>JGI12316J15309_10000296_pt1 | contig 145944 bp, 128 predicted proteins | sample MarCyaLeptolynsp_FD_15309 | JGI IMG/M metagenome (IMG submission 15309)
TGCGGCCCGTTTTGCTCGTAGCGCTCGAGCCATTTGTAGCCGACCCGCCGCGAGATCCCGATGCGCCGACACGACTCCGCCATCGACTCCTCGCCCCGGCTCCGCTCGAGTACGAATCGCGCCCGCTGCTTCTCCACTGGCTCTTCCTTCTTCCAAGGCATTCTCCACTCCTCCTGGCCAATTCGGCCTCTCGAAGTGTTACCTATCCGCCCGACAGAAACTGTTACCTATCTGCGCGGCACGTACCCTCGAAGGCGGCACGGCTGGAGCCGTGCGCTACGTCGGGTGGTCGATCTGCGGTTACCAGTCGACGGTGGCGGCGCGGTAGACGGCCATCGCCTTGTGGTATTCGGCTAGCGAGGTGATCACTTTCAGGCGCGCGTCGGCGGCCGAGAGCTCGCGCAGGTTCACGACGAAGAGCGTCGAGTCGCCGAGTTCGAATCGTTCGCGTTCGGCTTCGGCGAGTTGACGGGCGGCTTCGGCTTCCAGGCGCGTCAGCTCTAGTCGCTGGAAGGCCGCTTCAAGCGCCGAGACCGCGTCGCGGACTTCGACCGAGACGCGGTCGCGAGCGAAGCGGAGTTTCTGATCGAGCTGTGCGAGCTTGGCCTCCTGGATCGCCATCTCGCCCTTGGCCTTACGCCGCTGGAAAGGGGTCTTGAGGGTCAGCCCGGCGATGAACTCGCTGCCGCGTTTGGTGATCGAGCCGGTTCCGTTGTCGCGGCCGTATTGGGCGCTCACGTCGATCTCGGGCTTCATCTGGTTCTGGGCCAGCTTCAAGGCGGCGTCGGACTGCTGCTGCTCGACTTCGGTGCCGAGGATCTCTGGGCGGATGTCGAGGGCGCGCATCAGATCGGCCTCGATCCGTTCGGGCGTCAGAAGCGCGGGCTCGGGCAGTTGCGGCAAACGCTCGCGGGGGGCGATGCGCGGCTGGCCGTCGTCGCCGCGATAGAACAGCGACAGCTCGAAGGCGGCGTTTTGGAGCGCCCGCTCGGCCGAGACGACGGCGGAACGGCGTTGGAAGATCGCGCGTCGGTTGTCGACGACTTCGATGGCCGCGACTTGGCCGGCGTCGACGAACTCCTCGACCTGTTGAATGCGTTCTTCGGCGATCTGGAGAAGCGCCTCGGCGACTTGCAGCTTGAGGCCCGCAGAGGCCCATTCCCAATAAAACTTGGCGGCGGTCTCAAACAGCTTGAGCCGCTGCTTCTCGATCGAGGCGTTGGCGAGGGTGATGGAGAGTTCGGCGATCAGCAGGTCGGTTCGGCGCTCGTCGATCTCGCGGTTGCGGAATAGGGGCAGGCGAATGCCTCCCGACCATTCGCCGCCCGAGAGCGAGAGCAGATCCTCTTCCCAGGGGCCGAAGTTGCCTTGGCCGCGTTTGTAGCCGCCAAAGACCTCGCCGCCCAAGTTACGGAGAGGTTGGCTGACTTCGGCGCCGTTGGTCCGGTTCTTGTAGAAGCCGAACTGGTTCATCTCGGACTTGGCCGAGAGCTTGGTGTCGAAGGCGCCCTGCGCGCCCAAGGCTTTGCCCTCGGCCATGGCGCGTTCCTGGATGGCGGCGAGCAGCACCGGGTACTGCGATACCACCGATTCGAGAACTTCCTCCAGCATCAACGGCGGCGCCGAGGACGGGGGACGCGCCGGGACGTTGGGCGGGGACGGTCGCGAAGCCTGCGCGGTCTCGACCGGGCTGGTGACGGCCGGAGGCGGGCTGGCGGCGGGCGGTGGCGGGCTGAGGGAGGGCGTCTGGGCGACCGCCGCGAGCGCCGCTGCAAGCACAGTCAGCAACAGTCGGCTCACTTCTTGTCACCGCCTCCGCCGTCGCCTTTCCCTTGCATGTGGGGGGCGGTGGTCGCCGGCGGGAAGCCGTTGAACTGCCGCCACAGCTCGAAGCCGAGAGCGACCTGGTCGAGCAGGATCCAGCCGTTGGCGCGGACGCCTTGGCGCAGGTAGCGCTGCTCGGGCCAAGGCTGGTCGTCGGGGTCGGGCTGGATCAAGGCGCGAAACTGTCCCATGCCGTTGTCGGCCGCGTCGACGAGCATCACCTCGCCGCCGAAGGTGCCGATCGCGATCGACGGCCAGCCGGCGAACTGGAGCGCGGGCCAACCCTCGAACTGGATGCGAACCTTTCTGCCCGGAGAGACGAGCGGCGCGTCGTTGCCGTCGATCATCAGTTCGACGACGTTCTTTTGCGATTCGGGGACGAGCTCCATGAGCATCTCACCGGCTTTGACCATCTCTCCGCCCTGGCGAGCGGTGACGCGTAGGACGAAGCCGTCGATCGGGGCTTCAACGATCTGGGTGGCCTGGCGGGCGAGCCGGACGTCGACTTTGGTCAAGTCGGCGACTGCCTTCTGCACGGAGGAACCGGCGGACTCCAGCGAGGCACGGGCGTCTTCAATCTTCGCTTGGTTGTCGGCCTGGATCTTCTCTCGGTCGGCGACCAAGGAGATTCGCTCGTTGCGGGCGGCGTTGAGGTCGGCGCGTGCTTTGTTGGCCGAGGCGACGGTTTGGTTGTATTTGAGTTCGGCGAGTTCAAAGTTACGGCGGGAAGACAGGCCTTTCTCGTTGAGGCGGAGTTGGCGGTCGATGTTGAGTTTGGCGGTCAACTCGGCGGCTTCGGCGGCTTCGAGCGCGCGCTCGGCGGCCTTGATCTTGTCGTCGGCGACGTCGATCTTGGCTTCGGCGGCGGCGATCGCCATGTCGCGCGTGTGCTCGAGGCGGCCGATCTTCTCGCGCAGCGACTGTGCCTTGCGCATCTCGGCTTCTTGAATGCCGAGGGTGGCCGCGCGCTCTTGTTGCATCCGCTCGACCAGCGATTCATCGTTGTCTCGGATCTCGAGCAACACGTCGCCTTGCTTCACGCGGGCGCCTTCGACGACGGACCAGCGTACGACGCGGCCGTCGATCGGGGCCTCGATCGATTGGCGGCGCTGGACGGGATCGAAAGCGACCACTTGTCCGGAGGCGGCGACGTTTTGTTGCCACGGCGTGATGGTCAGGGCCAGCGCCAGCGAGATTAGGCAGAAGGCCAACAACCAGGCCAAGATGCGCGTGTTGCGCAGCGAAGTGACCGAGTTGAGAGCTTCAAAGGTGACGGGCGTGTTCGGAGCGCTCATGGGAGATTACCTCGCGTCTTCCAACAGGATTCCTTCGTTCAGACGTAGTACGCGGTCGCATCGGTCCAGCAGGTCTTGGCGGTTGGTGATGCAGATCAACGTCCAAGGGGCATCCGGAGGGAAGAGGATGCTGCAAACTGAGTCTCGCACTCCGGGTTCGTCGATGTAGGCCAGAGCGTCGTCGAGAATGAGCAGGCGGGGCTTACCGGCCAGGGCTCGCGCCAAGACGAGGCGGGCGGCCTGGGTATCGGTGAGGGGCGAGCCCTTGCCGCTCAACTCGGTCTGGACGCCCTCGGGCAAAGCCAGTACGTCGTCGAGCAGCTTGACCTGGGCCAGGGCGTCGCGGACCTCTTGCAGGCCGATGCCTTCGCGGCCGAGCGAGACGTTGCGTTCGATGGTGTCGGAGATGACGTCGACGCCGCGGACGAGCGCGGCTTGGTCGCGCAGTTGATTGAGCGAGAGGTCGCGGGTGTCGAGTCCGTCCATCAAGACGACGCCCGAGTCGGCTCGTCGTAGACCGAACAGCGCGTCGGCGAGAGCGGACTGCCCGGAGCCGCCGTAGCCGGCTAGTCCGATGCGTTCGCCGGGCGCGAACGCGAGGTTGACGCCTTCGAGCGCCGGCTCGCCGCCGGCGGCCTTGAGGTGCAGGTCGAGGAGCTCCATCGAGACCGGACCTTGACCTTGCGGAGGCTGCGCGCCGCCGAGACGTTCGAGCGGCAGGTCGATCATCTGGCCGAGCTTGTCGAGCGCGGCGAGCATGTCGTAGTAGGTTTCGAGTTTCTTGCCGAACTTCGAGAAGCCGCTGACGACCGTCGTGACGATCAACTCGGCGGCGACGAGTTGGCCGAGAGTCAACTGGCCCTGCATGACGAGGAAGCCGCCGATGCCGAGCAGCACGGCGCTGGCGATCGCTTGCAAGATCAGCGAACCGATGATCTGGCGCAGGACGATCTTGAAGTGTTTCTCGCGACGGTCCAGGTAAGTCTTGGCCAGGCCGTCGGCGCGCGAAAGGGCGTAGGCGGCGCCGGAGGCCGACTTGAACGGGGTGACGTGTCCGGCTATCTCTTCCAGCCAAGCCGCGATGGCGTACTTCGACTTGGACTCCTTGATCGCGGTGGGTACCGCGCCCCGCCCGAGGATAAAGAAGATCACCAGCATGGCGACGATCAAGAAGACGTCGAAGGCCAGCAAGAGCGGGTGGTAGACGCCCAGCAGGATCATGCCGAGCAAGGTCTGCATGATCAGCGTCAGCCCGTCCATCAACAGCGACGCGGCGCTCTTCTGCACCGTCACGACGTCGAAGAAACGGTTGACGAGCTCGGGGCCGTGCAGACGATCAAACGCTTCGGATTTCACGCTGACTAGCCGTTGAGCAAAGTCGGCGGTCACGCGCACAAACAGCCGCCGCTGAATGATCTCTACCGTGAACACGCGAAAGGCGTTCATCGTGGCCGACAACCCGAGGGCCACCAAGACGAAGACCGTCAGCAGCACCAGCGGCTGCAACAACGACCCGAAGGCGATGAAGTTGACCACAGCCTGGACCGCCACCGGCACGGCCAGCGAGAACAGCCCGATGCCGATCGAATAGATGACGACGACCCACAGGTCGCGGCGTTCGAGGTCGAGCAGGGCGCGCAGACGCGGGATCGGGTTGCCGTCAAACGTCTTCCCGCTGGGCGAACGGAGCGCGTCGAGCGGGGCGGAGATCGAGTTGAGTTCGGCGGTGGGCATGCGTTTCAGACCTGGAGATCGATCGCTTTATTGAGTCTATGAGGCGTACAGAAATTCGATCCAATAGATATTCGACCGCAGGGCATAGATTTTAGCTATCTAACCGAAAAGCCGCTGATGAGCCGTTTCGACGAGCCGGATGACGGCGGGGTTGCGCACTTTGCGTTCCAGCGAAATGGCGTAGAAGCGCTCGCGCAGATCCTTGGCGATGCCGATCTCTTCCATCCCATAGAGGTCGGCGATGGGATCCTTGACGGCCGACGGGGCCGCGAAGAGCGCAAACTCCAACTGCGTGAAGGCCTTCATCAGAGCGCTGTCCTCAAACTCGGCGAGAACGTGCGGGTGGATGTCGTTGCGCGCGAACCAGTAGTCGAGCATTCGGCGCAGGGCGGTGTTCTCGGTCGGCATGACGAAGGGGGCGCCGTCGAGCGACTGCGGGAAGTTCTTGCGGAACTTCTTGGCCTGCTTCTTGGGCGCGAAGACGGTGACGCCGCATTCGCCGAGTTCGTGGTTGAAGGCGCGGATGTTGAATTCGGCCCCGACCGGCGCATCGGAGAGCACGAGGTCGAGCTCGTGAATCGAGAGCCGGGCCAGCAGTTCGGCGGGCTTGCCTTCGTAGCAGATCAGGTGGACGTCCTCGGCGCTTGAGAGCAGCGGCGCCAGCAGGCGGCTGACGACCATCTTGGGCAGCACGTCGGCGACTCCGACGCGCAGCCGCTCGCGCTGGTCGGCGGGGCGGCCGTCGAGCGTCTGGATCATCTCGCGGCCGAGCGAGAAGATCTCGTTGGCGTAGCGGTAGACGGTGCGGCCGGTATCGGTCAGCTCGAGCCGTCGACCGATGCGCTCAAACAGCTTCTGACCGAGCGACTCTTCGAGGCTGCGGAGCTGCGCCGAGATGGTCGGCTGGGCCAGTCCGAGCTCCTCGGCGGCGGCGGTGACGGAGCCGGTGCGGGCGACGGTCCAAAAGTAGAGTAGGTGGTGGTAATTCAGCCAGCTCAAGACCTCAATATAGGGGTTGTCTATGTATTGAGGGTACTGATTGAGTGAATCTTGTCAAAAAATTGTCTAGAGCGCTGTCCAACCTCCGTCGATGCACATGACGGAGCCGTGCGCGAAGGCCGCTTCGTCGGAGAGCAGGTAGAGCGCCAGGTGGGCGATCTCCTCCGGCTTGCCGAGGCGGCCGACGGGCTGGCGGGCGTTCAGTTGCTCGCGCATCTCGGCTTTTTCGTGCTTGTGATACTTCTCCAGGTAGGCCTCGACGAAGGGGGTATCGACGGTTCCCGGACAGATGCAGTTCACGCGCAGGCGGCCGGCGTAGTCGGCGGCGAGTTGGCGCGTGATCATGACGGTCGCGCCTTTGGTGGCGCAGTATCCGAAGCGGCGTTTGATGCCGACGAGTCCGGCGACGGAGCCGATGTTGACGACGGCGCCGTGATCGGCGGCGAGCAGTTTGGGCAGCGCGGCCTTGGTGACGAGGTAGACGCCGTCGACGTTGACGGCGAAGAGGCGCTTCCAGTCGTCGTAGTCGCACTCTTCGATCGAGCCGACGTGGCCGATGCCGGCGTTGTTGACGAGGTAGTCGAGTTGATCGATTTCGGAGAAGGCTGCTGCGACCGAATCGGCGTCGGAGACGTCCAATTGAGCGACGGAGGCTCGCTCGCCTAGGTCGGCGGCGAGAGCTTCGGCGGATTCGCGGTGGAGGTCGGCGATGATGACGTGCGCGCCGGCCTCATGGAGGGTGCGGACGGTGTGTTCGCCGATCCCGGAAGCGCCTCCGGTGACGAGGGCGCGGCGGTGATCGAGTCGGAAAGGCATAGTGTGAGAGCTGGGACCGGGAAGGACCTAGGATTGTATCAATGGCGATGGTCGCGAATATTCCGGGCTGGGTTTGGAAGACGGTGATCTTCGCCGCGGGGTGCGCGTTTACGTCGCAGTTCTTTATTGTTTGGTGCGATCTGATCTACGACTGCGGCTGCGTGATGGAGATGTGGGGCGGGGCAGCTCATTGCAACATCCAACAGGCGGGGCCGCCGGACTGCCCGTGGTGCGCCGACTCGACTTACGGCGGGATTGCGTTCGGGACGACGATTGCCGGGCAGGCGGTGGCGGCGTTTTGGCCTGGGGCTACGGCGGCGGTGGTGCGGACGGCGGCCACGTTGGCGGCTTCGCCGTTGGCTTCCGCCGCGGCGGGGCTGGCGATTGGGGTGCATAGCGGGTATTGGGGCTGATGGGCTTACGTGATAGGCGGACTCGGCATGCCGAGTACTTACGGGGTTAGCGGGACGCTGCCGCCGATGTGGGTGCGGGGCAGCGGTGCAAGGTCGAGCGAGACCTTCGAGCACAGCTCGAAGGCGGCACGGCATGGCCGTGCGCTACGTCGGGTGCTCGTGATCCGCGGCGGGCTACTCTTCGAACAGGGCGAATGTGAAGAGGGCGTTTTCGACGGCTAGGGTGACGTACTGTTTGCCGTCGACGGCGTAGGTGATCGGCGAGGCGTAGATGATGTGGCCGGTCGAGAAGTGCCACAGATCTTCGCCGGTTTTGGCGTCCAAGGCGACTAGGTTGCCGTCGTCGTCGCCCGAGAAGATCAGGCCGCCGGCGGTCGATACCGTTCCCGCCCAGGTCTTGGCCGGGCCGGGCATCTCGTACTGCCAGACGCGCTTGCCGCTGACGGGGTCGAGCGCGCGCAGGTAGAAGCGGCCGGGCTCGGCGGGGATCTGCTCGCCGCCGGTGCCGCGGAAGCCGGACGACGGGACGGGCTCCTTGGTCGACGAGGTGTAGATGTCGCACATCTCAAGCGTGACGACGTAGTAAAGGCCGGTCGCCGGGTTGTAGGACGGCGACATCCAGTTGCTCGCACCGCGGACTGAGGGGCAGATGCGGTTGCCGCCGGCGGTGGGGCGCTTGCCGGGGATTTCGAGCGGGCGGCCGGTGACCTCGTCAAGGCCGGAGGCCCAGTTGAGTTCGTCGATGAAGGGCGTACCGTGCAGGAATTCGCCGGTGACGCGGTCGAGCACGTAGTAGAAGCCGTTGCGGTTGGCCTGGATCAGCAGCTTGCGTTCTTTGCCTCGGAACTTTGCGTCGACCAGGACGGGACTCTCGTTGGCGTCCCAATCCCACTCGTCGTGCGGGGTGAATTGGAAGTGCCAGCGGCGCTCGCCGGTATCGAGGTCGAAGGCGAGCATCGAGTCCGAGTAGAGGTTGTCGCCTTGGCGGCGGCCGCCGTAGAAGTCGGGCCAGGGGTTGCCGGTGGGCCAGTAGACGAGGCGCAGTTCGGGGTCGTAGGAGCCGGTCGTCCAAGTGGGCGCGCCGCCCCATTTGGCGGGCCAGCCGCCCCAACTCTCCGAACCCGGTTCGCCTTCGGCTGGGACGGTCCAAGAGCGCCAGATCTCCTCGCCGGTCTCGGCCGATAGGGCGGCGAGGAAGCCGCGCTGGCCGTGGCCGCCGCCGGCGGTGCCGACGAGGATCTTGCCTTCGACGGCGAGCGGCGCGAGGCTCGACCAGTAGCCGTCGCGCTCATAGGAGGCGAACTCCTTGACCCAGACGACACCGCCGGTGAAGCGGTTGAGGCTGACTAGGTGACAGTCGGAGGTGATGAAGTAGAGGCGGTCGCCCCAGATGGCGACGCCGCGGTTCTGGGATTGGCGTTTGGGCCAGTCGGCCTGGTACTTCCAGATGGGCTGGCCGGTGCGTGCGTCGAGTGCGAAGACTTCGTTGGTGTTGGTGCCGTAGAGGACGCCTTGGTAGACGATCGGCGAGGTTTCGAGGCGGCGGGCGCCGGGCACGTGACGCACCCAGACCGGGACGAGGCGACGGACGTTTTCGGTCGTGATCTGATCGAGCGGGCTGTGACGTTGCGAGGCGTAGTCGCCGGCGTAGGTGAGCCAGTCGGCGCCAGGTCCGCGTTCGATGTCGCTCTGGGTGACCTGGGCCGGGAGCGCGGACGCGGTCAAGAGCGCAGTGGTCAGCAGGGTGAAGGCGGCGCGACGCATCGCCCGTTACCTTACTCGAATCGCTAGAGAGCCGCTAGATTCCGGCGAGGGCCGTCGCGGCGCTCAGGGCGGTGGAGAGGACCATCGAGCGGGGGTCTTCGGCGCGCTTGGTCTGCACGGGGATCTTGACGATGCGGCGTTTGTCGAACCAGATCTCGAAGCTGTAGAAGTGGTCGGCGCCGAGGAAGCGCTCGCGGCTGGAGGTCTCGCCGCGGATTTCGAGGTTGTCGACGAGGTAGGCGGCCATCTCGGTCCGGCCGCGCAGGTAGGCCTCTTCGGATTTGGCCTCAACGACGCGTTCGCGCTCAGCGAGTAGGCGTTCGAGCGAGTTGACGCGGTCGAGCAAGACGGCTTTGTCGGCGTTGCGGGAACGGCTGAGTTCCTTGCGATTGCGGGCGGCGTCTTGGTCGGCGATCTTCAGTTTCGCTTCGAGTGCGTCGGCTCGGGCGGTCTGCTCGGCGAGGGCCTTGCGCAGACGATCGTTTTCTTTGGCCAGCGCTTGCGGGGTCGCGTCGGCGGAGGGTGGAAAGTCGACGCGGCGAGAACCGCAGGCGAGCAGAGCGAGAAGGATGAGGAAGGCGGCGGACAGCGGACGAGTCACGGTTTGAGCAGTCTCCGTGGCTGAGACTAGCATGCGGGCGCGCCGGGTTTTTCCTGGGCTAGGGGGCTAGGCTGCTAGGGGCCTAGGCGGACGACGAAACCGTCGGTCCGGGTTTCGATGAGGTGCTTGAGGCTGCGCTTGGCGTCGATGACGATCCGGATGATCGGCGGATCGGGCTGGAAGAGGGCGTAGCGGACTTTGGAGACGGCGCCCAGTTCGACGGGGATCTCGCCGAACTTGCGCGGCGTCTTCATCTCGGCGCCGGTCACGTCGACGACGATCCGGTCGGGCGCCGAAAGTGCGAAGGATTTGACTCCGAGGGTGCCGTTGCCGCGCACCTGCACGACGACTTCGTCGCCTTCTCCTTGGACGTCGATCTCGTTGACCGCCGCGGACGCCGACGAGACGGCAGCCGGCGGTTTCGGCGCTGGTTTCGGCGCCGGTTTCGGTTGAGCCGGCGCGGGCTGGGGAGTCGGGGCGACTTTCGCGGGCGGCGGTGCGGGCTGAGTGGCGGGCGGGGCCGAGGCGGCCGCGGACGTCGGCGCCGGGGCGGGGGCCGGAGCAGGCGGATCGGGCGCCGCCGCGGGGGGCCGGACTTCGCTCACCTGGACCGGCGCCGCGCCGGCTTCCATCAAGCGAAAACTGATGTGTTCCGAGCGCGTGTCGGGCCGCGCGCTGCCTCGGGTGTAGGTCGAGGCGCTGGCCGGATCGTCGCGGTAGCCGCCGCCCCGTAGTACCCGAAAGGAACCTTCGGGCGGCCCGGCGGGATCGTCGGCGGGCGAGCGGGCGAAATAGTCGGCGGCGTACCAGTCGGTTGTCCACTCCCAGAGGTTGTAGCCGACGGCTCGAACGCCGTAGGCATTTTCGGCGGGCTCGGCGTTATTTGCGGTAGAATTTTGACTCGAGCCCGGCTGATCGCCCCACGGATAGTCTTGCTGTACCAGTCCCCCCCGAGCAGCACGTTCCCACCTTGCTTCGGTGGGCAGCACGAACTTGCGGCCGGTTTTGGCGCTAAGCCAAGCGGCATACTCCTGGGCCTCGTTCCAACTGACGCCGGTGACGGGGCGGTCGTCGCCGTCGACCTTGCTTTGGTGGCCGGGTCGGAAGACGCGGTACTGCCCGTTCGTAACGGGCCTTACTGTGATCTTGAAGGGCGGAACACGAACCGGATGGACGGGCTGTTCCCAGCTATGGCCCTCGGCGGACCCCATCTGAAACTCGCCCCCCGGAATGTCGGCCAGTTCGGGTACAGTAGGCTCGGCGGCCCAAGACGAAACGGCGACCGTCAGCGCCAAGCTCAGCAAGAGGCGTAACATGCTCCCCCGCATTGTAGTATCGCCAAGCATCTCTCGATCCGTCGTAGAACGGACGATTTCTCCTAGACCGGATTCCGGTCGGGATTTAAGGGTCTTTCCCGAGGGGCTCCATCGGGCGTTCAGCGCACAATGGAGCGGTCAGGAACTAGCCCACTGGTACAGGTACTCATGGTTGCTCGCACTCGCTCGATCCCGGCACTAATCGTACGATTCTTGCTCGCGGCCCTGTTGGCGGCGCCCGCCTCGATGACGGCGGCGGATTTGACCGCTCCGGAAGACTTGGCCGCGGCCCAGAACGACGCTTGGCGTCAGAAATTGGACCTCGGGCGGCGCCTTCATTCGGAAGGGCGAACCGAGGCGGCGGAGCAAGCCTTGGCGGCGGCGCTTTCACAGGCTGAAGCCTTCGGTCCGACCGACGTGCGCTTGGCCGCGAGCTTGAACACGCTGGCGCTGTTCTATCACTCGCAGGGCGCGCTCGATTCGGCGGAAGCGCTCTACCACCGGGCGCTGACGGTCCTGGAACAAGGCTTGGGGCCGAATCACCTGGAGACGGCGAAGATCCTGTCGAGCATCGTGGGCGTCCACTTGACGCGCCAGGAGTCGGACTTTGCGCTTCCGTTCGCCGAGCGCCGGCTGAGGATTCTTGAGCTGCACGCCGACGCGTCGGTCTCCGACCGCTTGGATGCGTTGGACACGCTCTCGCTGATTCACTTTATCGAGGGCCGTTTTCCTCAGGCAGAGAACTACCAGCGGCGCGCTTTGGAGTTGGTGGAGCGGGACTACGACCGGGAGACGCCCGAGACGGCAGGCGGGTTGAGCAACCTCGGCGTGATCCACGCCGCCCGGGAACGCTTTGCCGCTGCCGCGGACGCGCTCGAAGAGGCGTATGCCATTCGGCGTACGATCGGCGCTGGAGAGACTTTGGAAGCCGCGCGGGATCTGGGCCATCTGGCGGAGACCTACGCGGAGAGGATGCAGCTGGCCGAGGCCGAGCGACTGTTGCTCGAATCGATTCGTCTGCGGCGCAAGCTGCTCCCGGAAAGGCATCCTGAGTTGGCCACGGCGATGAACAACTTGGGCGAAGTGTTCCGCCACCAAGGCGTCGCGGCTGCGGCTGAGCAGTACTTCCGGCAATCGCTCGATATCTGGATGGCCGTGGCGGGCCCGCAGCACTTGGAGACCGCGATTAGCCTGCACAATCTGGCCGAGTCGCTGAACGACCAGAAGCGCTACGTTGAGGCGGAAGAGCTGTTTGAGCGAGCGCTGCGGGCGTTCACGCACAATCTGGGGGCGGACCACCCGAAGGTCGCCCAGACTACGCAGACTTATGAAGAGACGCGGCGGCTGGCGCGCGTGACGACGGCCAGCGGCGGTCCGGCGATCTTTTAGGGGATTGCGGGGCTGGGGCTGGAGGCGGCGCCGGCTGGGAACTCCAGCGGGCGAAAGAACGGGCTAGCAGCGGGCTCTTGCTTCGCAAATCGCGCTATACCCGCTCCATCAGGGGCTGTGAAAGAATTCGAACCGGCCGGTCGTGAATGGATCGTCGTGGTCTTTTTAGCTACGGGTTCGGCGAAGGGCGCCGTGCGCGATACGGGCGTCAAAATGAATGACGGCGACGGATGTAGGTAACGGAATCTGAGGATCTTGCTTGCGAGGCCATGTCGACGCGGGCGAGGCTTCACGTGCGACCGTGGTCACGGGCTCACGCCCGCGGCACTGTTGTTCGTTCGCCGGCGGTCGTGGGGAATTGGATGGCCGTTGATTTTTTCACAGCCCCTTACTGTCGCGGTTCTGCTGGATGCGGGCGAGGTTGGGTGGTGTTTTTTTGGGGTGAGGTTTGACGAAGCCTGGGTAGGTTGATCGCCGTGGGAGAGGCTTCACGCGCGACCGTGGTCACGGGCGCTGACGGATAAGGGAGGCGGTTGGTAGGGGGTCTGGCACAATAACGGGGCGGATGTTGCGCAATCGACTTCTACCTTTGTTGATGGTTGCCGGGGCGTTGGGGCTTTGGGCGCAGCAGGGCTACGTTTCGCCGGATGAGAAGTTGCCGCTGGCTCCGCCGGAGCAGCCGGTTCCCTACAGTCACAAATTGCATGTGGGCCAGTTGAAGCTGGAGTGCAAGCAGTGTCACCAGGAAGACGAGGACGGGTTCTTGATGAGCTTTCCGGCGACTGAGACCTGCATGGCTTGCCATCAGGCGATCAAGGCCGACAGTCCGCATATCGAGAAGCTGGCTTCGTATGCGGCGAAAGACGAGACGGTGCCTTGGGTGCAGATCTATCGGGTGCCGGATTTTGTGTGGTTCGCGCACGCCTCGCATACCGAAGTCGGGGTGAAGTGCGAAACGTGCCACGGGCCGGTGGCTGAGCGCGAGCAGATGTTTAAAGAGAAGCCGACCAACATGGTGAGCTGCATGCAGTGCCATGCGGAGCACGATGCGCCGAACGATTGCGATCTTTGTCACGATCCGGGTTAATGAGGTGATAGGCGGGTACGTGATGCGAGTGTTGCTCTTGTTGGCTTTGGCGGTTCCCTGCTCCGCTGACGTCTATTTGGCGGTCTTTGCTCACCCGGACGATGAGTCGACGGTGGGAAATGCGTTGGCGAAGTTTGCGGCCGAAGGACACGACGTGTATCTCGTCACGCTGACGTCGGGGCAGGCCGGGAACGCGAATACGGACATTCCGAAGGGGCCGAAGCTCGGCGCGGCGCGTGAGGCCGAGGCGCGCTGTGCGGCGAAGGCGCTTGGGATTCACGAACCGTTTCTGCCGGGGTTTCAGGACGGCGATATTTCGAGTCACGGGACGTTGAACCGGATCGCCGAGACGTTGCGGGAGATCTTTGAAGAGGTGCGGCCGGACGTGGTGATCACGTGGGGGCCGGACGGGTTGACGGGGCACCCCGATCACCGGGTCGCGTCGAACGTGACGACCGAGATCTTTCAGCAGGCTTCGTCGCTTGAAGCGGCGCCGAAGAAGCTCTACTACGTGGCTTGGCCGGCGAAGCTGATGCAGGAGAGGGCGCCGGAGACGTTCGCGCGGATGCTGACGGTCGACGAGCGGCACATTACCGACCGGATCGATGCGGCGGACTATATCGACCCGCTGGCGGCCTCGATCCGCTGCCATGAGACGCAGTGGGATCAGGCGATGATGGAGCAGAACATCGCGCTGGCGCGGGATGCGTTCGAGGGGCGGGTGTTCTTGCGTTTGGCGCTCGAGAACTAGGACGTCCGCGCGGGCACGATTTGGGCGCCGACGAGCAGGCCGCCGCGCCGGGGCTTGGTCCACACCACCGTCGCCGCATACTCGACGCGACGCTGGTCCCACAAGAGAAAGTCGGTCCCGACTTGAAGTTGCGCGGAGGTGAAGAAACGCATCCCGGAGGCGGAGCGGTCGATCAGTCGTCCGCCGGCCCGCAGGACGCGTCCGTGCTCGTCGGCGTATCCGAACTCGACCGGCCCGGAGGCCAAGCGACGGGGCTCGGAACGCTTTTCCACGTAAGCCGCGACGGCGCGGGAGGGCAGCTTCTTGGCGTCTCCGATCCAGCCGTTGAGTACGTTCCAGCGGCTCCTGAGTCGTGATCCTAGCTCGGCGTAACGGGGGGCGGCTTCCATGTCGTCCAGCTTGCCCCTAGGCGTGAACCTGGGGTCATTAGGGAATCTTCCTAGTTCCAGGCGGAAACTGCTGGGAGCCGCCGCAAGGTGCTACTGTGGGCTGCGAAATTTGGAGACTCAGAAGATGAATCGTTTCGTACTCGCAATCGCCCTGATGAGCCTCGCTTGCGGAGGCGAACCCGCGGCGGAGGCGCCGGAGGAACCGGCCCAAGAAGCGGGCCCCGTGCTATTGGCTTCGCAGAAGGCCGCCAAGTCGGTCGCTTGGTACACGCTCGGGGGCGAGCTGCTGGCGGAGGTCTCGGTGAGCGACCACCCGCACGAGATCGTGCGGCGCGGCGACCGGCTGTACGTGACCGACAACGGCGTGATGCAGATTGAGAACGCCGGACAGGGCGGCAACAAGGTTTCGATCATCGACCTGGAGGCGCGCGAACGGATCGGCGAGGTCGATCTTGGGGAGTTCTATCGGCCACACGGGATCGACGTCTGCGCGGACGGGACGTTGCTGGTGACGTCGGAGAATCCGGACCAGTTGCTGATCGCGGATCTCTCGGACAACTCGATTACGGCGCGGTATGAGACGGGCGGAGAGACGCCGCACATCGTGCGTTGTAGTCTCGACTCGGCCTATGCGTACGTCTCGAACGCGCGGTCGGGGACGGTGGCCAAGATTCGGTTGGCGGACGGCGAGCGCGAACTGGTCGAGACGGGCGATCGGCCGGAAGGACAGACGCTTTCGCGGGACGGATCGAAGCTCTACGTGGCGCACCGGGACGCGGACAAGATCGTGGTGGTCGATACGGCGGGATGGACGGTCGCCTCGGAGATTGCGACGGGCGGATCGCCGGTGCGTTGCGGGCTGAACGGCGACGAGACGCTGATCGCCTACGGCCTGTTTGGGGACGAGGCGATGGGCGTGGCGGACGTGGCCGAGGGCAAGGAGCTCGGGCAGGTTCCGATGGCGGGACCGGCGGTGTCGCTTGAGATGCACGGCGACGATACGGCCCTCAGCTGCGCGCAGGATGCGGGGGTTTGCTACGCGGTCTCGGTGAGCGAGCGGAAGGTCTTGCACGAGGTGAAGGTTCGCGAAGGCGCGGGGCCGGACCCGGCGCTGCTGCTGGAGTAGGGTTCCCGGACTAGGGCTCCCGGACTGGGGCTGCGGAACTAGGCGGGCTGCTCGACGGGTTCAGCCTCTCCCTCGTCGGCGTCGGCCGGGACCGAGACGCCGCCGCGTTCGACGGCCAGGCCTACGAGGAAGGTTTCGTCTTTCCAGGTGACGCTCTTCTCGAAGCGGACGACGGGCTCTTCGTGCTCGGGCGGGTCTTGGGTCGCGGTCGGGAGTCCCATCTTCACGTCGACGTCGCGTTCTTCGGCGGAGTTTTTGATGCGCCCTCCGATGACGTTGAGGGCCTCGTTGACGACGTCGAGTTGAGCCTCGTCCTCGGGCATCTCTTCGCCGAGCATGGCGCCGGTGAGCCGGGCGGTGAGCCGCACCGAGCATTGCATGTCGACGCGCAGACTGATCGGGCCGGACTCTTCGTTGACGTAGATGAAGCCGAAGACTTGCGGCTCGGGCAGGCCTTCAGCGCCGTTGACGATGGAGACGTCGTCGCCGGTCAACATGCCGAAGGTTTGGGAGACGGCGCTGGCGAGCTCGTTGGCGAACGGTTTGGTCCAGGCCAGGCGATCGCCGGCGCCTTCCTCGTCGCCGAGCAAGCTCATCATGGAGGTGCGCAGTTTGTCGGGGACGTAGGTGCGGGCGAGGACGCCGTTGAGACCTTCCGCGGTTTCGGCGCCGGCTTCGTCGGTGAGTTCGAAGATTCGAATGTCTTCGAGGCCGGGCAGTTTGCGCACCCGATCGACCAGGAAATCGATATGCAGCCCGGGCAGCGCGCGGCTGACGAAGACGACTTGCGGCTTGAAGCGCAGGGCGTGGACGAGCGTTTCAGCGACGGTGTGCGACTGCTTGAAAGCGTAGATTCCGAAGAGCGCGGCTTCGACGGTCGCGGAAAAGTTGGGGTCGGGGTCGGCGACGAGGATGCGGGTGAGGGCGTCGTCGGGCGTCTCGGCCTGGTGTTTGCGTCGCTCCTTGACGCGCTCGGAGGCGGCGCGCAGGCGTTGGATGACCCAGTCGTATTGGAGCGGTTTGAGCAGGTAGTCGGAGATGCCGTACTCGATGGTTTTGCGGACGGTGTCTTCGGAGGCGTTGCGGGAGGCGATGAGGATCTCGATCTCCTTTCGCCTGGGATCGGCTTCGAGCAGCGTGAGCAGATCGATGCCGCTGAGTTGCGGCAGATCGAGTTCGCTGACGACGAGTTCGATTTTTTGGGCGGAGAGCAGCTCGAGCGCCTCGAGTCCGTTGGAGGCTTCGAGGATCTCGACCTCCAGGGAGCGCTCGATCCAGCGGCGCAGGAGGAGACGGTCGGTCGGCTCGTGATCGACGAGCAAGACGGAGATCGGCGCGGATTCTTCGATCACGGCAGGGACGGACGCCGGTTGAGCGGAGAAACGGCGCCGGGGGAGCGTCCGGCTTCCCCCTCAATAGCTCCTTATCGGCGCTCGTGGGAGAGGCCGTTAGCCGGACGTGGACGTTCCCGGAGCGTGGATAATACGAGGGTGCGCTTGCCTGCCCTGACCCGCCGCGAGGCTGTGGCCGCCCTAGCCGGAGCGCGGACGGCGGTTGCGGCGTCGGGACCGGCGTCCAAGGGGACGCTGACGGACGTGGCGGGGGTGGAGGTTGGGCACTGGACGTCGGGGAGGCGGCCGACCGGGTGTACGGCGATTCTGACTCGGGCGGGCGCCGTGGCCGGGGTGGACGTGCGCGGCGGCGGGCCGGGGACGCGCGAGACGGATCTGCTGCGGCCGGAGGCGTCGGTTCAGCAAGTGCATGGGATCTGCTTGTCGGGCGGATCGGCGTTCGGGTTGGCGGCGGCCGACGGGGTGATGCGGTTCCTCGAAGAACAGGAAGCCGGGTTCGCGGCGGGGCGCTGGAAGGTGCCGATCGTGCCGGCGGCGATTCTGTTTGACCTGAACGTGGGCGACGGGGCGATTCGGCCGGACGCAAAGGCGGGCTATCGAGCGGCGAAGGCGGCGACGGCGGACGCGGTCGAGCAGGGCAACGTGGGCGCGGGCGCGGGGGCGACGGTTGGAAAGCTGTTCGGCTCGAAGCGCGCGATGAAGGGCGGGTTGGGGAGCGCTTCGATCCGAGCGGGCGATCTGGTGGTGGGCGCGCTGGCGGCGGTGAACGCGATCGGCGACGTGGTCGACCCGGCGACGGGCGAGATTCTGGCGGGCGGGCTGACGGAAGGCGGCGACGGGTTCGCGGACTCGGCTCGATACCTGCGTGAAGGCGCTTTGCCGGTCGCTCGGCCGCGAGAAAACACGACGCTGGGCGTGGTGGCGGCAAACGTCGATTGGACGCAGGCGCAGGCGACGAAGTGCGCGCAGATGGCGCATGACGGGCTGGCTCGGGCGATCCGGCCGGTGCATATGCCGTTCGACGGCGACGTGGTGTTCGCTTTGGGGACGGGCGGGCGCGCGGTCGACTTGCGGTTGCTGGGCGTGGTGGGCGCGCTGGCGGCGGACGCGCTGGCGGCGGCTGTGGTCGCGGCGGTGATGCACGCGGAGTCGATCGCCGGCTATCGGGCTCGGCGGGATTTGGCGTTCGTCGGGTGAGGCGCGAGGATGCGTTCGCTTTCCCTATCGCTTGAGAGCCTGCGCATGAACCCGATGCGGACCGGGCTGACGGTGCTCGGGCTGACGATGGGGACGGCGGCGCTGATTGGCGTGATGACAATCATCCAGGGCGCGAACGCGTTCGTCGCGGACAAGGTGGCGAACTTGGGCTCGGACGTCTTTCGGGTGGCCAAGCAGTCGTTCGACATCACGAATTTGGAAGAGTATTACCTCTCGCAACGGAACCCGGACATCACGCGCGAAGACGTGGCGGCGGTGCGCGCGGGCTGTCCGTCGTGTTTGGCGGTCGGGGTGACGATTTCGGATCGGACGGCGGTGCGCTTTGGCGGAACGGAGATCCGCGACGTGACGTTTGAGGGCGCGTCGGCGGAGATGGCTTCGATCGGCAACCGAGATCTGGCGCGCGGGCGCTGGTTCACGGAGGGCGAGGATCGGCACGCGGCGGAGGTGTGCCTGCTGGGAGCGGAGCTGGCGGAGGAGCTGTTCGGCGGGTTGGAGCCGTTGGGGCGCGAGGTGCGCGTCGACCAGCGACCGCTGCGCGTGATCGGCGTGTTTGCGTCGATCGGTTCGGTGCTGGGGCAGAATCAGGACCGGTTCTTGGTGACGCCGCTGTCGCGCTTCCGGCAGATGCGCGGGTTGCGGCTCTCGTTGACGATGGAGGTGCAGGCGGGCGAGGGGTCGCGGTTCGAGCGGGCGCAGGACGAAGTGCGAGCGGTGTTGCGGGCGCGTCGGGGGATCGGACCGAGGGACGACGAGGACTTCTACCTGGGGACGGCGGACGGGTACATCGCGCTGTGGCAACAGATCAGCAGTTCGTTTACGGCGGTGTTCGTGGCAGTGTCGGCGGTGGCGGCGATTGTGGGCGGCATCGTGATCATGAACATCCTGCTGGTGTCGGTTTCCGAACGCACGCGCGAGATCGGCGTGCGGCGAGCGGTGGGGGCGCGGCGGGGAGACATCTTGCGGCAGTTTTTGACTGAGAGCGTGTTGCAGTGCGCGACGGGCGGGTTGCTGGGGACGACGTTCGGGTTGGCGGCGGCGTTGGCGTTGCGGGAGCTGGGCGCGTTTCCGGCGGAGGTGCGCTGGTGGGCGGCGGCGCTGGGCGTCGGGTATGCGGCGGCGATCGGGCTGTTCTTTGGGATCTATCCGGCGATGCGGGCGGCCGATCTGGACCCGATTGAGGCGCTCAAGGAGATCCGATGACGGTCGCTCAGTTCAAGGACAACGTGGGCGAGGCGTTCGATTCGATCGGGCGGCAAAAGGGGCGCGCGCTGCTGACGATTTTGGGCGTGGTGATCGGGGTGGCGTCGGTGACGGCGGTGGCGGCGATCATCGAAGGGCTGAACCGGGACGTGATCGGGCGGGTGCAGCAGTTGGGATCGAAGGTGTTCTTCATCGGGCGCTTTCCGGGCGGGCAGACGCCGGGGCAGTGGACGGAGGAGATCCGGCTGCGCAAGAAGTTCACGTATGAAGACGGGGCCAAGGTGGCGGAGCTGTGCCCGACTTGCGCGACGGTGACGGTGTTTGCGGATCGCTCGTACGTGTTCGGCGCGGTGAACGAGGTGCGCTACCGCGACCAGAGTTCGACGAGTTTTCTGTTCCGCGGAGTGGACCATCTGTTCGACGACGCGTTCCCGATGGCGGGCGTGCAGGCCGGGCGATTCGTCACGCAGACGGACCATGAGCGAGCGCGCGCGGTGGCGGTGATCGGCGAGGCGGTGGCGCAGGCGCTGTTCGGGCCGCTGGATCCGATCGGCAAGACGATGCGGCTGAACGGGCTGCAGTTTGAGGTGATCGGCGTCTTTTTGCGCGACGAGGGTTTGTTCGGCGGACCGGGTCTCGACGACTTTGTGATGATCCCCTACGGGAAGTTTCACAAGCTGTACCCGGAAGTCGACATGCACTACATGGTGGTCGGGGTGGACGACACGTCGCAGCTCGGCCGAGCAGTGGATGAGGCGACGGCGGCGCTGCGACTGATCCGACGGGTTCCGCCGGGAGCGCCGAACGATTTTGAGCTGACGCTTCCGGACTTCTTGGAGAAGCTCTGGTCGCAGTTGACCGGAGCGCTGTTCTTGCTGACGTTCGCGGTGAGTTCGATCGCCTTGGCCGTCGGCGGGATCGGGGTGATGAACATCATGCTGGTCTCGGTGACGGAGCGGACGCGCGAGATCGGGATTCGCAAGGCGGTCGGCGCGCGAGCGCAGGATATCCGGGTGCAGTTTCTGGTGGAGGCGTTGGTATTGACGGCGGTGGGCGGCGTGTTGGGGATTGCGGCGGGGTGGGGGATCGGGCTGGCGGCTTCGGCGGCGTTCGATACGTTTTCGGCGTTTCTGTCGCCGACTTGGATCGTGGTCGGCGTGCTGGTCTCATCGGTGACGGGGCTGTTCTTCGGCTACTATCCGGCGGCGCGGGCGGCGAAGATGGACCCGATTGAGTGTTTGCGCTACGAGTAGTCGGGGCTTCCGCCGATATAACCCCGTGCGGCGCGGTGTTAGCCTAGGAAATTCGGGGTTCGATGAAGATTATCGACATTTTGAAGAGCGGTAAGCGGACGGTTTCGTTCGAGTTTTTCCCGCCGAAGAACGAAGCCGGGTTCAACGATCTGCTCGGCACGATTGCGGCGCTCGAGCCGCTGAAGCCGGACTACGTGTCGGTGACCTACGGGGCGGGCGGCTCGACGCGCTCGATGACGGTGGACTTGGTTCAGCGGATCAAGAACGAAGTCGGCATCGAGTCGATGGCGCATCTGACCTGCGTGGGATCGAAGAGCGAAGAGATCGCCGAGATCCTCGATGAACTGAAAGAGGGCGGGCTGGAGAACGTGTTGCCGTTGCGCGGCGATCCGCCTCGCGGGCAGGAGAAGTTCGAGGCGGTCGAGGGCGGATTCCGCTATGCGAGCGAGCTGGCGGGATTCATTCGCGAGCGCGGATATCCATTCTGCTTGGCGGCGGCTTGCTATCCGGAGGTCCACCAGGAAGCGCCGAGCGCGGAGGCGGATCTCGACAACTTGAAGCGCAAGGTCGACTCCGGCGTCGATTTCTTGATCACGCAGTTGTTCTATTCGAACGACGATTTCTACCGGTTTCGCGACCGGGCGCGGGCGGCGGGCATCGATCTGCCGATCTTGGCCGGGCTGATGCCGATCCGAGGCGTGAAGCATATCAAGCGGATCGCGCAAATGTGCGGGGCGTCGTTGCCGGACGATCTACAGGCGAAGATCGAGGCGGTGGAGGACGACAGCGTCGCGGTGGAGCAGATTGGCATGCACCACGCGACGAAGCAGTGCGAGGACCTGCTGGCGAACGGCGTGGACGGGCTGCATTTCTATACGCTGAACCGTTCGACGACGACGCGGGCGATCGTGCAAGAGATCCGCGGGCAGCTCTAACCGAACGCTAGGCGCCGGAGTCTACCGGCTTTGTCGCGGGCTTCTTGGATGCGTTTGCGGAAGGAACTCGAGAGCTTCTTGTTCTTGAGGGCGCGATCGAAGTGTTCGAGGGCTTCCGTCGTGCGCCCGGCCTCGGTGAGTACGACGCCGTAGTGGAACAGGTAGATCGTTCCGTCCTCTTGCTCAAGGATGTCGGCGAAGACTTGGATCGCGTCGTCAATGCGGCCGGCTTTGAAGTAGGCCCAACCGAGCGTGTCTCGGACGCCGTTGTCGTCCGGCTTGAGTTCGACGGCGCGTTCAGCCAAGGCGACCGCGCGCTCGGGTTGAGCGTCGTATTGCGCGAGGGTGTAGGCGCGGTTGTTGAAGCTGGCCCAGGAGTCGGGATCGAGCGCGACGATCGCGTCGAAGAACTCGGCGGACTTGGGATAGAAGCCGGCCGCGTCGAGCAGCGAGATGACGGGAGAGATCTCGGCGGCGTCTCGCCCGGAGACGAAGACCGCGACGCGACGGAAGCGTCGGGCGGCGGCCTCGGTCGCGGCGGCCTTCTCCAGGTCGCCGCGACGACGCTGAATCTCGGCGAAGCGATCGTAGATCGGAACGAGAGCCGAATAGATCTTTTGGAGGCGTACGAGTTCGGCGGCGGCGAGGTCGAGTTCCCCGTCTCGGATCCACTGGTCGACCGGCTCCAACGGATCGGGCTGGGACGCCTTGCCGAGCTCGTGCCGCAGGGCGGCGACTTCGCGGAACTGCTCTTCGGTGCGGACGTGCGCGGCGGCTTGGTCGAGCGCGAGGCCGGCTTGGAGCTTGCTGTCGACGGACAAGGCCGTACGCGCCGTCCAGAGGAGTTGGGGGTAGCGTCCGAGCTCGGCGATGTTGCGCGCTCGGCGAAGGTAGAGCATGGTCTTGGCGGGCTCGTCGGCTTGCTCAGACAAGGCGGCTAGGGCGAGATGCGGGGCGGCGAGCTCGGGGCCGAATTGGGATGCGGAGTCGAGCGCCTGCCGTACGGCTTCGAGGTCGGGCGCTTCGCTGCGTAGAAGAGCGCGCGCGTAGTCGAGGTAGAGGTAAGGATCTTCAGAGCCCGCATCGGCGGCGCGGCGGTAGAGCTCGAAGCGCGGCTCCTCGTCGGGTTCGAGTCGGCCGAGGCCGTGCAGGACGAGCGGGTTTTCGGGCTCGATCTCGGCCGCGGACTCGTACTCGGCGCGAGCTAGATCGCGCTTGCCCATGATGCGGTAGAGATCGCCGTGCATGAGCGCGGCGTCGACGTCGCTGACGACAGCGGGCTCGAGAGGGTGCTTCTGGCGATCCCAAGCCGTGTCGTAGACCATGATCGGCAGAGAGACGCCGCGGACGTGCAGCCCGAGGTCCTTCTCGACCTCTTTAACCGTCTTGCCGTAGACCTCCATGAGGACGTCGGCTCCTTTTTCGCCGGCGGCGAGAGCGAGCAAGAGATCGGCGAACTGCTCGCGGTAGTCCTCATGCATGGTGAGCATGCTGGTGAGCGCCCAAGACTTGGCATAGAGACCGAGCATCTTGTTGGCGCTCTTGCGGAGCTTGGCGTCGCCGCGGCTCGCGGTCAGCAACTCCTTGAGCGGGAGCGCGCCTCCGACGCCGCGCGAGCGCACGATGGCCGGGGCGTAGCCGACCTTGACGCTCGAACCTTGCGGCCGCATGGTGGAGTAGAGTTCGGCGAGCCCTTCCGAGAGCCACATGGGCAACGAGAGGCCCATTTCGCGCGTGCGCAGATGGACGTACTCGTGTACGGCGACTTCAAACATCTTGTCGGAATCGAGTTCCTGGAAAACGATGTAGTTGCGTTCGCGCGACTGCGTGTAGAAGGCGTAGGCCGATTCGCCTCGGCGGCGGAGTTTTTTGAATCCCGCCTCGGAGTTGAAGGCGATCACGCGGACGGGCTTGTAGCTTTCGGGGTCGGAGTCGCTCATGCGGGCGAACAGGTCGCGCACCTGTTCGAGGTGGTTGAGCACGTCTTTGGCGTTGCCGCTCGACCCGTCGGCGTAGAGTTCAAAGTTCGGGGAGCGGTAGTACTTCCACTTGGCGGCGAGCGGCGCGGAGACGATGGAAATCAGAACACTAACGAAGAGCAATCGGGCGCATAGCATACCTCGAATATACGCGCGGAGAGCGAATCGTGGAAGTCGCTACAGGCTCTCTGGTTACGGGCTCCTTGCTCAGGGGCTCTTTGGGGTGACGAGTTGGAGATGGACGGTTTCGCCTTCGGGGGCGTCGGCGATTTGGCGGGCGAAGGCGGCGAGGAAGGAGACGGCGTTGTCGACCGGGACGCTCTTCATGGCGAGTTTCTTGTCGTCGCGGCGCAGGCAGAGCGGCGGCATGGTGTGGACTAACTCGCCGGGTTGGAGCATGCCGTGGAGTTGGTGGTATTCGGCGAGGAGTTCGAGTTGGAGGAAAGCGATCGGGTCCTTCTTGCAGGCTTCGAGGAAGTCGGCGAGATCGAGGCCGAGGCCTTTGGCTTCTCCGGTGTCGGCGCGCAGTCGCCAGACTTCGTCGAAGCGCAGGAAGAACTGGTTTCCGAGGAAGTCTTGGGCGAAGGGGACGTCGGACTCTTCGACGGCGGCGAAGAGCTTGTGGAGCGCCATGTCGCCCGAGCGGTAGCGCTCGAAGGAATGCCAGTCAGGATCGTCGACCATGCCGCGGACGTGGAGGCCGCCGGCGTAGGCGACGAAGCCGTTGAGTTGCCAGAGGATCTCGAACAGTTCGTCGGGAAGGCCTTGGAGGGGATCGGGGTCCTTGAGGGGCGGGCCTTGGAAGGTGACGCCTTGGAGAGTCATCCGGCTCTTAGGCTACCTTGACGGCCTTTTCCTGGGCGATTAAGCACAGCTCGGCGGCCTTGAAGGTGTGCTCCTGCGTCATGGCGTTTTCGGTGCGGTGGAGGCAGTCGAGAATGAGTTGGCCGAAGTAGGGAAACCCGACCGTGCCATGCGTCGCGATGCGTTTTTCTTCCTTGCCGTTGACCAGGTAGAGCTGGTCGGATTCGGGGTCGCGACCGACGTCGAGGTATTTTCTGAGTTCGATGTAGCCGTCGGTTCCGAGGATGAAGCAACGGCCGTCGCCCCAGGCGCCGAGGCCGTCGGGGGTGAACCAGTCGACGCGGAAGTAGTTGGTCGCGCCGTTGTCGGCGGTGAGCGAGGCGTCGCCGAAGTCCTCGAGTTCCGCGTACTCGGGGTTGTTGTAGTTGGCGACGCGGGCGGCTTGCACGGTCGCGTCTTGGGCGCCGGAGAAGTGCAGGAACTGTTCGATCTGGTGCGAGCCGATGTCGATGAGGATGCCGCCGTAGCGCTCTTTCTCAAAGAACCACTGCGGGCGACCGGCGGCGCCGAGGCGATGCGGGCCCATGCCGATGACTTGGAGCACGCGGCCGATGGCGCCTTCTTCGATCAGGTTGCCGGCGTAGATCGAGCACTCGGTGTGCAGACGCTCGGAGTAGTAGACGGCGAACTTCTTGCCGGTTTCGGCGACGGTCTTCTTGGCGTGCTCGAGCTGTTCGAGGGTGGTCAGCGGCGCCTTGTCGACGAAGTAGTCTTTGCCGTGTTGCATCGCTTCGCAGCCGATGGCGCAGCGGTCGGCGGGGACGGCGGCGGAGGCGACGAGCTTGACTTCGGGGTCGTCGAGGACCTCTTGCTTGGAGCGGGCAGCTTTGGCTTCGGGGAAAGTCTCGATGAACTTGGCGACTTTGGCTTGGTCGGGATCCCAGGCCCATTTGAAGTGGGCGCCGGCTTCGGCGAGACCGTTGCCCATGCCGTAGATGTGGCCGTGATCGAGGCCTACGGCGGCGACGGGGAAGGCGCCTTTTTCGACGACCGGTTCGGCTTTGCCCTTGGGGGCGTAGTTCATTCCGTCGGCTTTTTGCATGGTTGCTTTTTAGGTTACTCGGAGGCCGGGTCGGGAGAGAACCCGTCGTCTTCGAGCAGGTCCGCGGCGTAGGCGAGAGATGCGCGCACGTCCTCCTCGGAAAGACCGGGGTAGGCCTTGGCGACGTCCTCGACGGAGTCTCCGCCCGCCAAGAGACTCAACAATAGGAACACGGGAATCCGGGTCCCCTTGACGCAGGCTTTGCCGTGGCAGACGTCTGGGCGGATTGAGATGCGCGGGTGCACGGGCGACTCCTCCACTTATCGTATGGCCCTCATCTTATGGCGCTCGTTGCTGGTCTCGCCGCAGCCGCAGCGGGGCGAGTTTCTTGTAGCGGTTGGTGACGTCGCGGAGGCGGAATCCGGTCGTATCGTAGACGGCGATCTGGTCGCGGGCGATTTCGAGCAGGGCGTCTTCGGGATCGAGGATGTAGGGATCGGGCGGACGGTGGCCGGGGCGGGCGACGACCGAGTGGGCGTCGGGGGCGAGATAGACTTCGTGCAGTCCGGCGATCAGCAGCAGGTCGTGATAGAGGGCGGTGTAGAAGAGTTCGTCGTCGACGCCGGTGAGCAGGATGGTCTTGGTCGGGTGCTCGGCGCGGACGTGGGCGAGGCCGGTGACGAGGTTGCGGGCGCGGATGCCGACGCGCCAGTTGTATTCGATCGAGATCAAGGAGACCCGCACGCCGCCCCACAGGACGGCGCCGAGCAGAGCGACCGTGGCGATCCGCGCGGCGACGCCTGCGCGCCAAGCGGAGAACGCGGAGGCAGCCAGCGCTACGCCGAGCCCCGCGGCGGGGATGGCGAGGTAGTAGTCCGAGCGGTGCTCGACCAGCGGCAGGTACGGCCCCAGCGAGACGACGAACCAGGCGCAGCCGAAGAGAGCCAGGGGCTCGCCGTGACGCCAGAGCCAGGACGCGACTGCGATGAGCACGGCGCCGATTGCCCAACCGGCGGCGAGGCCGAGGTAGCCGCCGAGGCCGAGGCCGAGGAAGTACAACAGCGTGTCGAGCAGTTCGAGCGGGGCGGTGGAGATGCGGTAGACTTCGCCGCCGCCGGACTTGGCGAAGCTCAATTGCAGCCAGACCATCGCCGCCGATCCTAGAAACAGCGGCAGCGGCCAGAGCCAACGGTCGCGACGGAACAAGAGGCAGTAGGCGAGGGCGAGCGCGGGGCAGACGGCGATCGATTCCAAGGCGCCGAAGCCGATGACGAAGAGCGCGGCTTGAGCCAGATACCAAGCGAGGTTTCCGGTCTCGCAGAAACGGATGAATAGGAGCAGCGCCGCCAGCAGGAAGAAGGCGCAGAGGACTTGGTTGTAGGCCGAAGTCCAACCCATGGGCGCGGCAAGCCCGATGTGCGTGGCCCAAAGGCAGGCCGCGAACGAGCCGATCCAAACCGACGCTCCGAGCCTGCGTACGAGCGCGATGAGCAGCCAGAGATTCGCGATCTGCGTGACGAAGACGACGACGCGATAGGGGAAGGCGTTCCAGCCGAACTCCTGATGGAGCAGGTAGAAGAACAGACGCTCGCTCAACGGGCGATAGGTGCCCTGCGCGCGGGGTTCGAGCAAGCGCAGCCAGAACTCGTCGCCCGAGAGCGTGACCAGCCAGAGCAACGAGAAGTCGTCGGTGTGGAACCACGTCCACAGGCCGGGATGGAAGACCGTCAGCAAGACGGCGGGCGGGAGGACCCAGGGGAGGACTCGGCTGAGCCGCGCGATCACTGCAGTTGGATCGCCGAGACGATGACGCCGAGTTGGCGGCCGTCTTGGTCGGTGGGCTCGATCGCTTTGTCGAGTTGGAAGTCGACTTGGACGGGCTCGTCGCCGAGCAGGCCGTCGGGGACTTGTTGGCGGAACTCGAGGTCTTGGCCGGCCTCGGAAAACGTCTGCGAGCCGACCGGTTGGTCGCCGATCGAGGCGGCGAGGACGACGGCGCCGAGCCGTTCGATGACGATGCCGGGGACGGAGAGGCGGACTTCGAGCGCGGTCGCGTGGCCTTCCACCGGGGCGGGCGGCTGGAGGAGGACGGAGAACTCTTTGTGCGTCCAGCGCCAGGCGAGTTGTTCGAGGTCGTGGAAGCCGGAGATGAGCTGCGCGTTGGCGCGCGGATCGGCGACGTTGACGACGGAGAGGAGTGCGGCCTCTTCGACCTCTTCCTCGATCGGCAGGGCCGGTTCGTTGCGGACGCAGGCGCCGAGAGCGACCGTCGCCAGGACGATCGAAAGAAGTCGTCGATTCATGAATCCCGGAGGATAGCAGAGCCCCGCGGGCGACCACTCGGTGCGTGATAGGATACCGCCTAGCTATGCCGAAGACGAGACGAGACTTTGTTCGTACAGCCGCCGGAGCGACGGCGTTGGCGGCGGCCGCGGTCGCCAAAGAGTTCGGCGAGATTCCGAAACGGCCGCTCGGCAAGACGGGATTGGACGTGACGATTCTCGGGCTGGGCGGCGCACGCGTCGGAAATCTACGCGACGAGAAGCAGGCGGTTGCGACGATCCAGCGTTGTCGTGAATTGGGCGTCAACTACTTCGACACGGCCGCGGCCGGGGCGTATGGGTTGAGCCAGAAGCGCTACGGAATTGCGCTGGGAACGGACAACAAGGATCTGATTTTCGGTACGAAGACGCGGCATCGGACGGCGGCGCATTCCGAGCTCGATCTGAACCAATCGCTGGCGAATCTGAAGCGCGACTACATCGACCTGTACATGATTCACAACGTGATGCACGAGGAGGATATCGAGTTCATTTTCGGGCCGCGCGGGGTGATGGAGATGGCGGAGAAGGCGAAGCGTGACGGCAAGATTCGGCACATCGGGTTTACGGGGCACATGGACCCGCGGGTGCTGCGCAAGATGGTCGGCATGTACGACTGGGCGTCGGTGCTGATTCCGCTTTCGGTTTCAGACGGCGCGAACCGCAAGTTCAGCTTTGAACATACGACGATGCCGGCGGCGCTTGAGAAAAGCATGGGCGTGATCGCGATGAAGACGACCGGCGTGGCGGGACTGTTGAAGCAGCCGGGCGCGACGCTCGACGAGTGCTTGAACTACGTCTGGTCGTTGCCGATCTCGACGGCGATTTTGGGCTGCGATTCGGTGGAGCAGGTGGACGCGGACGTGAAGTTGGCGATCGGCACGGAAGCGAGCCGGATGTCGGACGCACAGATGGAGAAGGTGCGCGCGAAGTGGGCGAACGCGGACTTTAAGAAGCTGGAGACGTGGAAGGTGGATCAGATGCCTTCGACGTTGGCTTGAGCCGGAGAGAGGCGTGGATTTGGCCTCGGCAGTTGGCTGGGGACAGTCCGCACGCGCTGGGTGGTCTCGGTGGAGCTGAAGCTTTGATGGGACAGTCCCCGCAGTTGGCGCCGCAGTAGGCCGCGGTCGGTTTTCTAGGCGGGCGGGCGGTAGGTTCCGATCTCCATCACGGGGTCGGGGCCGGCGCCTTCGGGGGTCTTGATGACCTGGACGACTTTGCGGTCGGTGACGGAGACGACGTAGATCTCGTCGCGGTCTTGGACGCCGAAGAAGGCGTGGCGGCCGTCTTTCGACAGCGAGCAGGAGAGCGGCGGGCCGCCTAGGTCGACGCGGCCGGTTTCCTTGAGCGTGGCAACGTCCGCGAAGCCCGCCTCGCTGCGATCGCCGCCGATCGAGTAGACGAGTGTTTTGCCGTCCGGGGTGAGCGCGATGCGGTTGACGCCGAGGCCGGTCTTGAACTCGCCGACGGCCTTGCGCTCGGCGACGTCGATGACTTGTACGCTTCCCGACTTGGCGCAGGTGACGTAGTAGCGGGCGCCGTCATGGCTGAGAACGCCGCCTTGGGGACGGCCGCAGCCGGAGATCAGTTCGTGCTCGTCGCGGCCGATGCGCACGGCGCCGATGTTGTCGGAGTTGGTGTTCGAGGCGAAGGCCCATTGGCCGTCGGGCGAGAGCATGACCATGTGCGGCGCGAGACCGCCGTTGTCGTAGGCTTCGACGACGGAGCGGGAGTCGAGGTCGACTAGGAAGAGCGAGTCGGGGTTCTCCGAGGTGACGATCATCCAGCGCTTCTTGGGATCGATCGACATGCCGTGCGGGCGACGGTATTTGCCGGTGGGGATCACGCCGACGCGTTGGCGTTTTTCGAGATCGACGATCGAGATGGTGTTGCCGCCGGGGCCTTTGTAGTCCATCCACAGGACGCCGTTGTCGGAGACGTATAGCAGGCGTCCGTCGGGCCCTAGCGCCATCTCGTGCGGCGTTTCTCCGACGGCGACGCCGGTGACGCGTTCGCCCGCGGAGGTGTAGAAGCCGACTTGACTGGCCTTCTTTTCGACGACGACGAGGGCGACTTCGTCGGCGGCTTGGGCGACGGAGGCGAGCAGGAGCGCACAGAGCAGGAATCGCATCGCGATTACTATCGCACGAGCCTAGTTCTGCTTGGGAGTGCCGTATACGTAGTGGTCGAGTTCCGCCGCGAAATCGGACGGAAGCTCTTCGAGCGCTTTCAGCGCTTCCGGCGAGGCTTTCCGGCGGACCTCTTCGAACCGTACGGAGATGGGGGTGTGCGCGGCCGGATCCGCTTGGCTCGCGTCGGGGTGCTCGTTGGCCAAGGCCTCGCGCAGTAGTTCGGTGACGAACGAGCTGGAATCGACGCCGGAAGCGGCGGCTCGCTCGGCTACAAGCCGCTCCAAATCCTCGGTGAGGTGAATCGTCATCGCGAAACCTGCCTCACGATATCACGGCGTCGCCTCGGGCTCAGCGGGTTGGTCTGGTGGTCTTTCGGCGGCTTGGACTAGGTTGCGGAGGATGACGAACAGCGCTAGGCAGGCGATGGTCAGCACGAGGTAGACGAGCCACGGGGAGCGCTCGGTGAGCGGCTTGGCGGGGGGAACGTATTCGGCGTAGGGCTCGGGCGGATCGGCGAAGGCTTGGACGGGCTGGGCGGCGAGTTCGCCGACGCTCGGGACCGTCGCGCGGTAGTCGTAGTTGGGCGGGCCCGCGGTCGGGTTGCCGTAGTAGAGCTGGAGCGGGGGTTGGACCTGCGAGGCGTCGAAGAGCATCTGACGGACGGGGCTCAAGGCGGCGATCGAATAGGCGCCGAGCGGCGGGTTGCGGTCGTCGATGATCGTCAGCGTGAGGGTTGAAGCGAAGATCTCGTCGAAGGGGATCACGACGGGGCCGTCGTCGGTGGAGGGGCGCAGCGTCCCGGAGGCGACGAGTTCGGGGTAGCGTGAACCGGGGCGCGGCTTTTCGAGGCGGAAGGGGCGAGCGAACTCCGGCTCGTTGACGTAGAACTGGACGGCGTTGAGCGGAATGCGTCCGCCGAATTCGAGCGTGTATTGGGAGGCCGGGCGGCCCTGGTCGCGGGTCGCTTCGCGCGCTTGGCCGACGGCCGGGAACTCGTGGTGTTCGCCTTGCGCTTCAATGGTCCGGCGGACGACGACGCTTGAGATGGTCGGCGCGTCTTCGCCGCGATCGGCGCCGACGGCGACGCGCAGGTAGCGATGGCGGCTGTCGGGGTAGCGGACGCGGTCCTCTTGGACGGTGCGGCCGCCCGAGGAGAACTGGAAGACGAGGGCGTCGGAGGCGAGTTCGGCCCAGGTTTCGCCGTCGTCGGAGCCGTCGACGCGGACTTGGCGTCGGTAGTTGACGCCGGAGGTCTCGATGCGGATCTCGTTGTGGGTTTCCGGGTTTTCGCCTAGGTCGAGCGAGACGAGCGAGAGGGGGCCGGCTTTCGAGCGATTGAAGAGGCGGGCCTCGAATTCGTTGCTCGTGTTGACCTCATAGAGCGTACGCAGGGCGTAGGGAATTTCGCGGCCGGAGGCGTCGTAGAGGCGCAGGTCGGCGAGGTCCTCGCGGGCCTCAAACAGAACCTGTTCATCGAGGCGGAACTCGACCAGCGGGACCGGCTGGGCGCTGATGCTGCGCACCCACGGCCAGGCGCTCATCGGCTCGGGAGTCTGCGCCTGGAGGCTGGCTGCGAGCAACACGAGAAGAGAGAGCGAGGAAAGTCTCATGCGGTTTCTCCAGGTTCTGCGGGAGCGGCTGCGGCGGCCTTGCTGATGCGCTGGTAGCCCCAGCCGACGCCCAGCAGCAAGGCGCCGAGCGCCATCAGGGCGATGATGCGATAGGCGCCCTCAAGGATCAGGATGTCGATGATCAGCGCTTTGACCACGGTGACGCCGAAGAGGGCGAGGCCGGTCCAGCGCAGCGCGGCGACGCCTCGCTTGAGGCCGCTCCAGACCAGCGCCGATGCGAAGCAGGCCCATAGAACGGAGACGGTCATCTGGCCGGTCCATTCGAGCGAGCGGCGTTCGTCGAAATCGGCGGCGGTGGTGTAGGTGCGCGCGAGGGAGTCGAAGTAGCTGTAGGCCTCGACGGTCATCGTCAGCCAGACGACGCCGATGGCGAGCAAGGCCACGGTCCAGGCGGCGCGGAGCCAGACCGCCCGCATGCGCCAAGCGAGTGCGGCAAGGCAGGCCGCCAGAGCGAAGCCGCCCAGGAAGTAGCGGTTGAGGATGAGCGTGAAGGTCGCGCGGTAGTCCCACGGGGTATCGACGAGCACAAAGCGCAGCAGCGCCAACCCGGCGACGGTTAGGGCGGCGTAGTTCATGCCGGCGGCAGCGAGACGTTGCGCCAACCAGGCCAGCAGGAGCGCCTGTAGGGCCCAGGCGAGCGTGATCCAGTTCGCCTCCAACTGGATGGGAATGGCGACGGTGATGAACAGACCGGCGAGCGCGACGGCGATCAGTGTGGGCTTGCGATCGGCGCGCGCCCAGCCGAGCGACCACTGGCCGACGGAGGCGTAGAGCGTCGCCATGAGCACGGCGAAGACGCCCATCCAATCGGGGTATTCGGGTTCGAGCAGCGAGAAAGCCACTGAGAAAAACATCACAGGGTTGAAGAAAACGCGCAGCCAGTTTTCCCAACTCAGGGAGCCGCGACGGCGGATCGCGTCGAAGTCGGCGAACAGGAAGAGGGCGAAGACGGCGGATTGGAAGGCGACGGCGGGCCAGACTTTTTCCGGGTGGTAGTGGGCGTCGTACCAACCGGCGAAGAGCACTTGGGAGAGCCAGTAGGAGGCGAAGCCGATCCAACGCCAACCGGTGCGGCGCACCGCAAACACGGCGCCGAAGTTGAGCAGGGCCGCGTAGGTGAACAGGACGGTGTAGTTGTCTTTGCCGGTCGAGAGCAAGACGGGCGCCAGGAAGCCGCCGATCTGGCCCATGAGCGCGATCGCCGGGGCGTTGTAGGCGACGGCCAACAGATGCGCCTGGACGACGATCAGCGCGAGGAAACCGAACGCCGCGGCGATCGGGATCAAGTCATAGAAACCGTAGGAGGCGTAGGCGCTGAGATACATCAGCGTGACGCCGCCCGCGGTGAAGATTTGCGAAAAGGTCGTGCGGCTGTTGCGGTGCAGGCGGGCCCCGAAGTAGACGAAGCCGACGCCCGAGAGCAAGCCGATCGAGACGCGGCCGAGTTCGCCGATCCAGCGGTTGTCGAAGGCGAGCTTGAGGAAGAAGGCCGCGCCGAAGAGCAGGATCGAGATGCCGAGCCAGCCGAGCCAGCGCTCGCCGATCAGCTCTTCGAGCTTTTTGGGCGGCGGGCCGTTGGGCTCGATTGGGACGGGCGGTTCGGGCGCGGGCTGAGCGGGCTCGGCTGGCTCGGCTGGCTCGGCTGGGATCGAAGGCTCGGGAGCGAGGACCGGCTGCTGCGCCGCGGGCGGAGTTCCCTGGCGCATCACGCGCGTCAGGGCGGCTTCGAGTCCGGCGATGCGGTTCTCGAGCTGCGTGATCCGCCGCGTGCGCACCAGGGCCCAGATCGGCAGCGCGACGACGAGCACGAGGAACGCACAGGCGACGAGGCCGAGAAGGATGAGCTCTTCGTCCATCGATCCCTTGAAAGGGTAGCTGAATTATGGGCGGACGGGCGGTATTTGGCGGAAGAGTTATCGGGCGTAATAGCCTTCGCGGGCGCGCACGACGACGTCCGGACGACGGACCTTGACGCGGACGCGGCGCCACTGGCCGTCGAACTGCTGATTGCTCGGCCGGTAGGCGATCGAATAGACCCCGCGCAGCTCTTCGGCGACTTGCGGAAAGACTGGGGCGAGGTCTTCGACGGAGGCGGCGGTGAAGAGCCGCCCGCCGCTGGCCGCCGCGAGTTCGCCCAAGCGGTCGCGCGCCTTTTCCGCCCATTTGGGCCGGAAGCGCTCAGCCGAGCGGAGATAAACCGGGTAGATCAGCGCCTCGAAGCTCTCCGCGGCTTGCACGAGGCGTTTGTATTTGACGCTGGAGGGGAGTTCTTGATTGCTGATCTGGTTGTCGAGGCCGTCGGTGACGACGATGACGGCGTTGCGCTCGCCGGCGCGGGCGTGGAGCTCTTCAGCGTAGGCCAGGGTGACGGCGTCGTAGAGCGGCGATCCGCCGTTGAAGGTGGGCAGATCTTCGAGCCGCTGGAGCAGGAGACCGTGGTCGGAGGTGAGCCGGGAGACGACCTGGAAGAGGTCTTCGGCGAGCGCGTAGACGGCGATGCGGTCCTGCGGGCCGGCCAGTTCGATGAAGCCTCGGGCGGCGGCGACCATCGGCTCGCGGTCGAGCCGGGCGCTGCCGCTCATATCGAGCAGGAGCACGAGGTTGAAGGGCGCCGATTCGGCGTCGGCGGTGACGGTCTCCTCGGTTTTGCCGTTCTCGGTGACTTGGAAGTCTTCGGCGGTCAGGTCGGTGATCGGACGACCGTTCTTATCCGTCGCGGTGAGCGTGAAATTGACCAGGCGTACTTCGGAGCGGAACAGCGCCTGCTCAGGCTGCGCGTCGGGCAAAGGGATGCCGGGACTCGGCAGGCCGGGCGTGTTGGGCTGCGGCATGTCGGGCGCTCGGCCGCGTCCGGCGTCGAGCTGTTCGAGCAGATCGGGCGCTTGCCAGTGGAACTTGACCGGCCAGTCGCGCGGGGGGATCCAATTGACGAGCGTGACTTGATCCGGACGCTTGGCGGCGACGCGGACGGTGCCGGTGACGGCGGCGCGCTCGGGCAGCGAATCGCGTAGGCGCCAGAGCGTGCGGCCTCCGGCCAGCGTGATGGCGCTGCGAATGAACTTGATCTTTCCCGGGGCGGGCAGCTTGATGGTTTTAGGCTCGAGCGACGAATCGAGTTGGAAGCGGGTGCCGCGCAGAGGAGCTTCGACGCGGATCGCTCCGGTCTCGGTATCGAAGCGGGCGAAGGAGACCGCGCCGGTCAGCGAGATGGCGCCCGTGCCGGTCTTGGCTTCGACGGCGTAGTCGAGCGGCAGTTCGACCTCGACGTGCAGTACGCCGCCGTCGCGCGGCGCGGCGACGACCATGATGCGATCGCCTGAAGCGGTGACGTCCAGATCCTCGCGCACGCCGAGGCCCGCGGGGGTGCGCGCGGTGATACGCGGCTTCTCGCGCTCGGCTACGACGATCGACACGTCGCCGAAGGCGTTGTCGACGGTCAGAGTCTTGGCGACCGCCGTCGGCGCGACGAACGCAATCGACAGCGCGGTCAACAGAATAAGCATCCGCACGGCTTTCATCGTAAGTGATAGGTTGGGCGCTTGCCGAAGAACGTCATTGTGGGGACGGCGGGGCATATCGATCACGGCAAGACCGCCTTGGTCGAAGCGCTGACGGGCGTGAACGCCGATCGCTGGGAGGAAGAGCAGCGGCGCGGGATCACGATCGACCTCGGATTCGCGCATCTCGACTTGGGCGACGACCTGCGGCTGGGCTTTATCGACGTGCCGGGCCATGAGCGCTTCGTCAAGAATATGCTGGCCGGGGCGGGCGGCGTTGATTTGGCGCTGTTGATCGTGGCGGCGGACGAATCGGTGATGCCGCAGACGCGCGAGCATTTCGAGATTTTGCGGCTGCTGGGGATCGCTCGGGGCATCGTGGTGGTGACGAAGACGGACTTGGTCGATCCGGACCTAATCGACTTAGTCCGCCTAGAGATAGACGAGCTGGCGGCGGGATCGTTTCTTGAAGATGCGCCGGTGGTCGCGGTGAGCGCGAAGACGGGCGCGGGGATCGACGAGTTGCGCGAAGTACTGGAGATGGAGGCTCGCGCGGCGGAGTCGAAGAATCGCAAGGGGCGGTTTCGGCTGCCGGTCGATCGCGTGTTTTCGAGCAAGGGTTTCGGCGCGGTGGTGACGGGAACGCTGATCTCGGGGTCGGTCGAGGTGGAGGACGAGGTCGAGGTCGAGCCGGGCGGCTTGCGCGCGCGGGTGCGCGGGGTGCAGGCGCACGGAGAATCGCGCGCGAAGGCGAACGCCGGGGAGCGGACGGCGCTGAATCTTTCGGGCGTGGAGACGGACCAACTGCGCCGGGGGATGCAGTTGACCGAGCCGGAAGCGCTTGAGCCGGCGAGGGCGTTCAACCTGCGGTTTGAGCTGATCCCTTCGGCGAAACCGCTGAAGCATGCGGCGCCGGTGCGCGTGCATTTGGGTTCGGCTGAGATCGACGGGAAGCTCTATTGGCTGGAGCGCGAGGGCGATGCGCGGCCGAAGTCGCTCAAGGGCGGAGCGCGGACGTTTGCGCAGATCCGCTTGGAGGAACCGGCTTTGGCGATCCGCGGGGACCGGGTGATCGTGCGGCGGAGCTCGCCGGTGGCGACGATCGGCGGGGGCGTGGTGCTGGAGCCCGATCCGCCGACGCGCGAGCCCTACCAGCCGATGATCGAACGGCTGCGCGCGCTCGAAGGGCAAGACGAGGCGGCCTTGCTCGCCACGCTGGCCAAACAGCGGCCGCTCGGGCTGACGGCGGACGAGGTGGTCCGGATTACGGCCTGGTCTTCGGGGACGGTGCGGGAGGCGGCGCGGGCGGCGAAGCTGATCGCGTTGAGCGAGCGGCCTTGGCGCTGGATGCACGCCGACCGGCTCGCTGAAGCCGAAGCGCGGCTGCTTGGAGATCTGAAGGGGTTTCATGAAAAGCGCCCGCTCGAACCGGGCAAGCCGCGGGCCGAGTTCGGGGCGCTGTTTCCGGGCGCGGAAGAGGGGTTTTGGACGGCGCTAGTGGAGCGTCTGGCGGCGCGCGGCGAGATCGTCTTGGAGGGCGAGTTGGCGCGGCTCTCGACGCACGAGATCACGCTCAACGAAGAGGAAGCCGAAGCACGCGCGACGTTGCTGGCCGGGTTTGAGAGAGCGGGGTTGGAAGTCCCGCGGGTCAACGAGTTTCTGCCGACGTTGGCGGTCGACGCGAAGCGCGCGCTGCGGCTGTTGACCAACCTGCTGCGCGAAGGCGAGCTGGTGCGCATCTCCGACGAGATGGTCTTCCACCGATCGGCGATGGCGGAGCTTGACCGTCGGCTGGCGGAGTTCAAGAAGGGGTCGCCGCGGATCAACGTCTCGGAGTTTAAGGAGCTGGCCGGGGTCAGCCGCAAGTATGCGATCCCGCTGCTCGAGTACCTCGACCGGACGCACAGGACGAGGCGGCAAGGCGACGCGCGACTGCTGCTGTGAGGGTTGCTCTTCGGGAGGTTGCTCTTGGGGGCGGGCTGCGGGAGCATGGACGCATGAACCAGCCCGCTCCTCCGAGAGTCAACATCGTCGAGACGGACGAATACCGCACCGGGTACGCCAACAGCGTGCAGGTGCGCGCGAGCGTCTGGGATTTCTTCCTGCAGTTCGGAACCGTTTCCAAGCAGACGGCGGAAGAAGTGGAGATCCAGGCGGTCCAGGGAGTCTATTTGAGCCCGCAACAGACGAAGGCTCTGCACGCGGTGCTGACCGAGAATTTGGCGCAGTACGAGAACGCCTTCGGTCCGATCAAGATTGAGGCGGGGCAGCAGTCGGGGTCGGCGAATCCGATTCAGTAACGCCGTCGATCGCTTTGCGCACGGCGTCGAGTACGCCGTTGAGGAAGCTCGCGGATTGGTCGCCCGAAAAGCGGCGGCCGAGTTCGATCGCCTCGGTGATGATGACCGGGGCGGGTTGGCCTTCGCGCTCGATCTCAAAGACGGCGAGGCGTAGGATGTTGCGATCGACCGAGGACATGCGGTCGAGCTTCCAGTTTTTGGCGTGCGCCTGGATGCGTTCGTCGATCGAGGAGGCGTGGCGGACGACGCCGCGGAAGAGCTTGTCGGCGTAGGGGTCGGCGGCGACGGGTTTCTCGCCGAGTTCAGAGGAGAGCCCGCCCCAGTAGACTTGCTGGACGCGCTCGGGGGCGTCGCCGGAGGCTTCCCATTGGAAGACCATCTGGAGGGCGCGCTCGCGGGACGTGTGACGGGCGGCCATTAGGCGTCGGCCAGTTTCTTGAGCACGGAAGCCGTCTCGATGGCGGTCATGGCGGCGGAGAATCCGGCGTTGCCGCTCTTGGCGCCGGCGCGGTTGATCGCCTGCTCGACTGTCTCGACGGTGAGCACGCCGAACGCGGTGGGCACGCCGGTTTCGCGGCCGACAGCGGCGACTCCGCTTGCGGCCTCTCCGGCGACGTGGTCGTAGTGGCCGGTCTCGCCGCGGATGACGGCGCCGAGGCAGATGACGGCGTCGTAGCGGCCGGACTTCGCCATGGAGGAGGCGACGACGGGGATCTCGACCGAGCCGGGGACGTGGGCGACGTCGACTTGGGCGAGATCGCCGCCGGAGCGGCGGACGGCGTCAAGGGCGCCCTCGAGCAGGCGTTCGGTGATGACGCTGTTGAAGCGGGCCACGACGACGGCGAAGGTCATCCCGGCGGCGGAGAGGTCGCCTTCAAAGACGCGCGGTTGGGAGGTGTCGGGCATGACGCTTTTTCTATCGTAGCGGGAATGGCGGCGCTTCGATTCCGTGGGCGACGGACTTGACGCTAGAGTTGAGCGAGATGGCGCGTCTGGAAGAGATCCCGTTGAACGAGCGCGAGATGGTGGAAGAGCTGGACTGTTCCGGCTTCGAGGGCCGCCGGCCATGGGTGACGGGGCCCGCGCTCGACCAACGACGGATCGCGATCGTTTCGACGGCGGCGCTCAACGTGAGAGGCGACGAGGTCTTCCAGCGCGACGCAGCCGATTACCGCATCATTCCGGGCGAGGTCGATCCGGCGGACGTTCTGATGAGCCACGTATCGGTGAACTTCGATCGTACGGGCTTTCAGCAGGACCTCAACGTCTGCTTCCCGCTTGAGCGGCTGCGCGAGTTGGCCGATGAGGGGACGATCGGATCGGTCGCCGCTTTCCACTACACGCTCTCGGGCGCGAGGGACCCGCGGGAGTTGACCGAGTCGGCGCGAGCGGTCGCGAAGCTGCTGAAGGCCGACGCCGTGGACGCGGTTCTGCTGGTTCCCGTTTGACCGAAATGTACGCGCGCGGTCGGCGGGCTTTCCATCTTGTTTGAAGAAGAGGGGCTGGCGACGACGCAGATCAGCCTGATTCGTCTCCACACGGAACGCATGCGGCCGCCGCGAGCGCTGTGGGTTCCGTTTGAGCTGGGACGGCCGCTGGGCGCGCCGAACGATCCGGAGTTCCAGAAGCGAGTCTTGACCTCCGCCCTGGGGCTGCTGGACGCCGAGAAGGGGCCGGTGCTGGTCGACTTCCCGGAGGACGTTCCGAAGGCGAGTCCGGATTCAGCGGAGGAAGCGGCGACGGGTCTCGTCTGCGCGATCGACCTGCCGCCCCTGCCCGACCCCGAGGCGCCCAAGAGCGCGCTCGGACAGGCGTTGCTGAAAGAGGTTCGGTCGCTGGCGCCTTGGCATGAACTCGCCGTGCGCAAGCGCGGCCGGACGACGGTGGGTCTGAGCGGGCTCGACGTGGAGGTCGCGGCGAAGTTTTTGGCGGCGTTCTTGGACGACCAGAAGGCGCCCGCGCCGCGAGACGACATGCCGCCGGGACACGTGCTCAAGCTGGCCTATGAGGACCTCAAGGCTTATTACGGCGAAGCGATCACGGCTCAGCCCGGGTTCGCGACGAGCCGGGGCGTGGAGGACTGGTTGTTCCAGGAGACGGTCCTCGGTCAAGCGCTTTGGACCCTGCGCGATCTGTGCCTGGCGAGCGACGACGAGCGTTTTCACTATTTGGGGCGCAATTCGATCGTGCCGGACCGGCAGATCTCTCCTTCGGACTAGCTGGCCGGAACGGTGGGAAACTCCCGTGGGAGACTCTCTAGGTGGCGGTGATCGAAACCACTTTGGCGACCGAGCCGCGAAAGCCGGAGGAGGCGGGATGGATCGCAGCAGGGCTGGAAAGGGCGCTCCGCGCGACGCTGCCCGCCGCCAACCCGGACTTTGAACGGCTGCACGGATCGGTCCGGAAGTGGTGGGTCGAGGTCGACGAAGAGGGCGTCCCGCAACGAGAACTCGGATTCGACCAGAGCGGACGAGCGATCGTAGCGGGTCCGTTCGGCGAGAATTTTGGCTTCTGGACCGATTCCAACATGAAGTTCACGGTGGACGAGCACCAGCCGATTGCCGCCGAGCGCTTCGAGGCCGCTTGGAGGGCCTTCGAGAAACGATGAGCAGGTACTACATCGGGCTCGATTCGTGGATCATCCAGGACGGGAACTACGGCGATTTCGTCGTCGGAGAAGAATATCGTTTCGCCGTCGAGTTCACGCCAAGTCGGCTCGCTTCGGCTTCACCCGGCGTGCGGTCGTTGTCTCGGGTGCGCGGGTGCGAGTACGAAGCTCTCGCCGAAGTCGTCGTGGCCGAGCCTAGGCTGACGGTTCTTGACGCCGGCCTGAAGTGCTTCCACGACGGCGGCATGGAGGAGGACCTCGCCGTGGGTTCTTGGGCTGCGGGACGATTGTCGATCGGGGTGGATCCCTTCTTTTGGGCCGAGTCGCACTCGAAGCGGGACGACTTGCCCGACTTGGCCTATCGGTGGCGGGTTTGCGGAATCGGCATCGACACGACGCCTTCGGCTTCGGGGGGCGAAGGCCTCCAAGCTGAGGATGGGCGAGGAACCTATCGAGCTGTCCAAGAGACGGATGCCTGGAACGACGAGGATGGTCGCGCGATTTATCTCCTCGAATGCGAACTCCTGACGGCGATATGATCGGGGCTGGGGTTGCCCGCGCCATGCCTGACATCGTGAAGAAGATCTGTTTCGTCCAAGCCTGCTGGCATCGCGAAATCGTCGACGAGTTGCGCGACGCGTTTACGGCGGAGATTCGGCGGCTGGAGCCGGGCGAGGTCGAGATCGAGTACTGGGAGGTGCCCGGTTCGCTCGAGATCCCGTTGCAGATTCAGCTTTGTGCCGGGAAGGGCGACTATGACGCTTTCGTGGCCGCGGGGTTGATCGTCGACGGCGGGATCTATCGCCATGAGTTCGTGGCTTCGTCGGTTCTCTCGTCGGTGATGGACTTGCAGGCGAAGCTCGAAAAGCCGATCCTCTACGCCGTGCTGACGCCGCACCATTTCCACGGCGAGGAGCACGAGCGCTACTTCCGGGAGCACTTCAAGACGAAGGGCAGAGAGGCCGCGGCGGCTTGCGCGCAGGTGCTGGCGAATAGGCGGCGGTTGGACGGCGAGTAGGCGCGCGCGCTACTTCTTCACAGCGAGAAAAACGGTGTGGCGCGAGCCTCGGCCTTTGCGGGCGCGGACGCGCTCGGAGCGGGCCTGGGAGAAACCGGTCGCGCGGAGCCGGTCTTCAAATTTTTTGTCGCCGAAGGCCGACCAGACGGAGTAGACTCCGCCGGGGCGCAGCGCCTTGTGGGCGGCGCGTAGGCCGGCGTCGCCGTAGAGTCCGGCGTTGTCGGTCGCGGTGAAGGGTTCGGGGCCGTTGTCGACGTCGAGCAGGATGGCGTCGAAGGTTTTGGGGTTCGCGCGGATTGTCTTGGCGACGTCGCGCTGGTCGACGCGGACACGCGGGTCGCGGAGCGGGTGTCCGGCGAACTCGGAGAGCAGACCGCGGTTCCACTCGACGACGGCGGGCAGCAGTTCGGCGACGGTGACCGTTCCGTCGGCGGGCAGCAGGTCGAGCGTCGCGCGAACGGTGAAGCCCATGCCGAGGCCGCCGACGAGGACGTGCGGGCGTTTCTTGGGGAGTTGGGTGCAGGCTAAGTCGGCCTGGACCATCTCCGAGCCGTGGACGCGGTTCGACATCAGCATCGCGCCGTCGATCTCGATGACGAACTCGCCGTCGCGTTCACGCAGCCAGAGCTGTTCGCCGTCGGGGGTGGTGGTGCGGTCGTGGGTGATCCAGGGTTTCATTCAGGCGACAAGACGAGAACGGGGGAGGAGGGTGGTCAGGCCTGGGCAGTCGACTGGGGACAGTCCACACGCGCTGGGTTGTTTCCGCGGCGCTGAGGCCTTGATGGGACAGTCCCCGCGGTTGGCCTTTGTGGTTGGTTGGATCTCAGCGGACGCGGGCGGGGGCGCGGGGGGTGCGGACGGCTTCAGCTGCGTCCGCTCCGGCGGGAACGAAGAAGACCTCGTCGGCCTTCTCGCCCAGTAGATAAATCGGTTGCGCGGGATCGTCGGTCAGGCGCAAGGAAGCGCCCATCGGTGCGACGCGGCGGGGTTCACAATTGCAGGCCATGACGCGCGGAGCGCCTCCCGCGAAATCGACCACCGCGATCGAGCGCGTGCGGGCGGCGGCGATGACGGCCGAGCGTCCGTCGGGCGTCGCCGCGACCGCTACGGGCGCCCGTACGCCGTCGGCGGGTCCGGCGATCACGGTCACTGACGGCGACCGGCCGAGGCTCGTGATGCGCAGCGTCTCCTCGCGGAGGCCGTCGACGGCGAGGGCGTCGGTCGAGCCGGGAACGAAGGCCAGTGAGACGACCTGTCCGGCCGCGGCGACCTGCGTCGGCGAAGCGCCCGAGGTCGCGGTGTAGATCGCTCCGCCTTGGCGCGTGGAGGCGGCGGCGAGAAGGGTGCGTCCGTCGTCGGCGACCGCCAACGCCGTGACGACGCCCGGCAGATCGCCCAGTTCGACGACGCCTCCGACTTCCGCGCTTGTGTGGAGATCGCGGAGCAGTTGCGCTTGGCGGGAAGAGCGTTCGTAGACAACGGCCGCGTCGCCCGACGGCGACAAGAAGATGCGGTCGACGCCTTGGAGCGCGCTGTGAATCGCTTCCGCGGAGCCCAAGCCCGCGCGCAGGCCGATGCGATAGAGCACGCCGTCCGCGTCGACGCCGAGCGCGTAGTCGCCCGCCGGAGACGTCTCCGATGCCACGAGATCGACGTTCAACTGGAGCAGCGCGCCGACGTGCGCGGCGCCGGGGATGCCTAAGATCGGCCGAAGTCCACGGTGCGCCGCGTCAAAGACGTAGCCCATCACCGGGCCGCTGACCGGGCCTTCGCTCGCCGCCGGATTCTCGGTCGTCAAGGCGACGTTGGACGGCTCGGCGGCCGCGGCGGGCAAGCAGGCCAGGGCGAGAACGAGGATCGGTTTGAGAATTCGCATCGGGGGTCTGGGACGGACGCGCCGTCGAGCGTGAGATCAGAGTACCACCGGGCGCGGCTCGCTTCACCAAGAAAACGTGAGGCTACGACATGTGGACGCCGCCGCAGACGTTGTAGGCCTGTCCCGTGATCATGCGCGCTTGGTCGCTGGCGAGATAGACGGCCATCGGCGCGATGTCGTCGGGTGCGAGACGGCCGCCGACGGGCGTTTGGGCGCGCTCGTGTTCTTCGAGCGAGAGGCCGAGGCGCGCGGCGTCGTACTCGATGCGCTTGTCGTTCATCAGCGTCGCCACCGGGCCCGGGCAGATCGAGTTGGCGGTGACGCCGTGGGCGGCGGTCTCGAGCGCCAGCGTGCGCATGAAGCCCATGACGCCGTGCTTGGTCGCCGCGTAGGCGGCGCCGTGCAGCGACGGGCGTTTGGAGTTGATCGAAGCGACGGTGAGGATGCGGCCCCAGCCGCGCTCGATCATCCCGGGAAGGACGACTTTCGAGAGCAGGTAGGGCGCGGTGAGGTTGATCGCGAGGCTGAGATCCCAGAAATCGTCGTCGAAATCGGCGACGGGTTTGGGGTTCGAGCTGCTGCCGAGGCCGGCGTTGTTGACCAGGATCTCGACCGGCCCGAGCTTCTCGGTGACGGCGGCGACGAGTTTGGGGATCTCCGATCGCTCGGCGAGATCGGCCTCGAAGGCGACCGCGCTTCCGGGCGTCGATTCGGCCTCGGCGACCAGGCTGTCGAGTTCGGAGCGGGTCCGGGCGGTGACGGCGACGCGGGCGCCTTCGGCCGCGAAGGCGAGCGCGATGGCGCGACCGATGCCGCGCCCGGCGCCAGTGACGAGGACGGTCTTTCCGTCGATGCCGGTGAAGTTCATAGTCGTTTACCCCTTGAGCGAGTCTCGGATCTTTCGCAGCGGCCAGGTGAGCGCGCGGCCCAACCGGTAGCTCGGCGACTGCTCGACCAGCTCGAAGACTTCGCGTAGTTCGCGCTCGCGTTCCCAGAAGAAGCGCAGTTGCCGGTCGCGGCCGTCGAGCAGGCCTTGGATGTCTTGGACGTCTTGCTCGTCGAGCGTGCGGCCGGGCTGGAAGCGCTCGGGCATGCGCGGCGGGACGTAGTAGGTCGAGTGCTCGGCGACGGCTTCATCGGCGGGACGCTCGGCGGTGTAGTAGTAGACGGCGACGGAGCGGCGGCTGAGGTCACGTTTCGCCTCCGGCAAGCGGATGCGTTCGAAGCCATGCCAGGAGCGCTCGCTGGTCTCGAAGATAACGGCGCGGTTGCGCAGCGGGAGGACGGTCTTGATCTCGTCTTCCGACTCCGGCAGCCAGGGGTTGCGGTGGAGGCGCAGGCAGCCGCCCCAGTCGAGTTCCCACTCGCGATTGAGGAAGAGGATCAGGTTCAGGCGGCGGTGCCAGCGGCGACGCGGGTGGATGTTGAAGTCGACGTGGGGGTCGAGCGCTTCGCCTTCGATGTTTTCGTGCGTGCCGCCTCCAAAATATTCCGCGTCGTAGAGCAGAGGGGCGATACCGACGGCGCGGCCGGTCCAGTCGAGGAACTCCGCGCTCTGGAGCAGCACGTCGAGCTCCTGGTAGGCGGGACTGATCTCCGGCAGCGCGGAGACGACCGCTTTGCCGCCGGGCTCGCCAAAGTCGTTCAAGGCATTTTCCGATTTAAAGGTCGGAAACTCTTTTTCTATCCGTTCCAGGAAGTCCGGCGCCAGGAACTTGTCGAAGACGACGTGCGGGAACGGTTGGGCGGAGCGGAAGAGTTCCGCCTGGCCGCGCGGGTCGCGTATGGAAGGGTGCAGACGGTCGAGATTCATCCCGTAGATCTATCGTGCGATGGCCGCGGGCACGGGCCACGGCTGCAGATTGCCGTCGGCGTCGAACTCCAGCTCAAAGGGGTCGCCTGCTTGCTCGACGCCGTCGTGCGCGAGCGCTTCGGCGAGGACGTTTTCGCTGACAGCGAGTTCGGCGAGCTGCTGGGTGTCTCGAATCCAGGCGACCGTGACTTCGTCGACGTCTAACTTGCCGCAGGTGGGCAGGATGCGTTCGAGCGGCTCGCGGTCGCCGGGGAAGTGCGCCGGGCACATGCCGCCGGCGGGGTTGGAGGCCGTGAAGGCGTTGATCCAGGTTTTCTCGAAGTCGATCTCGCGGTAGAGCCTCTCAGAGATCACGTCGCACAGCCCGATGCCGACCGAGTTGCCGTCGCTCTCGGGCGTCACGCTGCGCGCGAAGACACGCTGGATTTTGACCGTGTCGTCGAGCGTGTTGCGGCCCAAGATGCCGCGATTGATGATCTTGGTGTCCATGCCGGAGCCGGAGATGTTCTTGCCGATCTGGTCGACGATCAACACGTCCAACTCGGCCAACGGGATACCGGGTTTCCACTGGAGTACGCGTTCGAGCAGCTTCTCTTCGCGGTCGGCCATGCCGTCGGCGCCGAGCGCGTGGACCTCGGCGGTGTGGTGGTGCGCGTCTTCAAGGATCGCCAGTCCGCCGAGCATCTTTCCGGTATCGAGCATCACTTGGCCGACCGACCGGATCACCTGCTCCATGCCGATGCGCAGAGCGAAGGCGTGGTAGCGTTTGGCGCCTTCCCACTTGCCGAGGCCGATGGCCATCATCTTGTGGACGCCCGATTCGAGTTTGCCGATGAAGCCGGTGTGCCACTTGACGCGGCTGAGCAGCATGCAGCCGTCGGACTCGAAGGCTTGGCGATCCATCGAGACGGCGATGCCTTCAGGCGTCGTGCCGATGGGGACGACGTCCAGCGAGCTGACCACGGGCGCGCCCATGGTCGCCTCGGTGATGCCGTAGTGGGCGAGCACGTCGGCTTGGCCTTGCGCGGTGCCGCCGCCGTGGCTGCCCATGACGGGGATGAGGAACGGTTGGGCGCCGCGCGACTTCCAGAAATCGACCGTGGCGCGCGTGATCTCGGCAATGTTGGCGATGCCTCGACTGCCGACGCCGATCGCAATGCGTGCGCCTTGGGGGACGGCGGCGGTCCAGGCGGCGGACTCCAACTCCTCTCGGACGGCCGCGGAGACGTCGGCCAGCCGTCGGTCAGGGAAGCGTTGGCGGATGGGGACGAGGCGCTGCACGGCTTCCATCATAGCCGCGCCGCGCGCGCGCCGAGCAGAGCCCAGGCCGAAGCCGCGAGCGGGACGAGGATGAGAGCGCCGCCGAAGACCGCCGCGCCGACGGCGACGAACCAGAGTTGCCAGAAATCGTCGACGCGCGCGTCGTCCGGGTTTTCGGGATCGTAGAGCACGACGACGGAGTCGCCGATGTCGTACCCGAACCAGAGCGTGGCAAAGCCCGGGCGGAACTCGTGCGTCTCCGCCCGCGAGACGTTGAAGCGGACGACCGGCTGCAGCGGGCCGACGCTCGTTTGGCCGGGACGGTCGTAGGCGACGATCTTTCCGGGCACGGGGTTGGCGCGCTCGACGAACCGCGCGCTCTCAGAGAAGAGCTGCCATGCGGCCAGCAGCAGCCACACGCCGACCGCGTTGGCGGCCAGGACCGTGACGACGGCGGTTGCGGGTAGCCTGCTTGTGCGCATCTCCGGCGCTTACCCGGGCACGATGATCGGAGGCGCCGACTCGGGCGGCGCCTCGGGTCCGGCGGGGAAGTGGTTCACGACGAAGTGCAGGAAAGCCCGTCCGCGCGGACGGCCGTTGTCGCGGGTGACGGCGGCGCGAGCGAGGAAGATCAAGGCGCGCTTGACGTCTTCGTCGGTCGTGCGCCTGATGCCGGTCTGCTCGTGCTCGACGCGGCGGTACTCGTCGATGGTTTCGCGGCTGAGGCGAACGAGTTCGCGCGCGGGCAGCGAGTCGGGCGTCGACTCGTAGACGATGCCGCTCTCGGCTGCTTGGTAGGACTCGATCAGCGAATCGAGCGCCGCCCGCGCGTCGGCGTCGAGTACGCCGGCGACGCCCGCAAACCCGGCCGCGATCGCGCGCGCGCAGACTTCGATCAGCGGCTGGTGGACTCGCAAGAAACGGTCGTCGAGTTTGACGTTGGGGAAAGGGTAGTTCTCCTCGGTGAGTTCGAAGACCTCGGACTCGTGCGCCTGCTCGAGGTAGGTGCAGTCGAGCGGGCAATCGAGGGTTCGTTCGCGCTGCTCGCCGCAACAGACGGAGCAGATCTTGGCGCCCTTGGCCGGGCACGTGCGTTTCGGCTTGCGGCGTTCGCAGATAGGACAGGCCATGGCGTCGACTAGGAAAGGAAACGGGCGGAGCGCCTGCACGGCGTCCGCCCGTTTCTAAGGCAAAGAGACGGAGCGGCTCTAGGGCAGCGCGGGCTCCTCGATGTTGTACTCGGCGGTGATCTCCTTGAGGAAGGCGACGATCAAGCCCTCTTCTTCTTCGGTGAGCTCCGCGTTCTTGGCGTCGGCGAGGTTCTTCTCGTCGAGGTAGGGGTTGGCGAGACCGCCGGAAGCCATCAGATGGACGGCCTCTTCGAGCGTGGCCACCGAGCCGTCGTGGAAGTAGGGGCCGGACTCGGCGACGTCGATCAAGGTCGGCGTCTTGAAGGCGCCGGTATCGGCTTCGTTACCGGTGACCTTGGCGCGGCCCGGGTCGGGCGTTTCGGCGTCCATGCCGATGCCGACGTTGTGGAACTGGAGGTCGGTCATCAGCAGGCCGTCGTGGCAGTTGGTGCACTTGGCTTTGTTGGCGAAGATGTCGTAGCCCTTCTTGGCGTCTTCGCTCAAGGCGGACTCGTCGCCGTTGCGGTAGCGGATCCAGGCCGAGTCGGTCGCGACGATGGTGCGCATGAAGGATGCGACGGCCATGGCGATGTTGTCCGGCGAGGCGGCTTCACCGAAGACCGCTTGGAACTTTTCGGCGTAGGCGGGGATCTCCATCAGCTCGGCGGCGCGATCTTCCATCGAGGGGACGCCGTCTTTGCCGGAGGCGCCCATGTTGCCTCCGCCCCAGGCGCCTTTGACCTGCGCTTCAAGCGCGCCGGCGCGGCCGTCCCAGTACCACTTGTCGTGGTAGCCGACGTTCCACATGGTGGGCACGTTGCGGGTCAGCGTCTTGTCGAAGGCGCCGATCGCGAGTTTGTCGTCGGTGGCGAGGCCGTGCTCTTTGAGGTGGCAGCCGTAGCAGGAGCGGACGCCGTCGCCCGAGAGGCGCTTGTCGTAGTAGAGCATCTTGCCGAGTTCGACTTTCGCCTCGGTCATCGGATTGTCGGCGGGCACTTCCATGGCGGCGTAGCCCGGCAGTTGCGGCGGGAAGGCGGCTTCGGGCGCCTCTTCCGCAGTCTCGACGGGGGCTTCGCCTCCGCCGCAAGCGACGAGCGCGAAGGCCATGACGGCGAGGGTGCAAATCTTGACGAACGAATGGCGATCGAAATCGAGTGAGAACATGGGTTTCCTCCCCAGGCCCGCGCACTCCCGGCGCGAACTTGGCCTGGACCGCACCATCATAGCGTTGCCCAAGTTCCGTTTACCAGGATGAATTCTTGGGTTGCGAGCGGAAATCGGCTCTCCGGTGAGGGGATTGGCTTCGATTTCGCGCATTCAGGCTATGGGGTTGCATCCCGCCGGTCCGTCATGGATGGTGTAGGGGACGCCCGCCGCCCGAAAGGAGAGTTGGAAGACAGTGACGGCCCTGATGAGATATCGAATCGTCGTGTGGACGGCGGCGCTGGCGGCGTTCGCCTCGACGGCGGCCGCTCAATCGACTCGCATCCCGCCCAACGGCGTGGTGAATGCGGCGAGCTTCGCGCGTCCGGGTCTGCCGAACGGCAAGATCGCGCGCGGGTCGATCTTTTCCGTGTTTGGGACGCGGATCGGCCCTGACGCGCCGGTCGATCTTTCGAATGCGACGTTTCCGTTGGGTACGACGCTCGGGGGCGTCTCGGGCACGGTGACGCAGGGCGACGTGACGGTCGACGTGATCCCGGTGTTCGCGTCCTCGGGGCAGGTGAATGCGATCCTTCCGTCGGACGCGCCGCTGGGCAAGGCCTCGCTGCGCATCTTGAACGGAGTACGGCGGTCGAACTTCGTGCCGATCGAGATCGTCGATTCTAGCTTGGGCGTGTTTACGGCGACGGGCTCGGGCGAGGGGCCGGGGATCGTGCAGAACTTCGTTTCGCAGTCCGCGCAGCCGGTGAATTCGCTGACGGAATCCGCGACGCCGGGGCAGGTAGCGACGATCTGGGCGACCGGGCTGGGTCCGGCGACGTTCCCGGACAACGAGGCGCCGGTGGCGGGCAATTTGGACGTCGACGTGGAGGTCTGGATCGGCGGCGTGCCGGTGGCGCCGGCGGACCTGCTCTACTTCGGGCGGAGTCCGTGTTGCGCGGGGGTCGACCAGATCATCGTGCGGTTGCCGGAGCAGACGCCGCTGGGCTGCTACGTGCCGGTACAGGTGCGCACCGAGGGCGCCGTGCTGAGCAACACGACGACGATCGCCGTGACGGAGGCGGGCGGCTCGTGCCGGGAAGAAGCGCCGGTCTCGCAGGCGACGCCGGGGCAGACGGGCGTCGTGGCCTTGCTCGGCGCCGACGTGGAAGACCGCGTCGACCGCGGCGCGCCGCTCCAGGTGGAAGGCGAACTCGGCTTCGCGACGTTTCGCGAGCAGATCCCCTCGCCGTTCGCGTTCAATCGACTGACGGCGCTGCCGCCGGCGGGGGCTTGCACGGTCCTCAGTTGGCGCGGCGCCGTCCAAGAGAGCCTGCGGAGCGTCTCGGGCCGTCCGCTCGATTTCGGTCCGCGCATCGAGATCGCCGGACCGCTCGGTACGCGTCGATTGGGCGCCGGAGACGATCGCGAAGCCTACAGCGGGCTGCTGGGAGGCTCGGCTGACGATGCCGGATTCTTCGAGAACCTGTTCGCGCCGTCGCTGTTTCTCTCGCCGGGCGCCTACGCGGTTTCGAGCGTAGGCGGCACGGACACGCCTGCCGTCGAGGATTCGTTTGAGAGCGTCGGCACGGTCGGGTGGACGAACCAGGGAGCGATCGGCGTGGTCGATCGCTCGGCGGCTCTGACGGTCGAGTGGACGGGAGACGCGGCGACGATCGTCGGCGTCAACTACGACCGGCCGACCAACACGACGGCGGCGTTCTTGTGCCGGGCGCCCGAATCGACGAACGCCTTCGACGTTCCGGCGTACATTCTGAGCGCGGTTCCGCGATCGAGATCGGGCCCGCACGAATCGGAAGCTTGGTTGTGGGTCGGCGCGCTCGACGACCACGAGTTGACGTTGGGCGCGGCGGCCACGACGGCCGTTCGCGCACAAGGCGCCGCCAAGTCCGTGATCTTCGAGTGAGGACGACCATGACGCATCGCAACGCTCATCGCACCGATCGCTCCCGCCTGCTCGCGGCCGCCGTCGTCCTGTCGCTTGTCGGCTCGCTCGGCTGCCAACTCTGTTTCCGGGAGAACAACTCGCCGCCGCCGCAGTTCCGGCTGGCCTTTCCGCCGTTTGAAGGCGCTGATTTTTGCACCGCCAATCCGCTCGAAGGATTCTTCTTGCTCGCGATGATCCTGCTGCAAGGCGGCGACGGCTACACGCCCGGCAGCGAGTTTCTGACTTCGGTCGGCCAAACGACGATGCCGCCCCCGGGGCTGGCGCGGATCGATCTCACGTCGCTCGACGATCCGCAGGTACGCTTCTTCGGCCGCCAATACATGAGCACCGACGGGGCCGTGGAGTCGCTGGGAGACGACCCGGCGCGTCGCTACCTCGCGGGCGCGAACCCGGCGCAGACCGTCAGCCGCCGAGGTTTCTTCGTCAACCCCGAGCGCAATACGCTGGTGGTCTTGGACGGCGCGACGGGCGACGAGATCCGCCAGATCCGCGTCGGTTCGGACCCGCGCGGCGTAGCGGCCTCACGCGACGGGACCCGACTCTACGTCGGCAACAGCGGCTCGGGATCGATCACGCCGATCGACCTGGCGACGCTCGAGGCGCTGCCTTCGATCAGCTTGGACGGCGCCGGACAGCCGGCGGACGTAGCGATCTCCCCGGACGGCGAGACGATGTACGTCGTCAACGGCGCGGACTCCGGCTCGCTGTTCTTCATCGACGTAGCGAGCGGCGAGATTCTCGAGAACCTGCGCACCGGACGCCAGTCGACCAAGGTGACTCTGTCGCCGGACGGCACGACGGCTTATGTGGCGAACACGGGCGGAGGCAACGTGGCGGTGATCGACGTGTTGAGCCGCACGGTCGTCGGCACGTTGAACGTTTCGGCGGCGAACGAGGTGGTCGTGAGCCCGAACGGCGAAACGGTCTACGTGGCGGCGGGCGCGGCGGCGGGCCGCGTGCTGGCGTTCGATGCGGCGAGCTTCCAGGAGATCGACGAGTGGAACGTCGGGCAGGCGCCCCAGGGCGCGACGCTGTCGCCGGACGGGAACTTGCTGCTGGTCTCGAACTCGGGTTCAGAGGAACTGCACGTGATCGACTTGGCCGTCGGCGAGATCGTCGCGGTGATCGACGTTCCGCTCGGCCTCGGCCCGCTGGTCGCGTTGCCGGTCAGCTAGGGCCGATCAGCTAAGGCCGGCCAGCGCAACGGCCTAGCGCATCGACGCCTTGAACTCCTTGACCTGCTTCGCCTCGGGCAGCCCCTTGTAGTAGGGGTCGAGGGGATAGCAGCCGGAGATCAGCTTGTTGCGCGGGGCCGTCGTGCAATCGGAGAACGTGCGGCAGACGGACTTCGTGCGCAGTTCGCCCTTCTCCAGCACATCCGCCGGGAGGTCCCAGTAGGAGAGCACCATGCGGCCCAATCCGACCGCGTCCACCGAGCCCGAGCGTACCGCCCACTGCGCCACCTGCGGCAGAAACTCCTGCAGGTAGGTATAGGCCGAGCCGATCAGGGTCAGATTCGGCGCCTTCTTCTTGAGTTGCGCCACGGCGTCGATCTGGCGTGCGCAGCCGACCAACGGATCCTCCGGCGGCTGGTAGCCGTCCGAGGGCGGGAACAGCGCCGGGCGCTGGATGTGCGGGTTGTAGTACGGGCTGCCGGCGGTCACGTTGACCATGCGGATCTCGAGCGATTCGAGCAAGGCCAAGAACTCCTCCGCTTCGCCCAGATCGTACGCCGAAGCGTCGTTAGGCGAGGTCGAGAAGCCGCTGCGATACGGCAGCTCGTGCGGCTCGGGGACGCCCGGACCGAGCTTGTTCCCTTCGCTCTGTTCGGGGTCGGGGCGGTAGGCGACGAAGTCGAACGCGCTCAGTCGCACGCCGATCTTGAGCTTCGTCGCGCCGCGGATCGCTTGGACGATCTCGCGCAGGAAGCGGGTGCGGTTCTCAAAGCTGCCGCCGTAGTCGCCGGGCCGGTCGTAGGCGCTCAAGAACTCGTGGCCGAGGTAGCCGTGGCAGTGCTTGACGTCGACGAACTGCGCGCCGCAGCTCTCGGCGATCTTGGCCGCCGATTCAAAGGCCGCGATGATGCGCCGGATGTCGGCGTCCGAGAGCAACGGGTAGTCGTCGCCCAAACCGAATTTCTGGTTGAGTACCGGGTGCGGATAGAGGATCTGCGGCTCGGCCGCGCTGCCCGGATTCGGACGGCAGAAGCGGCCTGAGTGGGTCAGTTGGAAGCCGACCAACAGGTCGTCGTCCGTGCCGAAACGCTCGCGGTGCGCCGTACGGAGTTCGTCGTTCAGCTCGGCGAGCGAGTCGCGGGTGTGCTCGTTGATCTGCGTCTGGTTGGGGTTCGCGCGGCCTTCGGGAACGACCGCCATCGCTTCCCCGCCCCAGATCCACTTGGCGCCCGACAGGCCGAAGTTGCGCCAGCGTCGGCGGACGTAGTCGCTCGGCGTTCCGTCGGGGTTGGCGTCCCAGCCCTCCATCGGGTGGATGACGAAACGGTTGCCGATGTGGAAGCCGTCGACGTCGAGCGGCTCGGCCAACGGCGAGTCCGGCGCCTTCAGGATCTCGTCTTCGGCTTGGATGGGGAGGTTGAGTTCATCGAGGCGCGCGCGGAATTTTTCCACGGTGCGCATCGCGGCGATGCGAGGGTAGGCCATAGCGGTGGAAGGCCCCCAGTATATACGGCGTCAGCGGGGCCGGATTTGGGGATAGCCGTCGCTCAGGTCGCGCATCTCCGCGGCGAGACGTTCGAGGTCGAGGCCGTCGCGGGTCGGCAAGTAGGGCTCGATCTTGCGTAGTCCTTTCGCGAGCTGACGATCGTAGCCGTTCAGGTTGCCGTTGCGATGGTGGTGGCAGGCGACGGCGAAATGGATCAGCGCTTGGAGGTACGGACGGTCCGGCGCGGACTTCGGCGTCCAGAGCTCTTCCCACTCCTCGTGCGCGTCGAAGAAGTCGCCGCGGTTGAACGATCGGACCGCCTTCTGAAAGGTCGGATGGCCCGCGTAGCCGGCCTTCATTCGGTCTTGATTTCGATGTTGCGGAACCAGGCGGGCGAGCCGTGGTGCTGTAGGACGATCGGGCCCGGGCCCTTGACGCCGTAACCCGGCATCTGCCGGAACTTGGTCTTGACGACGCGCTCCAGGATGTCCTTCGAGCCCATCTCGTAGTCGAACAGCATCTTGCCGTTGAGCCAGTGCTCGGCGTGGTTGCCGCGCACGACGATGCGCGACGTGTTCCACTCGCCGACCGGCTTGAGCGGCTTCTCTTCGACCCACTTGATCAGGTAGACGGACCCGGTCGCGGACTTCGCCCAGTCGTCGTGCGAGCGATCCCAACGGGCGTCGTCGGAGAGCTGGTACTCGAAGCCGACGGCCGAGCGCGCGGCCCGTTCGCGTCGTCGGGGCGAGTGGTCGGGCCGAAATCCGGCGTTGGTCCACTCCTCTTGCACGTTGTACTTGACGCCGGAGTTTCCTTTCTCGGCGATCTTCCACTCAAAGCGCAATTCGAAGTCGTTGAAGACCTCTTCGGTGCGCAGGTCGCCGCCCGAGCCGTCTTCAAGCGTGCGGATCATGCCGGATTCGATCGTCCAGCTTTGAGTCGGAAGGTCGCGCCCGCGCATACCGGTCCAGCCGGAGAAACTCTGGCCGTCGAACAGCGGTCGGAAGCCGTCGTCGCCGGCGCAAGCGGCGACCGTGAAGGCGCAAAGAAGGACGGGAAGGAACGTTCTAGCGGACAAAGAGGAACTCCGTACTGTTGATCAAAACGTGGGCGAGGTCGGTCCAGACTTGGGCGTCGGTCGCCTCCGAGCCGTAGCGTTCGCGCTGGGCGGCGAGGAACTCCGAGACGGCCGACCGCTCTTCGGCGCTGGGCGGACGAGCGTAGGCCTGTTGGTACATCTGCGCCAGCCGTGCGTCGGCGTCCGACTGACGTTCAAGCGCCGCCTGCGCCCACAACCGCGCCTGTTGGTTGACGAACTCGTTGTTGAGCAGGATCAGCGCCTGCGACGGCACGGCGGAGACGCCGCGGCGGCCGATGGTGGTGATCGGCGTCGGGTAGTCGAAGGCGAGGAAGAGCGGCGTGAGGAAGTTGCGGCGTACGCCGATGTAGAGGCTGCGGCGGCCGTCGCCGTCGACGGGGCCGGTCTTCGGTTTGCCGCGGCCGTCTTGGAATTCGGAGATGTGCGGCGGAACCGACGGACCGCCGACGGTCTTGTCGAGCGTACCGGCCGCGGCCAGGATGGCGTCGCGCACGGCCTCGGCCTCAAGCCTTCGCACGGGCATGTGCGAGAGCAGCTCGTTGTTCGGGTCGCGCTCGCGGGCGGCGTCGGAGGCTCGGCTGTCTCGGCGGTAGGTCTCGCTCATCAAGATGCGGCGGTGGAGGTTCTTGACCGACCAGCCGTCGGCAACGAACTCGGCGGCCAAGTGATCGAGCAGTTCCGGGTGCGTCGGCCGCTCGCCCATCTTGCCGAAGTTGTCGGTCGAGCGCACGAGGCCTTCGCCGAAATGATGCTTCCAGACGCGGTTGACGAAGACGCGCGGCGTCAGCGGGTTTCTCGAGCTGACGGCCCAGTCCGCCAACTCCAGCCGGCCGGAGCCTTTGCGGAACGGCTTCTGATCCTCGCCCGCAACCACGGTCAGGAAGCCGCGCGGGACCTCGTCGCCCAAGTTCTTGTGGTTGCCGCGCTGGTGGAGGCGTACGTCGTGCGGCTGGTGGTCCTGGCTCGACATCGCGTACGCCGACTCGGGGATCGCGCGGGCGATCGTGCGCCGTGCGGCTTCGAGTTCGGCAGGCATTGGGACCGGGCCCGTGATCGCGTCGCGAAGGCGATCGTCGTCGGGACCGAGCCGGGAGAGCAGGCGATCATACGCCGCGGTGAGAGCTTCGAGCGAATCGATCTCCGGGCTCGCGAGCATCTCGACGATCGCCGGATGCGGATCGTTCTTGGGCGGCTCTTCGGATCCGGAGAAGACGATGCGGTCGACGGCGAGGTGACCTTCCCGATCGCGATCGACGATCTGGATCTTTCCGAGGCGCCCTTTCTCAAAGACGAGCCGCGTCGTCACCCAGCGTAATCCCTCGCCCTCCGGGATCAGGTTTTTCGAGTTGTAATCGCTCGCGATCAGCGTGACGCGAAGCTTGGCGCGGTCACGGAGGCGCTCGTCGGTCGGCGTCCCCGACATGCGCACGTGCATGAACTCTTTCTCAGGGATACGGAACTTGCGCGTCGTCAGCAGCCCGGTGAACTCGTCGGCGCCGGAGTAGGAATGGGCGACCGGACCGTCGAAGCCAGCGCGCGGGCTCTCGCCGAAAGCGGCGCCGTCGACGTCCCACTTCGCGTAGCCGCCCGAGAAGTCTTCGTACGCCTCGGCCGCGTTGGGATCGTCCGCCGTCAGTTCGGCGCGCACGTCGGCCAAGCGTTCGGCGAACGGTCTTTCTGATTCGCCGCTGAGCCGGGCTAGTGCGAAGAGCGGATGTCCGCGGTCCGCCGCCAGGGCTTCGCGGCGTTCCTCATCGGCGACGACGCGCGACGCCCAACCGCTGCGATCGGCCGTCCGCGCTCGGCGCCGCGCGTCTTGTTCCAGCGACGCCAGCTTCGCTCGTGCCGCACGCAACTCCGCTCGCTTCTGGGGCGAATCGATCCAGCGATGCCGCAACTCGGTCGAATGGAGTACGCCGGCCAGGGCGTAGTAGTCGGCCGTCGGCAACGGATCGAACTTGTGATCGTGGCAGCGCGCGCAGGCGAGCGTCATTCCGAAGAAAGCCTTGCTCATCACGTCGATCTGGTTGTCGACTTGGTCGGCGCGCGATTTGACCGAATCGGTCGGCGAGTTCAGCACCTCCCAGAGCCAGTACATCCCGGCTGCGATCGGAGCCTCGTAGCGCTCGCCGTCGGGCGTCAGACGCGGCTCTTCAAGCAAGTCTCCGGCGATCTGCTCGCGCACGAAGCGGTCGTAGGGGAGGTCGTCATTGAACGCCCGCACCACGTAGTCGCGATAGCGCCACGCGTTCGGCTTGTCGTTGTCGAACTCGTGACCGTCGGTCTCGGCGTAGCGGACGAGGTCGAGCCAGTGCCGCGCCCAGCGCTCGCCGTAGTGCGGCGATGCGAGCAGGCGCTCGACCAGCGTCTCCCAGGCATCCTCCGACTCGTCGGCGAGGAACGCGCGCACCTCTTCAGGCGTCGGCGGCAGGCCGGTGAGGTCAAACGTAACGCGTCGGATCAGCGAGCGCTTGTCGGCCTGGAGGGCGGGCTCCAGCCCCTCGTCCGCCAGTTTGGCACCAATGAAGCGATCGATCGCGTGGGCTGATCCGCCCGCCGGAATCGCGGGCGCCTCGATCGGCTGAAACGCCCAGAATTCGCGCGCTTCCTCCCAGTCGATACCCGACTCGTCCTCGGGCGCGGCCGCGGCCTTTGCTCCGCGCGGATCGGGCGCCCCCATCTGGATCCAGGCGCGTAGGTCGGCCAACACGGCATCGGACAGTTTGCCCGCCGGAGGCATCTTCAGATCCAAGTTGCGGTAGGAGACGGCCTCAAGCAGAAGGCTCGCGTCCGGATCGCCCGGCGCCACGGCCGGGCCGCGCGTTCCGCCGGTCAGAACGCCGTCGCGCGAGTCGAGCCGCAGCTCAGCCAACGCCATGGTCTCGGCGCTGTGGCAGGCATAGCAGTTCTCCGCCAGCACGGGGCGGATCTTCTTCTCGAAGAACTCGATCTGCTCCGCCGTTTGCCCAAGCAACGGCGCCAGCGAGAGCGAGAGTAAGACGACGAACCGCATCGCGAACGACCGCTCACATCATACAGCGGCTATCGGAAGATCTCCCGGCGTCCGTTGCGGCCGCGCGCAGGGTCGACCGTGCCCGTCGCCTCGATTACGAGCGGCTCGCGCGAGCTGCCTTCGATGCGCACCGTCAGCCGGTTCTCGCCGCGCGCCGTCGCGAGCCGCCACTCGGTCGAGACGAAACCGAACTCGTCGGTGACGGCTTCAGGCGTGAGCGCTTCGCCGTCGCCCGAGGCCTCGAAGCGCACCTTGACGCCTCCGTAGGTCAACCCGTTCTCGTCGCTCACCTGCACGAGGATCGAGTACGGAAGCACCTCCCCGGCGGCCCCGGTCTTCAATCGTTCGCGCGGATCGCCGAACAGAATCTCTAGCGGGAACAACCGATCGGCCGAGAGCCGACCCACGTCGGCTAAGACTTGGATGTGCGTCTCGGCATCCTCGTAGGGTCGGCCGACGGGGTCGAGGACGCGCGCCGTCAGACGCTCCACGCCCGGACCGAGGCCTTCCAAAGTGACGGGCGCGAGCTGCTCGCCCACCGCGATCTCGACCTCGACGGGCGCGCCGACGCGTCCCTCCGGCGCTTCAATCGCGATCCGCAGCGGGTGCTCGGCCGGCGAACCGAGGAAGAGCGTTCCGTCGGTCGATCCCCCCTCCAAGACTCCAGCCGCGGGCCAGGTCACGAAGGTCAACTGACGTACGAGTTCGGTCTCGATCTCAAACCCGCCCGTTTTCTCCTCCATATCGACTTCGAACTCGCGCCGAAATCGATCGAGCTTCGCCAGCGCCTCTGGACGCGGCTCGACGCCCTCTTCGGTCAGAAGGATGAAGGCGTAGCGGAAGCGCTTCTGGCTGATCGTGTGGTCGGGAACGCGGCGGCCCATCGCCTCGACGATCGCCGAGGTGGGAACGTCGACGCGCTCGCCGTCGAACAAGACCCCCGCCAGCGGATTGCGCGCCGGGGTGAACGCTTCGCCCTCGATGTCGGGGTTGCGCACGTAAAAGCTGTCGGGCACGTCGGCCGCCGGGATCAGCCCCATCAGGTAGCGGTCGAGCGGCGAAAAACCTTCGACCGTCTTGACCGTTTCAAACCGAAACGGCGCCGCGCCGCGATCGGCGATGCGGTTGCCTTCGAGCAGCGACGCCTCGGAGTTGTAGAAGAAGCTCCAGTGCGCCAACTGGCGACCCAACAGGTCGAGCGAAAGCGCGCCCGTTTCCGGATCGGCGTAGAAGACGTTAGCCAAGAAACGGTGTCCCGCCTCGTGCGCCAGCACCGTCAAGGGCGTGTTGAGCGTCAGGCCCTGGTCCCTTCCCAGACGCTGACTCGGGTCGTCGGGGTACTTTGCGAGATCGCCCATGTACATCACGCCTTGCAGCCGAAACGCCGAACCGAGCAGGGCGCCGAAATCAACGACGTTCAAGTCCTCAAACCCCGCCGGGAAGGGGCCGATGCCCTGCGTGAAGCTTCGGATCGCGCGGTAGAAGGCGAAGGCGTTGGTATCGAGCGCGATCTCGTGGTCGTGGAAGATAACGAGGAAGTCGTAGGCGTCTTCGTGGCTCAGGTAAAACTTTTGGCCGAGCAAGGCCAGATTGATGTCCGGCGCCGAGAAGATCTCGACCACCGCAGCCGAGTAGACGGTCTCGTCGGGCGTGCTCAGGTCGACGGCAAAAGACTCGTTGAGGTTTTCGCCGGAGCCGAGGCCGACGACGGCGAAGTCCGTGTTGATCGCACGGTAGGCGAGCAGGATACGGCCGTCGGGAAAGAGGCTGATCTGGAAGTCGTGCAGTCGCCCGATGCCCTGCGGCGTCCACTCGGGGACGTTGATCCAAGAGACGGTGATCTTCTCCGCGTCAGAAAACAGGCGCACGGCGGCGCCGGGGCGGGTCGGATCGAGATCGGCGAAGAAGCCCGCCACCCGGGCAAAGGTCACCGCGCGCACAGGGTCGCGCGCCGTCGATGCAGTATCCGCCTCGTCGAACGTGAAGTTACCGTCCGAGTGGACGAAGACGCGCTCGCGGCGCTCCCCGTAGAACGGGAACGGAAACGGCAGCGTGAGCTCCGTTGCATCGTCGTCGCCGAGGTTCAAGAACTCGCCGTCGGCCGCGGCCTGGGCGTCGTAGCCGCGCTCGCGAACGGCGTAGCGGTAGCCCTCTCCGAGAGGCGTGAACTCGACCGACCGGCCTTCGAGGTCAAACAAGAACGCCGGCAGACCGACGCCGTCCCCGTCGTCGATAATCGCGAGGTCGCCCTCGTCCGGGAGGATCAAGACGTCCTTGCTCGAAGGGCCTTTGGGGAGATCGGCGCCCAATCCGCGGGCCCGCGCCTGGGAGTCGACCAGCAGCGTGTGAAGCGGCGCGGAAACGTCCGCCGGACGCTCGTCGGATCGCGCGCCCAGCAGAGCCGCCGACAGCAACCAGATCGCCGTGAGGCGCATGCTGTGAGTGTAGCGTCGCCCCGCGCGTGCAGCTACGGCGTCGGGCCGTCTTCGTCTTCCGGCAGCGGCGCCAGGTCGTCGATCTCGCCGAAGGAGATCGTCGCCTCGGCGGTGAACTTGCGGTAGAGCCGGAACTCGACGTCGTTGCGGGTGATGTCGCGTCCGGAGCGCATCGTCACCCGCGCCTTCAACGGCAGCAGGAACGGAATGTCGCTGATCTCGATGTAGTCGTAGTCGAGCCGCGTGCCGGCCGCCGTGATGGGGAACGACGGGGGGATGTTCTCGGCGTTCATCTGGATACGCAGCACCCGCTCGGACTCTTTGTCGATGTAGACGAGGCCGCCGTAGCCGCTGATGATGCGCTGCGTCTTCTCCCAACTCAACGTCCACTGTGAGCGCGCCTTGGGCACGCGAAATTCGAAGACGTAGACCGGATGCCCGCGCAGCAGCGAATGCCGCGCCCAGGTGAACTTGGCGTCGGTGCGCGGCGCGAACAACGCCGCCAGGATGCTGCCGAATTCGCCGGTCGAACTCGCCCCGCCGATGTCATCGAACGAGCGCCCCTCGGCCGTGCGGTTGTTGACGCTGACCAGCTCGTAGTTCTCCGAGCCGTCCACGTAGGCGACGCGCGTCTTCACCTCGTCGTACTTGAGCCAGTCCATCTCCAAACCGCTCGGGTCGACGAAACGTCGCGTGATCTGCAGGCAGACGAAGTCGGGCAAACGATCGGTGTATTCCATCGCCGCTCGGCGCGCTTCGGCGATGATCCGCGCCTGCTCTTCAGCCGAAGGCGGCGCGGGCTGGCGCGGTCCGCCGGTGTTGCTCTTGGCCAAGACCGGCGCGGGCAGATGGGCGCTCGCGGCCTGGAGTTCCTTCAACGCGGCGAGCGTACGAGGCCCCGCGCCGAGGCCTTGAAAATCCTCGATCATCGAGTCCGAGAGCGAGAACGTCAGCGACTGTCCGCCCAAAAACTTCGCGATCTCTTTGTCGGAGAAGCCGCTGTCGAACGACGAGCGCAGGAACTCCGAGAGCTGGTCGTAGCGCAGGCCGCTCTGGGCGGCCAACGGCGCCAGGGCCAAACCGGCGATCAGCAGGAGGCGGACGAGCATCGGCCTCATTGTACCGGTCGCAAATCGACCGCTTGTTAGCATGAGTCCCCTTGGACGGCTCGCAAGCAGCGCACGTTTCCAAAACCGCGGACGGCTTGGAAGAGGTCGCCGGTTGGATCGCCGGAGCGCGCACGATCGTCGGGTTTACCGGCGCCGGGATCTCGACCGAATCAGGCATTCCCGACTTCCGCAGCCCGGGCGGCGTCTGGGCGCGAAACCGCACCGTCACCTATCAGGAGTTCGTCGCAAGCCACGAGGAACGCGTCGAGTACTGGCGCCAAAAATGCGAATCCTGGGCGGAGATGCGCCTCGCCGAACCGAATGCGGGCCACCGCGCCTTCGTCGAGCTCGAACGCGCCGGAAAGCTCTCGGCGATGATCACGCAGAACATCGACGGTCTGCACCAACGCGCCGGCCTGCCCTCCTCGCGTGTCTTGGAGATCCACGGAACGACCGTCGAAGTCGCCTGCCTGACCGAAGGTTGCGGCTACCGCGTCCACTCGGACGTCGCCTGCAAGTGGGTGGCCGACGGCGACCTCGCGCCCGAGTGTCCAGAGTGCGGCGGCCACCTGAAGCCGGCCACGATCAGCTTCGGGCAGGCGATGCCGCGCGAAGTCCTGGCGGAAGCCGAGCGGCGGTCGCGCTCGTGCGATCTGTTCTTGTGCGTCGGCTCGTCGTTGGTCGTCCAGCCGGCCGCCTTGCTGCCGCTGATCGCCAAACAGTCGGGCGCTCGTCTCGTCTTGATCAACCGCGAAGCGACGCCGCTCGACGAGGCGGCGGACGCCCTCCTGCACGGCGAGATCGGAAGCATTCTGCCGAGGCTGGTCGCCTCAGCCCTCGATCGACAGGTAGACGAAGCGTAGAAGGAATACCGCCGCCGTCGCATGGAGCAGCCAGGAGACCTGGGCCGCCTTGCCGCGTAGGATCTTGAGCGCGACGAAGAACAGGATGCCGATCGCAAGCCCGTTGGCGATCGAGTAGGTCAGCGGGATCGTCAGCAGGATCAAGAACGCCGGGACCGCGACCTCCACGTCGTCCCAGTCGATCTCCCGCAGCGCTCCGGCCATCGTCGCGCCGACCAGGATCAGCGCCGGAGCCGTCGCCGCCGCGGGAACCGCGCCGACCAGCGGCGCCAACCCCAGCGAAGCCAGAAACAGCGCCCCCACCACGACCGCCGTCAACCCCGACCGGCCTCCGGCGGCGATCCCGGCGGCGCTCTCGATGTAGCTGGTCGTCGTCGATGTCCCGGCCGCGGCTCCGGCGACCGTCGCCGCCGCGTCCACCGCCAGCACGCGCTCCATGCGCGGGACCTCGCCGTCTTCCGTCACGAGTCCGGCGCGTTTCGTCACCGCGATGATCGTCCCCAGACTGTCGAAGAAGTCGACGAACAGAAATACGAAGACGATCTCCAGCAGCCCAAGCCGAAAAGCGCCGGCGAGATCGAACGCTCCCACGGCGCCGAACAACGCGCCGAACAGCGCGCCCCACTCCGGCGTCCCCGGCGACCACTCGACCAAGCCGGTCGCCGCGGCGACCAGCGTCACGCCCAGGATGCCGATCAAGATCGCCGCATTCACGCGATAAGCGAGCAACGTTGCGACACCCGCCAGCCCCGCGATCGCCAGCAGGGTCGACGGCGCCGAAAGATCGCCCAACGCCACCAGCGTCGCCTCCGAGCCGACCACCAACCCGGCGTTGCGCAGTCCGATCAGCGCCAGAAAGAAGCCGATCCCGCCGCCGATCGCCGCGAACAACTCGCGCGGCATGGCGTCGAGCAAACGTCGCCGGACGCCGGTCAGCGCCAGCGCCAAGAAGGCGACGCCGGACAAGAACACGGCCCCGAGCGCCGTTCGCCAATCGACGCCCATCCCGCCGACCACGCCGTAGGCGAAGTAGGCGTTGATCCCCATGCCCGGCGCCAGCGCGATCGGATGCCTCGCCCACAGCCCCATCAGCAGCGACCCGAACGCCGCCGCCAGGCACGTCGCGCCCATCGCCGCCTCACGCGGAATCCCCGCGTCGGCCAGAATCGCCGGGTTGACGAAGACGATGTAAGACATCGTCAGAAACGTCGTCGCGCCCGCCGCAACCTCGCGCGAAACGGTCGAACCGAGTCGCTCCAGCTCGAAGTAGCTGCGAACCGCCCCGATCACGAGGCCTGCGAGACCAGCTTCGCCGCGGGATTGATCATCGTCTTGCGCGAAATGCGCGCCGGCAGACTGCTCAACAAGACGAAGCTGAGTTTGCGCGCGGGGTCGGCCCAGGCGAGCGTCCCCGTCGAACCGCCGTGCCCGAAGGTCGCCTCCGAGCAGCCCTCCGCGAAACTCGACCCGACCTGGAAACCCAATCCGCGAGAAGCTTCCATCCCCGGAGTCTGGTTGCGGATCATCGCCCGCGCGGTTTCGGATTTTAAGATCGGATGGTCTGAAATCAAGAACGAGCGAAGAAACAGCTCCACGTCGAGCGCCGTCGAGTGCGCTCCGCCCCAGGGGGCGCCGAGGTCGCGCCAGTAGGGCGAGTTCCAATCCCAGTCGCGGGCCTCGGGACGGCCCGATCCGGCTTCCGGCGCGGCGAATTCCACCTGCGACCGCACGACGTCTTCAACGCCATACTCGCCCAGTCCGAGTTCGGTGCGCTCCATGCCGAGCGGCAAGAAAACCTCGCGTTTGAGGAAGTCGCGGAAGCGCTCGCCGGTGATCCGCTCGGCGATCTCAGCCGCCAGCAGAATCCCCATGCTCTGGTAGCTGTACTTCTCGCCCGGCTTGAACAGGAGCGGCGTCTTGACGGCCAGTGCGACGAATTCGGAGAGCGGCGCGTGGGCCTTGCGTAGGTCGCCGTTCTTGGGCAGTTGGTCGGGCAGCCCGGAGGTGTGCGTCAGCAGTTGCTCGATCGTGATCCGCTTGCGGTCGCCTTCCGAGAACTCAGGCAGGTACTTGACCGCCGGATCCGAGAGCTTCAGCTCGCCGCGGTCGGCCAACAGCATCACGCCGACCGCCGTCATCGGCTTGGTGATCGAAGCGATCAGGAAGACGTCGTCGACGCCGGTCGAAGGACCAAAGGCGCCGCGGTAGCGATCCTTCGCGTCGCGTGCGACCAGCGTGGCCGCTTCCATCCCGCCTTCGGCCGTCGCCTTGCGCAAGACGGCCTCGGCCTCTTTCATTTTCCCTGCATCCAGAGCGCGCAAGAGATGTGGAAACCCGGCGGCTCCGGCGGCGGAAAAGAGTAGATCCCGGCGTCGCATTCCGAGCCGGGATCATACCACGCGCGTAAGCCTCAGAAGCGGATCTCGACGCCGCCGACGCCCCAAGCCCCGGGGGTCGGGAAGCCGTCTTCGTAGTAGGTCCGGTCCAGCAAGTTCTCGACCTTTCCGTAGAAGCGGAGATCCGGCCCGTCGGCCAGGGGAACGGTGTAGCTGACCACCGCGTCCGCTTTCAACGGCCCCTCGAAGATCAGTCGATCCGAGGCGCCGGAGATCCGCAACGGATACTCGCTCGCCCAAAACAGATCGAAGGTCACGTCGAGCCGGCGACCGACGCGCTGCATCGCGGTGAAGTTCACCAGATGGTCCGAGACGCCGAGCATCTGACGAAAGTCGGTTCCCGCGACCGTCGGCGTATCGGAGTCCGAGTTCGAGTAGGTGTAGTTCGCGGTCAACGTGGTCGCTCGCGAAGGCTTGGCCGATGCGCTGAGCTCGAAGCCGCGCGCCAGCGCTCCGCCCAAACTGCGATAGCCGCCGCCGCGCCGGAACGGATCGGTCTCCGGATCCGTGAATCCGAACTCAAATACGATCGTGTCCCGCAGGTCGGTGTAGAAGACCGTTCCGGAAAGCTTGAGCTTGTCGTCGGCCAGCCACTGGTCGAGACCGAAGTCGACCGAGGTCGAACGCTCGGGGCCGAGCCTTGGATCGCCCCAGAAGCTGAACGCGCCGGAGAAAAACGACGATCCGAAACGCTCGTAGTTCGACGGCGCCCGGTAGGCGTTGCCGAAGTGCGCGCGCAACTTCGTACCGCTCTCGCGGAAGAAGTAGGCCGCCGCTACGTCGCCCGTGTACGCCGCGTCGGGGCTCTCGACTGTGACGCCGTCGTACGGATTCATTTCGCCGGTGAACTCGGGAGTCGAGAGGCGAAAGAACTGTGCGCGGCCCGACAAGGCAATCTGCAGGCGCCCGTCGAGCAGCCGCATCTGGTCTTGCGCGAACAGCGCATGGGAATCGATCCCGGCGTCGGCCACCGCGTTGGGTCGCAGGGCCAGATCCGGGTTCTCGTCCGTGTTGCGGTTGAAGAAGTCCTCACGCTCGAACTCGTAACCGCCGGTCACGTGATGGACGTCGCGCCGCAGGTCGCCGCGCACCTGCAACGTATCGGTGCGTCCCTCCTGTCGCGTCAGCGAGGAGAAGACCGGATCGAACTGGCTCCGGCCTGCGGGTCCGTCGCGGAAAGAGCGGCGCGTATCGACGCCCGAGTAGCTCGCGCGCCACGAGGCGTTCGGCGAAGGCCGTTGCTCGAAGGCGAAGGCGTAGGCCAGGAAGGCGGAAGTCCGTCGCGTGTCGGGATCGTTGAAGGACGGGGCGAAGGTGGCGTCCCCGGCGACGAAGTCTTCCCCGCGGGCAAACCGTTGAAGCTGATCGAACGGTAAGGCCCGAGCTTCGATCGGCCCGGACGCCGGGTGGTTCGCCTGCAACTCGCCGACACGCGCCGTCGGGCTCTCGTTGAGCGCCGAGAAGGCGTCCGCGGCCCAAATTCGGCCGCTCAGCGACGATTTCGGATTGACGAAGACTTTAGCGAAGCCCTGCACGCTCGTGTTGCGATGCGGATCGAACCCGTCGATTCCTTCAGTCACGTTGAGGTGCGAAAAACCGCCCGAATAGAGCAAGCGATTGTCGAAGGCGCCGCCGCCCGCGCGCGCCGTTCCGCGCCACAACCCGAGGCCGCCGCCCTCGCCGCGGATCTCGCCGTGCGGCCGTCCGCCGCCGGGATCGGAGACGACGTTCACGACGCCGGCCATGGCGTTGGTTCCGTAGAGCGACGAGCCGGAGCCGCGCAGCAACTCCACGCGCGAGGCGTCGACCAGGTTCATGTCCTGGTAGAAGGCGGTCGCGTCGCTCTGCGTGCCGGCTACGTCGCGAAAGCGAAAGCCGTCGACCAGCAGCGACGTGTCTTGGTTGCGCTGCCCGCGGATCTGAATCTTCGTGAAGCCTCCCGGACCGCGAAGCTGCTTCACGCGCACGCCCGGCAGATGGCGAATCGCTTCGCCGATAAACACTTCGTTGCGACGCTCGGTCTCTTCGTCCGTGACCGCGTCGATCGCCTTCGCCGTCTCAAAAACCGTCTCCGGACCGAAAGTCGAAGAGACGACCACCTCGGTCCGTTGCGCCGTCAGCTCCAGTCCCACGTCGAGCTGCTCGTCGCCGCCCGCGTACTCCACGGTCAAGGTCCGCCGCAGCTCGGCGTCGGACGAGGCCGCTTCCAGCAAATACGTTCCGGCCGCTAGGCGCTCGAACTGGAAACCGCCGGAAGAATCGCTCTCGGCGATTAGGGGCGCACCTCCCGCTCGCGGCGTCAACTCGACGCGCGCCTGCTCGACGGGCCTCCCGTCGGGATCGGCGACGACCCCGCTCAACACACCGGCTTGCGCGCCGACCGTACAGAAAAACATCCACGCGGCCGTAGCCGCGAATCTGACTCGAACCATCTCTCTACGCACTCCTTCCTCGAGGGGTGCGAACGTCCGGGCAAACACGGGGAGGGGCGACCGGTTCCCGGCGGAAACCAGCGCTGACGACCCCGAACGTGTCCTCGCGTTCGGCTATTCGCACGGCCGGAGCCGCGCGAGGTTGTCCGTTTCCGCGATGGGCAGGTCTCCTGGCTCACGGCTTCAGACTCGAATGGTCAAGTCAGCGCCCTTCTCGGCCTTCCCCGGATCCCTGTCGAGACAGGTTTCCGAGTGGCGTCTTGTCGAGAACGGCTTGCCGTTTACAGTGGCGGGACCGCGCCGGTTTTTCACCGGACTTCCCTACGAATCTCTGGCTGAAAAGCTCGGAGATTCGGCCCACGATGGGCGACCCTGCGGAATTTGTATTGCTGAGGCCAAGACTATCGGCAACCGCGGGCTCGGGTCAAGCGACACGGAGGGCGGGTATGCTGAGGGATAGGTCGCCATGATCGTCCATCGCAAGACCGCCCGCTTCGGCGAACTCCAACTCGATTGCGGCGAGACGCTGCACGAGGTCGAGTGCGCCTACGAGGCCTACGGCCGTCTGAACGACGACCGGTCGAACGCGATCCTGGTGCTGCACGCCTTCTCCGGCGACGCCCACGCCGCGGGCGTCAGCGATATCGACGGTCGCCCCGGCTGGTGGGAGAACATGATCGGCCCCGGCAAGGCCTTTGACACGGATCGCTACTGCGTGATGTGCGCGAACGTCCTGGGCGGTTGCGCGGGCTCCACCGGCCCCGCGTCGATCAACCCCGAGACCGGCAATCCCTACGGATCGAGCTTTCCGGAGATCACCATCGCCGACATGGTTCGGCTGCAGAAGATGTTGACGGACGCGCTCGGCATCCAGAAACTCGTCTCGGTCGCCGGCGGTTCGATGGGCGGTATGCAGGCGCTGCAGTGGGCGGTCTCCTACCCGGAGGCCTGCGCGTCGGTGATCCCGATCGCGACCACCGCGCGTCACTCGGCGCAACAGATCGCCTTCAACGAGGTCGGCCGCCAGTCGATCATCGCCGATCCGGGCTTCCAGGGCGGCGACTACTACGGCGACGCGGGCCCGGGACGAGGCCTAGCCGTCGCGCGCATGGTCGGCCACATCACCTACATGTCCGACGAATCGATGCGTGAAAAGTTCGGCCGTCGCCGACGCGCATCGGAAACGCCGTCGGGCGAGAACGCGGGCATCTTCGAGGTCGAAAGCTACTTGCGCTACCGCGGCGGGCAATTCGTCTCGCGCTTCGACGCCAACTCCTACATCGCCATCACCAAGGCGATGGATACCTTCGATCTCGCCGGCGAGCATCGCACGCTAGGCGAGGTCTTTGACCCGTGCCAAGGCCGCTTCCTGGTCTTCAGCTTCACGTCCGACTGGCTCTATCCGAGCTACCAGTCGGAGGTAATCGTGCGCGCGCTGCGTGGTCGCAACAAGGAAGTCGCTTACGTCGAGTTGCCCTCGAACTATGGCCACGACGCGTTTCTGGTCGAGGCGGGCGAGCAGACGGAACTCGTACGCGGCTTCCTCGCCAAGACCTACGAACGCATCCTCCAGTCGGCCTCCACGTCGGTCTCGTAGCCCGAACGCCCCTATAATGAGCGGAGTCGTCGGATGGCCGTCGCCGTTCAAAACCCGCCGCCTGAGGTCAGCACGTTCGTACCGGACGTGTTGGGTCGGGAGGACTATCGCATCATCTCCGAGATGATCGACGACGGCTCGCGCGTGCTCGACTTGGGTTGCGGACGCGGAACGCTGATCGGCTGGCTCGAGAAGAAAAAGAACGCGCAGTGTCGCGGCGTCGAGCTCTCGCCTAAGAAGGTGCGCACCGCCGTCGCCGCCGGTCTCTCGGTCTACCAAGGCGACATCGACAGCGGCCTGGCCGATTACCCCGACGGCGCCTTCGACTACGTCATCCTCAGCCAGACCCTCCAGGAGACTCGTCAGCCGAAGAACGTGCTGAACGAGATGATGCGCGTCGGTCGCCGAGCGATCGTCGCCTTCCCGAACTTCGGGCACTGGTCCTCGCGCCTGGCGCTGCTCTATACCGGGCGCGCGCCGAAGACCAAGCACCTCCCGAACGACTGGTACGACACGCCGAACATCCACTTCGTCACGATTCCCGACTTCGAGGAACTGATCAAGGAAGAGCGCCTGCGCGTGGAGAAGTCCTACTTTCTGCGGGGCGACCGTCGGATCCGGCTCCGCCCCAGCTTGTGCGCCGATACCGCCGTCTACCTATTGAGCAAGTAGAATGACGGATTCGCCATGAATCCGCTTCTCGACTCCCAAGACGCTTCCCTTTTCGAAATCCAAACGCAGGCGCCCGGTCCCTCCGGGCAACTGCCGCTGACGCCCGAGATGCTGCGCACGCGCCCCTCGGGCGACATCTTCGGCTGGACCCAAGACGCCGGCATGGGCTGGAACCCGGCCGAGCTCGGGCGCGAGGAAGTGTTGATCCTTTCGACCCAAGGCGGCATCCGCGCCGAGGACGGATCGCCGATCGCGCTCGGCTACCACACGGGCCACTTCGAGGTGGGCCTGCTGATGCGCGCCGCGGCGGAAGAGATCCGCGCCAACCAGGCGATCCCCTTCGCCGGTTTTTGCTCGGACCCCTGCGACGGCCGCACGCAAGGCACCACCGGGATGATGGACTCGCTGCCCTACCGCAACGACGCCGCCGTCGTGCTGCGACGCTTGATCCGCTCTCTGCCGACGCGCGCCGGGGTGGTCGGCGTCGCGACGTGCGACAAAGGCCTGCCGGCGATGATGATCGCGCTCTCGTCGATGCACGACCTGCCGACCGTCATCGTCCCCGGCGGGGTGACGCTGCCGTCTGAAGGCGCGGAAGACGCCGGGAAAGTGCAGTCGATCGGCGCGCGTTATTCGCACGGCGAGATTAGCTTGGAACATGCGCAGGAAGCCGGCTGCCGCGCCTGCGGATCGGCCGGCGGCGGCTGCCAGTTTCTCGGCACGGCGGCGACCTCGCAAGTGGTGGCGGAGGCGGTCGGCCTCTCGCTCACGCACTCCGCGCTCGCGCCTTCGGGGCAGCCGATCTGGCTCGACATGGCACGCCGCGCCGGACGCGCCGCCGTCGAAATGGCGCGCGCCGGGGTCTCGACCAAAGAGATCCTCACGCCCGCCGCCTTGCGCAACGCGATGGTCGTTCACGCCGCGTTCGGCGGTTCGACGAACCTCATCCTGCACACCCCGGCCATCGCCTTCGCCGCCGGGCTCAAGCGTCCGACGATGGACGATTGGTCCGAGGTCAACCGCAGCGTCCCGCGCCTGGTCGACGTGTTGCCGAACGGCCCGACGTACTACAAGACCGTGCAGGTCTTCCTCGCCGGAGGCGTCCCCGAGGTGATGCTGCACCTCGACAAGCTGGGCGTGCTCGACACTTCCGTCAAGACCGTCGGCGGCGTCACCCTCGCCGAGGCGCTCGATTGGTGGAAGGACTCCGAGCGCCGCCAAGTCTTGCGCGAGCAGCTTCGCTCGAAAGACGGCGTCGACCCCGACGACGTCATCATGACGCCCGACGTCGCCAAGAGCCGGGGCCTGACCTCGACCATCGCCTTCTGCCGCGGCAACCTGGCGCCCGAAGGATCAGTCGTCAAGAGCACGGCGATCGATCCGTCGGTCGTCGACGACGACGGCGTCTACCGCAAGACCGGGCCCGCGAAGATTTTCGTGCGCGAAACGGCCGCCATCGAGGCGATCAAGTCCGGCGCGATCGAGCCGGGCGACGTCGTCGTGCTGTGCTGCTGCGGCCCGATGGGTTCGGGCATGGAGGAGATCTACCAGATCACCGCCGCCTTGAAGCATCTGTCGTTCGGCAAAGAGGTAGCGGTGATCACCGACGCCCGCTTCTCGGGCGTCTCGACCGGCGCCTGCATCGGCCACGTCGGCCCGGAGGCGCTGGCGGGCGGACCGGTCGGTCGACTCATCGAGGGCGACGTGGTGCGCATCATCATCGATCGCAACACGCTCGTCGGCTCGCTCGATCTGGTCGGCCACGGCGAGGAGCGGTTTGAGGCCGAGCAAGGCGCCGCGATTCTCGCCGAGCGCGGCCCGCGCCCCGACCTCGCGCCGCACCCGGAACTCCCCGACGACACGCGTCTGTGGGCGGCCATGCAAGCGAAGAGCGGCGGCCCGTGGGGCGGCGCCGTGTACGACGTGGACGCGATCGTCAAGGCGCTCGGATAGACGCCGTCGGGCCGCCCGTCCGATTTTCCTTGCACTCGCTTCCGATCAGCCGTACACTTCCCAGGAATCTCAACGATTCGGGAAGAAATTCGGGCTGTATTTTTGACGGTGAGGAGCCAAAATCGTGAAGAATGACGCGCTGCTGATCAACGTGGATCAGATTCGTTTCGGGTTTCCGAAGAAAAAGAAGATGAAGGTCTACGCCCTCGGCCTAGCCGCGGACAACTTGGGCAAGATCATTCTGACTTCGCCGCCGGCCGTCACGCCGATCCTTCATCGCCCCAAACTGGGCCGCCCCGCGGTCTGGGACTTCGGCGGCGACGGGTATTCGATCTACCAGCGCGTCGGCGGATTAGACGGCCTGGACTTTATCGCCGCACACCTGATCGTCGTGCGCGATCGCTCGAATTTGCGGAACACCGGCGACCTGCTCAGCAAGCTGAGCGAATCCGACAAGGTCAAGGAGGCGGCCAAGAAGGCCAGCGAAGGGCTGGCGGCTGCCGCGGGAGGCCCGCTGGGCGCCGCGTTGGGAGTGGGACTAGTCCAACCCGTACTGGCCGCGGTGGGAGACTTTCTAAGCAACCGCCCCGACAAGGTCATCAGTACGCTGTCAGGCTCGATCTTCCTCGACGCCGATCGCAAGGAGCAGGACGAACTCGAAGATACGATCCGCTCGCCGGACCAAAACGTCGAGTTGGATGTGGATGCGCTGTTGTTCGACGGCACGGCCAGCGAAGACTTCGAGGCAGTGGAGACGCCGAACCTAGGGATCGAGTTGGCGGGCCTTGTGGGCGGGGCGGCCGCGGGAGGAACCGCAACAGGCTAGACGCCCGCTCAGAGCGGCTTCAGCCGCCCGCCCGGCATCACCCGAAACCGGTGCGTACGCCAGGTGATCCGCGACCCGAATCCGCCGGCGACGAAGCCGACGAAGCTCATCACGTCCTGCACCGGCAGCAACGCCCAGAAGCGCGCCCCGTTCGTCTGCCCGACCGTCCGCGCCGTCGCCCAGGCCGCCCACGCGCGCATCAGCGCACAGATCACCAGCAGCGTCCAACTCCACGGCACGCCCCCCTTCAGGGCGACCAGGACCGCGGCGAACGGCAACGGATACGTGAAGACCTGAGACAGGTACAGCCAACCGCGTGACCCGCGCGTCATGCGATACCAACGCAGACGATGCTTCCAGTTGGCCCAAAATCCCTGCGAGCCGATGTGGTGTTCGACGACGTGGCGGGACAGCACGACCTCCCAACCGTGTCTGCGCGCTTCATGCCCGATCAGAAAGTCTTCGGCCAAGCTGTCGCGCATCGCCTGGAAGCCGCCCAGCTCGTCGAGGCACGCGCGCCGCACCGCCATCGTAGGCCCTACGGCGAAGTCCATCGGCGCGAGCATCTGCGCGACGTACGCCCCGCCCCAAAACTCCGTGTTGGCGCCGATCGCCTCCAGCTCCGACCACAAACTCCCGCCGCCGATCGCTAAGTAGGGGCACGTCGAGACGCCCACTCGCTCGTCGGCAAAGTCGGCGACGACGCCGTCCAGGTAGTCCGGTCCCGAACGCACGTCGCAGTCGCTGATCACGAGCACGTCGCCCGTCGCCGCCGCGGCCAGCCCCATCAAGTTGTAGACCTTCGGATTGGGAAACTCCGCGACCGATTCCGGCGCCCCGGTCACGATCAGTCGAGCGTCGACGTGCGGGTGCTCGTCGATCAGCTTCCGGGCGACCGGCGCCGCCTCGTCGTCCAGCGACCGAACGCCAAATAAGACCTCGAAGTCCGAATAGCGGGTTGAGAAGACCGTCCGCAGGTGCGCTTCGAGGTCTTGATCGAGTCCGGCCAGCGGCTTCAGCACGCTCACCCGAAGCGCGGGATGCGGCGCGTCCGGCGCCGGCCGTCGCGCCAACCGCCGACAAGCCAAGACGACCAATCCATAGAAAGCCGTCCCGCCCACGGCGAGGACTTCACAGACGATCGCTAGGACCTGAAGCATGAACGCAGCCTCTTAGGCCCGCGTCTCGATCTCCTCGCCGATCGCCTTCAAGAACTCGTCGAGCGGCTGCTGCCCTTGGTCTCCAGCCTTGCGCTGGCGGACCGCCACCACTCCGGCGTCGGCCTCCTTCTGCCCGACGACCAGCATGTAGGGAACCTTCTCGAGTTGCGCCTCGCGGATCTTGAAGCCGATCTTCTCGTTCCGCTCGTCGATCTCGACCCGCACCCCGGCGTCTTCGAGCTGCTTAACCACGCCTCGCGCGTAGTCCATCTGCGCATCGGTGATCGGCAGCACCTTCACCTGCACCGGCGCCAGCCAGGTCGGGAAGGCTCCGGCATAGTGCTCGATCAACACGCCGAAGAAGCGCTCGACGGATCCGAGCAGCGCCCGGTGCACCATGAACGGCCTGTGCTTGCCGCCGTCCTCGCCGACGAACTCAAGCTCAAACCGCCGCGGCAGATTGAAGTCGAACTGCACGGTCGAGAGCTGCCACTTCCGCCCGATCGCGTCGACCATCTTGACGTCGATCTTCGGCCCGTAGAAGGCGGCCTCGTTCGGCATCACCTTCGCTTCGATGCCGCGCTCGGCCAACGCGTCTTTGAGGCCCTTTTCGGCGCGCTCCCATTCTTCGGGGTCCCCGGCGTACTTGCCCGACTCGCCGCCGTCCCAAGTCGAAAGCTCGACCTCGTAGTCGGCGAACCCGAACGTCTTCAGTACGTCGAGCGCAAAGTCGACGCAGCCGATCACCTCGCTCTTGACTTGATCGGGCGTGCAGAAGATGTGCGCGTCGTCTTGCGTAAATCCGCGCACGCGCAGCAGCCCGTGCATTACGCCCGAGCGCTCGTAGCGATAGACCGTGCCGAACTCCGCCAGCCGCACCGGCAGGTCGCGATAGCTACGCAGCTTGTCCTTGTAGATCAGGATGTGGAACGGACAGTTCATCGGCTTCAACTGGTACTCGACGTTGTCGAGCTCCATCGGCTTGAACATGTCGTCCGAATAAAAATCGGCGTGCCCGGAGATCTCCCACAACTCGCGCTTGGCGACGTGCGGCGTCGTCACCAGTCCGTAGCCGCGCTCGACGCACTGCTCGCGCAGCCAGTCTTCGATGATCTTGCGCACCAGCCCGCCCTTCGGGTGCCAGAAGATCAGGCCCGGTCCGGCCGTGTCTTGCACCGAGAACAAGTCGAGCTGCTTGCCCAGCTTGCGGTGGTCACGCTTCTTGGCCTCTTCCAGCTGGTTGAGGTACTTCTTCAGATCCTTCTTCGAGAAGAACGCCGTCCCGTAGATCCTCTGGAGCTGCTGATTCTTCTCGTCGCCCTTCCAATACGAACCGGCCACCGAGAGCAGCTTGAAGGCCTTGATCTTGCCCATCGAAGGGATGTGCGGGCCGCGGCAAAAATCGTTGAACGCCTCGCCGGTCTTATAGATCGAGACCTTTGGATCGTCGGTCTTCTCCTCGATCAACTCGCACTTCATCAAGTCGCCCTGCTCGCGGTAGAGCTGGAGCGCTTCGTCGCGATCCATCCAGACGCGACGGTTGACCTCGTCGCGGTCGACGATCTGCTGCATCCGCGCTTCGATCTTTTCGAGGTCCTCCGGAGTGAACGGCTCGTCGCGCAGCATGTCGTAGTAGAAGCCGTTCTCGACCGGCGGGCCCACGCCCAACTTCACGTCGGGATAGAGTTCGAGCGTCGCCGCCGCCAGCAGGTGCGCGGCCGAGTGCCGGTAGACCTCAAGCGCCTCCTCGTCACGATCCGTCAGCAAACGCAGGCGGACGTCGCCGGTAATCGGCTCGGTCATGTCGACGAGCTTCCCGTCGATCTCGGCGACTAGAGAAGCTTGCGCCAGACGAGGGCTGATGGATTCGGCGACGTCGAACGGAGTCGCGCCCGAGGCGACTTCCTTCGCGCTGCCGTCGGGTAGGGTGACTTGAGGCATGACAGGTTGGGCGAGCCGAGCGGCCCGCCTCTGCCTCTATTGTTCTAGAAACGGCGGCGGCGAGTCGAGCCGTCGCAACAAACGGCCTACTCGGCGGTGATGATGTTCCCCGCCGGCACGCCGACGTCGCCCAAGATGTCGCGCGCCATCTCGATCATGGCGAGCTTGCCGCACAGGTAGACATCGAACTCGCCCGCAAAACCCTTGGCGGCGTCTTCGATGTGCGCCAGGACGCGACCGCGCAACCCGTCCCACTCGTCCCGGCCGGGACGCGAAACGGTCGGCATGTAGGTGAAGTTCTCGTACTTGGATGCGAGTTCTTCCAGGTGCTCGTGGAAGACCAATCGATTGATCGTCCGCGCGCCGACCAGCAAGACGCGCCGCGGGCCGCCTTCTTCGGGGTCGTTCGCCAACGCCCCTTCGCAGATCGAGCGCATCGGCGCCATCGCCGTACCGTGGCCGACGAACAACGCGTCGCGCTCCGGGTTGCGCAACGTGAACGTCCCCTCCGGCCCGCGACAGTTCAGCCGCTGCTCGGGCGCGACCTGGGCGAAGTACCGGCCGACCTTGTCCTCGCCGGTGGGCACGATCAGGTCGAAACGGCGCCCTTCGTTCGGAGCGGATGCGATCGAAAACGCCCGCTCTTCAAAGAGTCCGCCGGCGGTGACGGTCAGGTGGACCTGTTGTCCCGGCGTGAACTGGAACGCCCCGTTCAGCAGGACCTCCATCTCCAGTCGCCGCGCTTCCGGGCAATAGGAGTCGGCTTCAACGATTCGGACTTTAAACGGCTGGGCCACTGCGGGAACGCCTCCGGGCTTCGACGGTGCGTTCCACGACGATCTTGGCCAGGTTCGGATGGCCCCCAAGCGGCTCGGTCGCCACCAGCTCGACGCCCGGCGTGCGGGCCGCGGCTTCGTCCAGAAGCTTGGGAAGATCTTTCTTCAAATGAACGCCCATGACGAGAAAATACGGCATCACGAAGATCCTTTCGGCGCCCTCGGCCGCCAGCCGCGCCACGGCCTCGGAAAGGCCCGGTTCGGCCAGTTCCAAGAACGCTGCGCTTCGTCGGTCAAAACCGCCGGCCTCCGCCGCCGTCTCAGCCAGTTCCGCGACCGATTGGTTGGCCTCGGCGACTCGCGAGCCGTGAGCGAAGACGATCAACGCGTCTCGTTTGGGATTATCGGTGGAGTCGTTCAAGAGATTTAGTGTAGCGACGGGCCGGAGGGCTAAGTCGCCGATCGGACGGAGTCGTACCTTGCCCCTCACCAGTTGCGTCATGGCCACCAAGGACCGCCGGAGCCTGTTCGAACGGGCGCTGGGGTACTTCCAGGCCCAGACCTACGCCGACCGCGAGTTGATCGTGGTCGACGACGGCGCCGACTCGGTCGAAGACCTCTGCCGCGGCCTCGACCAAGTCCGCTACCTACGCACCGAGCCGCTGCCGCTGGGGACCAAGATGAATCTCGGCTTCGAGGCGGCCCGAGGCGACGTGCTGCAGAAGCTCGACGACGACGACTACTACCACCCCGACTTCCTGCGCGTCGCCGCGGCCACGCTCGAATCAGCGCGCGGAGAAGAGGCCATCGTCGCTTGGGACTGCTTCTTACTGTGGACCTGGGGAGACGATCGCCTGCGCTTTTCGGGCTATAACCGCCATTCCGGCTCGACCCTCGGCTTCCCGCGCTCGGTCTGGGAGCGAACCAAGTTCCGCGACATCCCCAAGAGCGTCGACAGCCGCTTTCTCGAGGACGCCGAGACGACGATGCTCGGCGTGCGCGCCCCGGAGATGCACGTCGTCTTTCGCCACGGCGCCAACACCTGGAACACGCTGCGCACCGGAACGCCCACCGACGACTGGGCCCGCACGCTGCCCGAGTACCCCAAGACGCTCGAAGAAGTTGTCGGCGAGGATGCGGCCGGGTTCTACCGCGAGTACGGACGTTAGCCAGTCCGCGGGCAACTGGCGCCCGCTTCCCCGACTACAGCCCGGCCTTCAGCAGCGCCTGCTCCAACTGCTTCTCCGTCCGCGTACCGCGCATGTATCCCGCCAGCCGCCCCTGGCGATCGATCACCACGAACGTCGGCAGCGCGTTCACCTGGAAAAGCTTCGCCGCGCGCATCCCCGGATCGACCAGCGTCGGGAAGGTGATCTCGTTCTGCTCCAAGTACGCCGAGGCCAATTCGACGTTTTCCGAGTTCATCCCAAAAACCTTCAAGCCGCGCTCGGCGTAGCGCTCGGCCAGGTTCTGCACGAACGGCATGTCGTAGCGGCACGGCCCGCACCAGGTCGCCCAGAAATCGAGCAGCACCACGTTGCCCCGCTGCTTCGAGAGCTGCACCGACTCGCCCGAGAGATCGCGCAACGTGAAGTCCGGCGCCTCGGTCGCCACCGGCGCCCCGGACGTCTGCGCGTCCGGCCGCAGCGACTCCACCTGCTGCGCGCCCGGCGGCGGTACAAAGACGAACAGGTCCTTGTCGAGTTCCCGGTCGACCTTCGCCCGCTGGAAGACGATCTCCTGCACGACTTCGACTCGGCCCGCGGCGTTGTTGGGCGACGTCATGCTGGCCGTGGAACGCTCTTGCAGCACGAGTCCGGATTCTTCGGCGATCCAATACGTGCGCCCGATCTTGCCCTCGCGCATTCCCGGCGGCGGATCGTAGGCGACCTCCACGACTCGGCATCGGACCTCGCCGCCGTCCATCGCCAGCGTCTCTTCGCGGATCGCCTCGGCCGTCAACACGCGCTGGTCCATCGAGCCGTAGCGGTCGAGATAGCGTCGGGCCAGTGCGTCGAAGTTCATGCCGCCCGACTGCGCCGCCGAAGGCAACTCCTTGGGCAACTGGGCGTAGCGCCGCATCGCGGGAATATAGACCCAGCGGCTGGTTCCGTCGAAGACGGCCACCCCGCCTTGGCTGCGATCGTCGAACTCCACCCGACTGCGCCCCTCGGCGTCGCGCGCCGTCAAGACTAGATTCCCGGTCTCTTTGCGCGCCTGGCCGTTCGAGGTCACCGTCTTTTCCGAGGCGACGAAGAAGTAGGCCTCGGCCCCCGAGTAGAGCTTCGCTGCGCTCCCGAGCAACGCTTCGGCGTCGGTCGTCTGGGCCGACGCCTGTACCGCAAACAACACGCACGTAGCCGCTAGAAGAGTCTTTTTCATTCGTCTCAATCCGCTCGATTTGAAGTTCGACGGCCTGTAAGCCGGTTTCTGTTCCTCGGCCCGAAAGCCGAGGCGACGATCATTCGACTAGGACCGCCGTTACCGACGGCCTCAAGCAACCTACCCGGGACTCCAAACGCGACGGGCCGCCGCTTTGTCCCCTATTTGGTCTTGCTCCACGCGGGGTTTAGCCTGCCGTCCGAGTCGCCCCGAACGCGGTGCGCTCTTACCGCACCTTTTCACCCTTACCCGACTCAAAGAGCCGGGCGGTACGTTTTCTGTGCCACTTTCCGTGAACCGCCCTTTGAGAGCGGCCCCCCGGCCGTTAGCCGGCGCGCTGCCCTACGGAGACCGGACTTTCCTCCTCGTCCGCCTCCCGAAAGGAGACCGACGCGGCGACCGTCCAGCCGCCGAACTTCAGCCTTCGATTGTAGATGGGACGCGCCGGACCGGCAAACGTTTCAGCCCGAGTTCATCTCGGCGTAGTAGGTCGCCAGCGCGGCGAACGAGACCACGCCCGCCAGCACGCAGACGAACAGCGCCGGCCGTAAGCGCGGCTTGGGCAGAAAGATCGCCAAAGCGATGCCGCCCAGCATCCCGGCCACGGCGCAGCTCGCGCCCGCCGCCACGACGCCTAGGCGCGAGTCGGGGTCGCCTTCGGCCAACGCCCCGGCGATGAAGAAGCCGCACGTCCCGCCGGTCAGCAGCAGCAACTGCGCCAGCAAAATGCCGACGAAGACTCGATTCTGCGATACGTCCTTCATGCTCGATCGGCGCGGGTCAGTCGACGGGACGGGCCGGGGCGGCGGGAGCGGTGGGCGTCGTCGGCTTGGGCCGCGACCGCTCGACCTCCTCGGCCTCGGAGGCGCGCTCGATCTGCACGTACGCGATCCGTCCGACGATCACGACCAGCGCCAGCGCACCGGCGACTGCAGCGATCTTCGCCGCCAATTTCAGCTTAGCGATCGGCAACGTCGCTGCCAGCACCATGCCGACGATCGACGCTACGGCGCCGAACATGAAGCCCCAGCCCACCACGATCGCCCCCGCGGCCAGACCCTGCCCCGGAGGCAGAACCGCCGACCCGTAGAACAGGCCCGCTACCGCCCCGGCGAAAAACAGCGTGACGCCGAGCAAGGCTCCCGTCGCGATCCGGTTCTCAAACAGGCTCATGCCGCTCCTCCCGACCGGCCCGCGTCGGCGTAGAGCAGTCGTTCCGGAAGAGCGTTCAACTCAGCTAGACCCACGGATCCCATGGCCAAGAACGCAACCACCAGTACCGCCGCAACCCCGGCGGCGGCGGCAGCCGCTCGAGCAGCCTGCGTCACCCTGTTGGGCGGCAGGAGCACCGCCAAGAAACCTCCGACAACGAGCCCGACGACAGTCGGCGGCACAGCCAACATCAAGATGACGAACGGACGGGCAAGCCCGCCCTCTTGAGGTACGATGACCATCCCGTACAGCACTCCCGCCAAGCCGCCCGCAATCGCCAGGAATGCCGTCAAGGCGATTCCTTGGGCCAAACGGGTCCGTTCCTGACTCATGCCGTCGCGAACCCGTGCTGCTCACGGTGGTGCGGCCCGTCGTACACCTGGGTCGACTTGAACATCTCATGCCGTCCGTCGCCGCCGCCGTGCTCCATCGAACTCAGCAGCACCGCTTCCTTGTCCTCGTCCGACATCGGCTTGAAGACGCGCGCCAACTTCACCGCCGCGTTCAACTGCTCCATCGAGACCGTCCCGATGCACAACGACGAGATCGGCAGACTCAACGCGTAACGCCGGCACTGCTCGGCCGTCACCGCCGTCTCGTCCGGAATCTTGCCCACCGTCGAACCGCCGCCTAGCGACTTCATGCCGATCACGCCGACGTCCTGATTCAAGCAGCGCGGGACGACTTCCTTCTGGAAGCTGCGGTAGTGCGCGTCCATCGGGTTGATCGGCATCTGCGCCGTCGCCCAGTCGTACGGCTTGCCCAGCATCTTATTGTGGATGCGCGGATCCTTGTGGCCGGTAAAGCCGATGTAGCGAACCTTTCCGGCCTTCTGCGCCTCGAGCGCCGCCTTCAGTCCGCCCTTCTCAAAGACCCAGTCGGGATCGTTGTCGTAGCACATCTCATGGAACTGCCACAGGTCGAGCCGGTCGGTCTTCATCCGCCGCAGCGAGTCTTCGAGGCACTTCATTGAACCGGCGTAGTCGCGCTCGCAGTTCTTGGTCATCAAGAAGACCTTGTCGCGCTTGCCGCCTTGAGCCAAGGCGCGTCCGATGATCTCCTCCGAACCGCCCCACTGGTAGTCCCAGCAGGTGTCGAAGAAGGTGATCCCTTCATCGATCGCCGCGTGTTGGATGCGGATCGATTCGTTCTTGTCCTCGATCGAGCCGAGGTGCCAACCGCCCAGGCAGAGGATCGAAACCTGCTCGCCGGTGCGGCCGAGTCGCCGGGTGGGGATGCCGTTCGGCGAGTCCTGCTGCGCCAGCGCCGTCTGCGCCGCGGCCGCCGCCATCGCGCTGCCGAACAGCGATCGGAAAAACGTACGTCGTGAATCGGTCGGGTCAGCCATGGTCGTCACACCTCCGTTGCGCCCCTATTGTAGGCGGCTTCACTCGTAGAACCAATCCACCGAGACGCGCGCCGACTTGAGCGTCATCGCCGACCGCCCCAACCGGCCCGGCGGCTCCGCCTGATCCATCTTCGAAGCGAAGTACGTCACGATCGCCTGTCCGTCGGAGGTGAAGTTGACCGCCGGGTTCGAGAACTCCCACTCCGGGTCCGTCTCGATGTACTTCACCTTTCCCCATGTCCGTCCGCCGTCGCGCGAAACCGTCACCGCCAGCGGCGTCCGTTTGCCGAAGTGATCGTAGGCCGGATCGTAGAAGCTGTGGTTCCACACGAGCAGCAGATCGCCCGTCGACGGAATGCGCACCAACGGCGGCATCGACTCGCCCGAACGCAGCCCCGTCGTCTGCGCCTTCGACCACGTCTCGCCCTCGTCGGTCGATCGCGAAAGAAAAGCCGATCCAAGCTGCGTGCGCATCGACATCACCAGCTCGCCCGAAGCCGTTTGCGCCACATGCGACTCCATCGCCCCGCGCAACGGCAGATCGATCCAGTTCGACGACGCCTTCCACGTCCGCCCGTCGTCGTCGCTGTAGAAACAGCCCGAGACCTCGTGCCCCTTCGGTCCGCCCCAAATCACGACCTTCCCGGCGCCGCGCACGACGCGCCCCGACTCCAACTGCACCAGTACGTTGTTCGCCGAGGAGTGCGGCTCGTGATCCCACACGCGCACCGGCGGCCCGAACGTCTTCCCGTCGTCCGTGCTCCGGCGCACGAAGCCCGACGAGACCAGCGGCTTGCCCCACTCCAAGCGGTTGTAGGCGAGATAGGCGAGCAGCAGTTCGCCGTTCCGCAGCCGCAGCAGGCTCGGGTTGTAGACGTTCACCTCGCCTTCGGCCGGCTCGACCAAGATGCGATGCCCGCCCCACGTCGCTCCGCCGTCGTCCGAGGTCCGCGCGGCGATACGGTTCGGCGCCTCGTCGTGTCCGCCGTCTGGGCTGCGTACGAACTCCATCCAAACCAGCAGCAAGCGCCCGTCGGAGAGTTCGGCGATCGAGGCGCTGTCGTTGCGCGGATGCTCCTCGGTCGCCTGAGCGATCACCGAGATCACCGGAGGGGCCGCGGCGAAAGCGCTCGCCGCCGTCATCCAAAGAGCCGCCGCGCGGACCAGGGTCGTCATCGACCGGAAGCTTAGCGCAGGTTCATCCGCTCCATCAGTCGCCGATAGCGCGGTTCGTCTCCCAGCGTCCGCCGGAGCGTCGGATGCGCGCCGATCGACATGAGCTGACTCGACCGCACCTCGAACCCGCGCTCCAGCGCATCGAGCGCCGGCTCGACGTCGCCCATCGACGCGTAGGCGATAGCGAAGATGCACCACGGCTTCGCGCCCTCGCCCTGCTTCGCGACGGCCAACATCGCGCGCGCCTGCTCGTCGCGCCCTTCCGTGATCGCGACAAAGAGTCCGCCGACCGCCGGCCGGCCCGAGCCGCGATCGAACCGTCGCCAAACCTCGGCCGCCTCATCCATGCGCTCCATCTCCATCAAGGTGAAGGCCAATCCGGCGAGCGCTTCGGCAAAGCCGGGCTCGACCGCCAGCGTCCGCTCGTACTCTTCGATCGCTTCGTCGTAACGGCCTTGGTAAGCCATCAGAGTCGCCAGGTTCGCCCGCACGGGCAACGACTCGGGATCGAGTTCAGCCGCCTCGCGCATCGTCTCGACCGCTTCGTCCAACCGTCCGAGCGGCGTCAGCACCGTCATGCCCAACGCATGCCGCGCGTCGACTGAGGCCGGGTTCAACTCCAACGCCCGACGCAGCGAGCGCTCCGCGCCGCCCCAATTCCAGTCGTAAACCGATTCGACGAATCCGAGCGCCGCATGGGCTTGGTCGAGGGTCGGATCGAGCTCCAAGGCCCGCTCCGCCGCGGCCCGCGCCTTGGGCCAAAGCTCATTCGGCGGGGCGACTTCGTTGAGGCTCATGAAGCCGTACGCGTAGGCCAGCCCGGCGTAGGCGTCGGCGTACTCGGGCTCGATCTCGAGCGCGCGCTCAAAGAATCCGACCGCCCGCTGCGCGCCGCCCGGCGTCCATTCAAACGCCGCCATCCGCCCGCGAACCGCCGCCGCGTAGGCCTCCGGGTCGACGGGCGGCCTGGCCCGCCGCACGATCGATTCGCGTGTCTTCATCTGACGCGCCACCGCCTCGGCTAGATCCTGCTGGATCGTCAGCACGTCCTGCGCTTCAAAGTCGAAATTGCCCGCCCAGAGGTTCACGTCGTCGGGCGCGTCGATCAGCCGGATGCTCACCCGCACCCGATCGCCCGCCGCCAACAGCGAGCCCTCCAGGATGCGCTCCACCCGCAACCGCTCGGCGATCGCGGGCGCGGCCCGCAGTTCGCCGCTCAAAGCCGCGACGGAGTTTCGGGAGACCACGCGCAGTTCGTCGAGCCGGGCGAGGTCAGTGATCAGCGCATCGGTCAGCCCGGCCGCGAGGTAATCTTTCTGGGAGTCGCCGGTGATGTTTTCGATCGGCATCACCGCGAGCGAGATCGGGACCTCGCTCGCGGTCGGCGGCGGGGCCTGGTCGCGACCAAAGAACCAGAACGCGGAAAGGCCGCCGAGAACCGCCAAAGCGGCGGCAAGCGAGGCGACCCAGCCGATCCCGCTCCGCGACCGGCGCGCCACGCCCGAAGGCTCTTCGCCGGCGCCGACCGCCGTCAGGTCGACTTCCAAGGCGTCGATCGAGGCGTAGCGATCCGCCGGGTCCTTTGCCGCCGCCTTCCGGATCACCGCGTCCAGCGCCTCCGGCAGATCCGGACGCCGCTCGCGAATACTGGGGATCGGCGTGTGCACCACGTCGTACAGCACCGCCGCCGGATGATCGCCCACAAACGGCGGCCGCCCCGTCGCCAATTCAAACAAGACGACGCCCAACGAGTACACGTCCGTCCGCTCGTCGACCACGCCGCCCTGGCACTGCTCGGGCGACATGTAGGCGGCGGTCCCTTTGATCACGTCTTCGGAGGTGCACCGGTCGCCGTGGATCGCCAATCCGAAATCCGTGATCTTCAAATCGTCGCGCTCGCCGAGCATCAAGTTGTCCGTCTTGATGTCGCGATGGAGCACCCCGCGCTGGTGCGCATGGGCCAGTCCGCGAGCGCATTGGCGTCCGTAGCGGACCACGTCAGCGAGCGGGAACCCGTCTTCCGGCAGCCGCTCGGCCAACGTTCCGCCCGGCAAGTATTCAAAGACGAGATAGGGGCGCCCGTCCGCCTCGCCGCTGTCATGAATGACGGCGATATGCGGGTGATTGAGCGCGGAAACGGCCTTGGCCTCGCGCTCGAGCGCCGCCGGGTCAGACGGTTTGCGGCCCGGCCGGTCGCTCAACCACTTCAGCGCCACGTGCCGCTCAAGCCGCTGATCCCAAGCCTTATAAACCACGCCCATACCGCCCTCGCCGAGTTTCTCGAGGACGCGATAAGGGCCGATGGTATCGAGCGCCATGAACGCAGTCGGCCGCCGCCAACGGGGCCTCTCTTGAGGTTAGTACGCAAAAAGGGCCGTACCCTTTCCCAGGTACGGCCCCTAAAGTTTTCGAGACAAGAATCCAGAGAGGATTCCGGACGAGATCTTGGCGGATCGCTCTTACAGAGCTTTCTGCAGAGCTTCGCCGAGAGTGCCGACTTGCTCGCCCTTGCCCTTGCCGTCTTCGCCCCCGGAGCGGCGACGCGGACGACGCTGCTGAGGACCTCCGGCAGGGCCGCCGGTGTTGCGGGATCGATCTCCCTTAGGATGGGCCGCCTTGGCCCGTAAGAGCTTCCCGTCAATGGGAGCCCGATTGAAGCGACGGATGATCGAGTGCATCTCTTCTTCGTTCGGCGCTTCGACGAACGCATAGCCCTTGGACTCCTGAGTTTCGAAGTCACGGATGACGCGAATCGCGTCCGCTACGAGATCACTGCTCTCCAGCCAGGAGCGGATGTCATCCGCCGTGGCCCATTCCGGTAGATTTCCGAAGTAAACGTTATTGCCCATTCGAGACGAGGGTCGCCCTCTAGCGATACAGATTGGATTTGACCGTTCCGACGACCGCGCCTTCTACGATTCGCGAATTGCTTGCGCTGGACGCACGGATTCCTAGCGTCGAACAGTCCCCAGTAGAGTAACACAGGTGAACAGCGACGGTACAGGATCTACCGTTTGATGCTCGCCTCGAGCCGTCGGATCAGCCATAAAGCTTCCTGTTTATCGGCCAGATGCACGTCCGCCCGTAGCGGCTTGCCCTGTTTCGGATGGATTTCAATGTTGTGCCAGGCCTTCGCGCGCTGCGTCGCCGAACCCGATTGGCTCATCCCGATCGCCGTCGAAATCCGGTCCACCTGGCCGAACGAGAGCGACCTCGTCCCGCCCGCAAGCGGCATCGACGAGCGCACCGAGATCTTTCCGTCCTCCACCCGAATCCAGACCCTCTCGACCCACATCGCCGCCGCGACGTAGACCAGCAACAGCGCGAACAGTCCCCAGACGATGATGAAGAACCACGGAATCCCGAAGTGCAGCATCGGGATCAGCGCGCCCAACCAAAACAGCAGGAACACGGACAAGCCGATCGCCGCGCCGCGATTCCTCGCCGGGGGAAAGTAGTACTCGACGCCTCCCATCGGACTCGGCCGCTCGATGAAGGTCGCATCGGCGGGATTGAAGTCGACCTCGCTGCGCCCGAACGCGTCGGTCACGCCGTCCTGCTCGCGCACGTCGTCCCGACTCGCCGCCGTGCGGAACACCGGCACTTCAAACTGCGCCGCGAAATCCACGCCTTCAACCTCGGCCATGACGTTCAACCGCCACTCGATGCCCGACCCCGTGTTGCCGACCGTCTCCTTGGACTCTTCGCAGTCGGACGGAATCGTGAACTCGACCGGAATCCGCATCCCGCGCGAATCGCGTCCCAGCGCGCCGGTCGAGATCCGCTTCTCCGACTCCCAGATCAGCCGCTCGCTCGTCCCGTCCGAATCCGGCACTTGGCGAATACAGGTCAGCGAGACCAGCGCGCCGTCCTTGGGCATCCGCCGCACCGCGCAATAGACGTCGCCTTCAAGCCGCCCCCCGATCACCCCCGGCGTCGAGCGCAAGCGCAGCTCCGACGTCCCGAACTTCGCATAACGCAACGAAGACTTGATCGCCCACCCGAGCAGCCCGATCCCGACCAGCGGAAACAGCGCCACCAACCCTAGGACGACCCAGTCTCCTTGCAGCTCCTCCCAACCAAACACGAGCGCGGGCGTGCTGATCGCGTTCCAAAACAGCGCGAAGAACCACGAGAAGATCATCTCCGTCTTCGAGCCGCTCTCGATGCGCCCGGACTCCCAATCTTTGCGCCAACGCCAAGGCTCGTCCGGATAGCGGGATTCGAGTTCTCGCCCTTCGTTGTGAGCGCGCGCGGCCCACCGGCTGAAGACCATCACGCCGACGCCGATCGCCAAGAACAGCCCCCCGACGCCCAGCCCGGCCAGCAGCCCGGATCCGCGTTCATCCGAGTTGAGGACGGAGTAGATCGCCAGCCCCCCGGCCAGCGCGAACACGCCGCCGAAGAGGGTCAAGCAACCGCTGCCGGCGTTCGAGCCGGTTTTGACCTGGGCGGACATCGCGCGCGCCGTTCCTCTGTCGGGACGCTACCACGAGCGGACGCCGCCGGTCTCTGAGATCAATTCCCTAAAGCGCCCGGCGCGGTTCGAGCGCGGATACTGTTGTTCTGAATGAAAGCGAGGATCACAGCGATGTCTTACACCGTTCACCTGCCGGCCCTGATGTTGGTCCCGGCGCTGTTTTCCTGCGGCGCCCCGGCCGAGCCCGTCGCGGCCCAGGAGCCTGCCGCTGAGCTAGCCGAGTGGCGCTCAAAGATCGACGAAGTCGACCGCGAGATCGTCGCCCTGCTCAATCGTCGAGCCGGGTACGTCGAAAAGCTGGCGCCGCTCAAGCGCCAAATCGGCATGGCGGTCCAGGACACGTCCCGCGAAGACGAGGTCCGCGCCAATCTCCGGGCCGCCAACAAAGGCCCGCTGAGCGACCAAGCCGTCACGGCGGTCTACGAGGCGGTGATGGGCGCCATGCGCGACCTGCAACGACGCGACGACCAAGAGTGAGCCAAAGATGGAAAGAGGGGGCGCGCCGCCCCCTCCGTCCCGGTCAGTGATTGCGCACGTCGCGCGAACTGCCGACCATCGCTTCACGCTTCGCAATGTAGGCGTCGAACTGGGCGTTCTGCTCCTCGTTCAACACCTTGCGAATATCGGCGTCCTCGGCGTCCTTCATAGCGCTCAACTCCGCCTTCAACTGAGCGACGATCTTCTCTTGCGTCGCAATCATCTCGGCGTCGTCCTCAATGCGAGCCCGGCGCAGCTTGCGCGCCTCACGGTTGTGGACGCCCCGCTTGGAGGCGTACTCGCGACGGTAGCCGCCTTGGATGTCGGCGACCTGCCGAGCCTGCTCGACGTCGAGACCGAGTACGGTCTTCAGCGGCGCATCAGCCAGCGCCTTCGAGGAGAAAAGGGTCAGCCCCAACAGCAGGACCGACAAGATAGAAAACAGGGATGTACGCATAGGAGTTCCTCTCTGGATCAAACGAAACGAGAACGCGTATAGCCCTGGTTACGTCGAGGCCCGCCGAAACCCGACACGCCTCCCCAACCCTCGGCGCCACAATATGGAAGATGCGCCTGTTATTTCCGCTCGTCCTGTTCGCGGCTTCGCTGTCAGCCCAATCCGACGGCTGCTTCTTGGAAACCCTCGCCGGCGGGATGCCCGGCCCAGTCGGCGACGGCGGCCCGGCAGTCGAGGCCGAACTCCGTTTCCCGCGCGAGGCCGTCATGGGCCCGGACGGCGCTCTCTACATCATCGACAGCGGACACCGCCGCATCCGCCGAGTCTTGCCCGACGGGACCATTGAGCGATTCGCCGGAACGGGCGAGCCGGTCTACCGCGGCGACGGGACGCCGGCGCTGGAGGCCGGACTAGTCGCTCCGCGGTCAGCCACGTTCGGCCCGGACGGGTCTTTGTACTTCCTGGATTCGGCCCCGAGTTTCAACGTCACGTGGAGGGCCGTCATTCGCCGCGTCACGCCGGACGGCGTCATCACGACCATCGCCGGCGCCTACCCTTTCCATGGCGGCGAAGGCGGTCCGGCCAAGGAAGCCGGCATCGGTCGCGTGAACAACTTCACCTCGATCGCCGTCGGGCCCGACGGGTCGATCTACGTCTCGGGCGGCCACCGCATTCGCCGCATCACGCCGGACGGCGTCATTCGTACCGTCGCCGGCGTGGACGACCCCAACGCGCCCCGGGGAGCGTTCGAAGGCGACGGCGGTCCGGCAATCGAAGCTCGACTGAACAGCCCCGGCAAAATCGTCGTGAGAGACGACGGCGTGATCTACTTTCTCGACAACTTCCGCCTAATCCGTCGAATTCGGCCGGACGGAGTGATCGACACCTATGTCGCCGAACGCTCCGAAGGCATCAGCTCCGACGGGACGAGCATTCCAGGGATCGATATCCATCCGAGCACAAATCTGACCCTAGACCCGCAGGGGAGACTGATGTGGAACAGCCGCAACGGCGGCGTCCAACGCATCGATGCGGAAGGCAGAGTGGACTCCGTGTGGACGAACGAGGCAAACTCACCGCCCGTGCGGCTGGCCGGCGCCGGACCGGATGGGAGACTCTTCGGGGTCGACTGGCCGAATTTTTTCCAGCCTCTTCACCGGGTGGTGGAACTAGTCGGCGCATCGGAAACGCGCACGCTGGCGGGGGTCGAAACGGCGCCTCCGTTGGGCGACGGCGGGCCCGCGCGCGAAGCATCGATCTCGCCCGGCCGTCTAGCCGTCGGTCCAAACGGAGAAGTGTACGTCGCAGATAACTCGCTCGGAAGAATCAGCGTAATCCGCGACGGGCGGATCAACTGGATCGCGGGCGCGGGCTTCCGCGGACGAGCGCAGACCATCCCTGACTCGGGCCTCGCACTGGACGCTCAGTTGCGTGGATTCGAGGCCGTCGCCGCGGGCCCCGACGGCTCCCTCTTCGTGGCTCAATCGCACCAGGTCTTTCGTATCGACCCGCAAGGTACGATCTCGCTCTACGCGGGCGACGGTTCGTCTGAGTGTCACGATCCCGATCGCAACCGGACGTCGACTTGCGGAGACGGCGGACCAGCGACAGAGGCGCAGATTCCCAACGTCAGCGGGCTCGCGGTCACGCCTGAGGGCGTGCTCTACATCGTGAGCCGGGACGAGCGCCGGGGCTTCTACCCGACCCCCGACATCCGCAAAGTAACTCCGGACGGAGTAGTCAGCTTTCTCGGGCTCAACAGAACGGAACACGAAGCCGTCCTAGGCCTGGGCGTTGACGGCGACGACCTGTTGGTTCTCCAGGAGGCCTTTGGCCAGCAGGTGATTCGAATCGAGCCCGACGGGAACCGCTCTTCGCTGGCAGCTCCTAGAACGTTGTACAGCGCCCGTAGCGTGACCGGGGACGGTCAAGGCGGCATCTACCTGACGGGCGTCGGACTCCAGCGGCTGGTTGACGGCGTCTCCGTCACCCTGGTCGATCAGGCCCCGATCGGATCGAGCGGCTACGGACCCGACGGTCCCGCCGCGCAAACGACCGTGAGCCGTTTGGTCAGCCAGGGCGCCGCGGGGCCCGACGGGTCCGTCTACTTCATCGACGACTCGCGCGTCCGCCGGCTGGTTCGACCGGAAGCCTGCGCTCCGCCGAGTTTGCCTCGGGTTACCGGAGTCTTGAACGCCGCCCACGGGTTCGGCTGGGCCCCAGGAGTCATCCTGTCCGTCTTCGGCCAAGGAATCGGCCCCGAGGGAGGCCAAGGGGCCGTGATCGGCGCCGAGGGTCGGCTGACGACGGAACTCGCCGGCGTTCGCGTTTTCGTCGATGACCGCCCGGCCCCGCTCACCTTCGTATCTCACGGGCAGGTCAACGCGATCATTCCCTACGAAACCAAACCGACCGGAGCGCTCGAAGGTTACGGATCGAATCTGAGCTACATGGACCGGCGATCGGCCGACCTGCGGATCGAGTTCGAAGGGGCGACAGCGCGCCTCGGCTTCCTGAGCATCGCCCCCGCCGCCCCGGCCCTGTTCCGAGTCAACAGCTCCTCCGCCGTAGCGCTCAACCAAGACGGAACGCTCAACGCCCGCGACAACCCCGCTACCGCCGGCTCCATCGTCGTGCTCTACGGAACCGGCGAAGGCCATACCGACCCGCCCGGAGTCGACGGACGCATCGCCGGAGACGTGCTGCCGCGCCCGGTCGCGGACGTGGCCGTCACCGTCGGCGACCAACCGGCCGAGATCCTCTACTTCGGCGCCGCCCCGGGTCTGGTCAGCGGCGTCTTCCAAACCAACGTGCGTATCCCGACGGAGCTGCGGCGGTACGGCTCGGTCGAGGTGGACGTCCGAGTCGGCCAGTTCGACAGCGCCGGTCCCGGAGCCCGGATCCACGTCGCGCCGTAGCACGAGTCCCAGGCCTAGATGCGCGACACCGCCAACCGATACTTTCCCATCGGCGTAGGCGCGATCTGGTCGACGACTTGGACCCGAACCACGGCGGCCTCCCCGACCGCCTCCTGCGTCGTTCGTCGAAGAATCTCCTCCTCGCCCTCCGAAGGCGGTCGCGACGGTTGGACCAGCAAACAGATCTCCGTCTTGGTCTCCTGAACGATCTGGTAGCGCTCAATCCAGTCGTCGTAGCGACCCCACCAACCGTCGACCAGCGTGAAGAAGTGAACGCGCCGGCCGTCGTTCAGCTCGATGAAGTCGGCCACGCGCCCCTCGATGCTCTCGATCGTCCCGAGCGCGGAGCCGCAAGAGCATCCGTCGGAACCGCGTACCGCTAAGTCGCCCTGGCGGTAGCGAATCAACGGCATCGCCCACGAATGGAGTCCCGTCACGACGACTTCTCCGCGCTCGCCCTCCGGGACAGGCGTCTCTCCGTTCAACACCTCTACGACGGCCGCGTGGTCACAGGTATGTAGGCGCGCGCCCAAAGTGCATTGCTGCGCCAGCAGATTGAACTCGTAGGTCCCGTACGCGTCAACAACCGCCTCGGTAAAGACGCTCTCCAGCCTGCGCCGCATCGCAGGCGTGAGTCGGTCGCCTCCAACCATGAGCTTCTTGGCGGCGACGCTCTCAAAGGCGTCGGGGCCCACGGACTGGACCATCCGGTCCGCCACGCTCGTCATACTGCGCAACACGTCCGGCTGCATCCTCTTGAGAGCAGGGAAAGCGCCGTCGGGATCCGACACCGCATCGTGCCACTCAATCGGGAACCAACCAAGCCGGCGCCCGATGCGCTGCAGCGCACTCTCGTCGTTCCCAGACGGACCGGCGGTGAACTGGAGCATCCGGCTCCGCGCGGTCACGCCGTGCAGGTAGGCCATGCGTCGGCGGACGAGGTCGCCAAGGCGCGCTTCGCCCCACGAACGGTAGAAGTCCATCGGCACGCCGGTCGAACCGCTCGTGCGATAGCGGATGAGGTCCTTTCGCGAGTAGTCGCTCGAGATCAGATCCGCCTCCGGCACGGCGCGCATCATAGGCTTGTCGATCATCGGCAACCGAGCCAGATCTTCGACTCCCCGCACGTCGTCGAGGCGGACCCCGTGCTCGTCATAGAGCCGGCGGTAGAAGGGAACCGTCTTGTAGGCGTGGCGCACGATCTCGCGCAATCGACGCGATTGGAAGGCCTCGATCTGCGCTCGGTCGAGTCGCGGACCCGCCAGGGCGATCCGTACGTCGCCCGGAATTCGAAGCCGTCGTCCCAGCCTCATCCCAACGGGTAAACCACCAGCGCCGCATACCCTCGGCTGTCCGGATCCGGATAGTAGTCGGCCAAGACGTGCCGTTGGTCCGGCAGCCGGAATCCGAGAAGCCGATAGATCTCCAGAAACGGATCGACCAAACGTCCGCGGCGTTCAAGGAATGCGTATTCGGAAGCGGGCGCCTCGCCGCGACGACGACAGTAGCGCGCGTACCCGGGCAGCACCGCCCCTGCCGTGACGTACCGGAACCTCTCGGCTTGAGCGACTGCGATCATCCCCTGAGCTAGCGCCTGAAACACCCCACGCCCCCTCGCTAGGACGTCGACGACGCCCGAAGCGATATACAGCGCATTATGCTCGGGCAAGCGAATCGGATCGCGAAAGCTTCCGCCGCCGGTCGCCTCCTCCCAGGTTGCGAACCGATCCGGCTGGTCCGGGTCGTAGCGCAGCGGGCAGGCCGTCATGAAGCCGTCGAGCCTGCTCTCCCGCCCTTCGCTTACGAGACAGCCCGGCGGGTAGCGGTTCAGCCGTGTTTGGAGCTCACGCTCAGACGCCCGCTCGCCCTCCGGCCAAGAGGTCGACTCGATGCGAAGCAGCTCCGACAGGTCGTCGTTTCGGGCGCGGCGGACGGCCATGGGTCTCGATTGCAAGGGTTTCGATTGTAAAACGAGCCGAGGCGGCCCGGGACACGACCCCGGCAGGTTAGCCTGGTCCTTGGTGGCCCTCTCCATCTGCGTCTACTGTTCGTCGAGCGACGCCGTCGACCCGCGCTACTTCGAAGCCGCACGGGAACTCGGCGCCGGGATCGCCGAACGGGGCCATGCCTTGGTCTACGGCGGCGCCTCGGTCGGGCTCATGCGCACCGTCGCCGAGAGCGCGGTCGAAGCCGGCGCGCGCGTCACCGGCGTCATCCCGGAAACCATCCAAGAGCGCGGCCTCGCCATGGACGGACTGCACGAACTCGTCGTCACGCCTGACCTGCGCACCCGCAAGCACGTGATGGACGAGCGCGCCGACGCTTTCATCGCCCTGCCCGGCGGCTTCGGGACGCTCGAAGAACTCCTCGAAGCGCTCACCCTGCGCCAACTGCGCGTCCACTCAAAGCCGATCGTCCTGCTCAACGTCGACGGCTTCTACGACCCGCTCATCGCTCTGTTCGAGCGCCTCTACGAAGGCAGCTTCGCCCGCCAGGAACACCGCGAAGCCTACGCCGTCGCCCAAGGCCCCGCCGAGGCGCTCGACCTGGTCGCACGACCCGCGAAAGAGCTGACCGACAAGTGGTTCTAGCGCCCGTCGTTTGCCTTCCGCATCTCCTTCAGCATCCCGACGGCGGCTTCCACCAGCATCTCGCCCGACCCCGCCGCGCAGCGCGCGCTGACCACCTCGTAGTTGCCCTGCGGATACGCTCTCCGGTTCGGGATATACCCGATGCTGCCGTTCGCCAGCTCCGCGATCATCGTCTGCTTGAACGGCGAATCGAGTTTGAGATCCAGCCCCAGCTGCACGAACACCTCGCCCGGCAACGAGACCCACGCCAGATCGTTGCCCAACGTAATCGCTTGCACTTCGACTTCAAGCGGCTCGCCGCGGCGATTGTGGACATCCATCACCTTGTACGCCTGGACCAACTTCATGAAGTTCTCGCGCCCCCGATCGTTGCCGGTCCGGATCGTCTCCCGCGCCGCCGCCACGTCCGCTTCGTCGATCGGAGCCAACGGCAGCTTCACCATCGTCGATCGAATCCGCAGCGGCCCGTCGGCGATCGGAGCCAGCTTCGGCCAATTGGAGAGCACCTCGCCCGCCAGCACCAGCCCCATGCGCGCCGCATTCTCATGACCTTTCTGCGGCCGATCCCAACCGACGTTGATGTGGTTCAAATCGCCGCAGGTCCCCGCGGTCCAAAGCGTCACGTGGTCCTCGCCCAAAAACTTGGCCAGCGATTCCGTCAACGTGTAGGGCAAGTCGGCCGAAATCTTCAACCCGCCCACGTTGTCCAAGTGGACCGAGTAGTTCACGTAGGTCGCGAGCGGAGTCTGATCTTCCGCCTCGCCCGCCGCCTCGAAGAACACCACCGGAACCGATGAATCGATCGGCCCCGCCGGCTGGATGATCTCCGGGTTCATCCGCCCCGGGTTCCACCCCACCGAACCGTCCTTCATGTGGAACCGACGGTTGAACGTCAGCGAAGGCTCGTCGCCGATATAGGCCGACGCGCGCGCCGCCTGCAATCGCCCTTCGGCGAGTTGAACGCTCTTCGCGATCAGCTCAGGCAACGACCGCACGTAGTTCAGCGCCTCCTCGCTCGGCTCGTTGCGTGCCGTCACGCGCGGGTCCTCGCTCGGCAGGATCGGACCGGTGTGCGCATGCGTCGCGCTGATCATCACATGCTCGCCGGGGATGCCCGTCCGCGCTTCGATCAACTCCCGTGCACGCTCGACGAATCCGCGCCGCGTCCGAATCAGATCGAGGCTCACCAACGCCGCCTTCACGCCGTCCTTCTCTAAGACCAGCGCCCGCGAATACAGGTCGTCGTGCGCGCCGTCCGAACCGCGCTCGTGGTAGTAGCCCGCCAGCGGAACCCCCAGCGGCGGCGTGATCACCGTGGTCGCCGCCCCGACGCGCAACTCCGCCGATCGAGCCGAGCCCGCCGCCAAAAGCGCGAGCCCGATCGCCAAGATTCGAATCGTCGAGTGCATAAGTCACCGCCTCCAAGTCGCGACTGCGGCGATCATAGTCGATCCGATCGCTCCCGCGTCCGCGCGGCTCCGATCCGTCGCGCCAACCGCTCCAAAACATCCGTCGACAGCATGTTTCACAGCCCCGCAAGCGGTTTGAGCGGGCCCCTCGGACTGTGCTACCTTCAGCGTTTGTTCGACCGGTCGAGGGAATACGATGCAAGCGCTGGGACTCATTGAAACCAAAGGCTTAACGGCCGCCGTGGAGGCGGCTGACGCGATGGTCAAAGCCGCCAACGTGACGCTCGAAGGCAAGGAAAACGTCGGGGCCGGTCTCATCGCCGTCACCTGCCGCGGCGACGTCGGCGCCGTCAAGGCCGCCACCGACGCCGGAGCCGCCGCCGCGCGCCGCATCGGCGAACTCGTCTCCGTCCACGTCATCCCCGCCCCGCACGGCGAAGCCGAAGCCGTCGCCCCGAAGAACCTTCCCGGCGCCGCCGACTAACGGCCCCCCGACCGACGCGTCCGTGGAGGCGCGATCCCGTCGGCTGATCCGCGATGCTCGAGGACAAAGACCTACGCTCGCTCCAGGAGGTTCGACGCACCGTCGAGCGCGCCTGGGATGCGTTCCAGACCTACCGCCACTTCTCGCAAGAGCAGGTCGACCACATCGTCGACACGGTAGCCGCGGCCGCCCGCGCCAACTCGCTGCGCCTCGCCGAGATGGCCGTCGAGGAGACCGGCTACGGCAACGTCCCCGACAAAGTCGCGAAAAACCTGCTCAACTCCGACACGCTCCACCGCGCCATCCAGCCGCTCAAGACCGCCGGCATCATCTCCGAAGACGACGAGCGCGGCATCATTGAAGTCGCCGAGCCGATGGGCGTCGTCGCCGCCATCCTTCCGACCACCAACCCGACTTCGACCGCCTTCTACAAGACGCTCATCTCGCTCAAGAGCCGCAACGCAATCGTCATCAGCCCGCACCCGCGCGCCCATCGCTGCACTTGCGAGGCGACCCGCATCCTCACCGAAGCCGCGCTCTCGGCCGGCGCCCCGGAAGGCCTGATCGGCTGCGTCAACCAAGCGACCATCGAAGGCACCAACGAGCTGATGCGCCACAAGCGCACCAGCATCATCCTCTCCACCGGCGGCCCCGGCATCGTGCGCGCCGCCTATTCGAGCGGCAAGCCCGCCCTCGGCGTCGGCCCCGGCAACGTGCCGGTCCTGATCGACTCGACCGCCAACCTCGAAGACGCGATCCGCAACGTCGTCGACGGCAAGAGCTTCGACTACGGCACCGTCTGCTCGTCCGAACAGACGATCGTCGTCGAAGACAAACACCGCGACGCAACCTGGCGCGCGCTCGAAGCCAACGACGCGTTCCTCTGCAACGCAGAGCAAACGGCGGCGCTCGAAAAAATCCTGATCGTCGACGGCTTCCGCATCAACGCCGATTGCGTAGGCCAATCGCCGCAGAAGATCGCGCAGATGGCCGGATTCTCCGTGCCTGATTCGGCGCGCATCCTCGCCGTCGGCCTCGCCGGCGTCGGTCGCGATTTCCCTCTATCGGCCGAGAAGCTCTCGCCGGTCTTGGCCGTCCACTTCGTCGCGAGTTTCGATGCGGGCGTCGACGCCTGCGAGTCGATCCTGCACTTCGGCGGCCGCGGACACACCTGCGCCATCTATTCGCAGTCGCGCGAGAACGTCAAGAAGTTCGGCCTGCGCATGCCGGCCTTCCGCGTCCTCGTCAACACGCCGTCGCCGCAGGGTTCCACCGGCATCACGACCAACGTCGCCCCGGCGATGACGCTCGGCTGCGGCGCCATGGCCGGCAACTCGACGTCGGACAACGTCGGCCCGCTGCATCTCATCAACATCAAGCGCATCGCCTTCAAAGTCCGCGAGCCGGCGGAAGCCTTCACCAGCCCCGAAGGCCAGGCCTACTTCTCCGGACAGCCGATGCCGCAACCCTCCGCCGCCGAGGCGAGCGGAGCATCGCCGATGATCTCTCAAGCCGTCGATCGTTTCCTGGCCAAGCGCGGCATCGCTCCCGCAACCTCCCAAGCCCCCGCCCCGGCGGCCCCAAGCAATACCTCCCGACGTGAAGTCGTCTCTGGCGTCGTCGATCGCTTCCTGGCTCGCAAAGGTTCCGCGCCCGCAGCGGCAAAGCCCGCGGAGCCCTCCTGCGGCTGCTCGCTGCCGGCCTCCACGCCTTCAGCGCCTGCCGCAGCCCCCGCCCCTGCTCCCACTCCCGCTCCGGCGCCGAAACCCGAGACCGTCGACTTCGTCTGCGAGGACGATGTCCGCCGCGCACGCACCGAGGGCAAGAAGATCTACGTCGACGCGAACACGATCGTCACGCCCGCCGCCTCCGACATCGATTCGGACTCCGAGATCCTCGTCTCCGTCGAATGAAGCGCTGGCGCTACCGGGCGTACGAACCGAGCACCGCCGACCACATCCAGACGCGCGCCGATTTGCCGCGCGTCCTAGCCGTCCTGCTCGCCCAACGCGGCCTAGAGACGCCTGAGCAGGTCAAGGCTTTCCTCGACCCCAAACTCGAACACATGCTCGACCCCTTCCTGATGAAGGGCATGTCCGCCGCCGTCGAGCGCATCCGCCAAGCCGTCGAGCGCAAAGAAAAGATCCTCATCTACGGCGACTACGACGTCGACGGCACCACCGCCACCGTCCTGCTGCGCGCCGCCATTTCGATCGCCGGAGGCTCGGCCGATTTCCACACGCCCCATCGCGTCAAAGAGGGCTACGGCATGCGCGCCGAAGTCGTCGAGCAAGCCGCCGCGGACGACGTCAAGCTGCTCATCAGCGTCGACACCGGCATCCGCGAAGCCGAGGTCGTCCAAGGCGCCCGCAAGCTCGGCATCGACGTGATCATCACCGATCACCACCTCCCCGACGAAGGCGCCCTGCCCGACTGCACCGCCGTCCTCAATCCCAACCAGCCCGGCTGCGAATACCCCGAGAAAAACCTCTCCGGCGTCGGCGTCGCCTTCAAACTAGCCGACGCGCTCTTCCGCTCGCTCGACTTCATCCCCGGCCGCCGCGAAAAGATCCTACGCTCGATGCTCAAGGTGACCGCCGTCGGCACCGTCGCCGATCTCGTCCCGCTCACCGGCGAAAACCGCGTCTTCGCGCGTCTCGGCCTGGCCGAACTCAGCCAACCGACCAACCCCGGCCTGATCGCCCTACTTGAAGTCGCCGGACTCACCGGCAAACCCGTTTCGGCGGGCGACGTCGGCTTCCGTATCGGTCCGCGCATCAACGCCGCTGGACGCATGGACACCGCCCGCAACGTCATCGAGCTCTTCTCGACCGACGACCACGAGCGCGCCTTCGCCATCGCCAAGAAGCTCGACGAACTCAACTCCGAGCGTCGCCAAGCCGAAGCCGACGTCGTCGACGAGATCCTCGCCAGCTTCGGCGATCGCCCCCCGCCGCCCGACGTCATCCCGTTCCTCGTCGTCGAGGGCGAACGTTGGCACCCCGGCGTCATCGGCATCGTCGCCAGCCGCATCGTCGAGCGCCTGCACCGCCCGACGCTGGTGCTCAGCAAAGACCCTGATACGGGTCTAGCGGTCGGCTCCGGTCGCTCGATCCCGGCCTTCCATCTGCTTGAAAGCCTCGAATCCGTCGCCGGCATCTTCGAACGCTTCGGCGGTCACAAACAGGCGGCCGGCTGCACCATCCGCAGCGAACGAATCGCCGAACTGCGCACCGCCCTCAACGAGTACGCGCTCAACATCCTCGGCCCGGAAGACTTCATCCCCGAACTCAAGCTCGACGTCGAGTTGCCCTTCGCCGAGATCAACGACGAGTTCATGCAGCGCCTAGAGCGCCTCGCTCCGTTCGGCATGGGCAACCCGACCCCGGTCTTTTCAGCCAGCGGCGTCGAAGTCGTCGGCGAACCGCGCCTAATCAAAGAGAAGCACCTCAAACTCAACCTGCGCCAAGAGGACCGAGTCATCCAAGCAATCGGCTGGCGCATGGCCGAACTCGAACCGCTAGCCCGCACCGAAGGCCTCGTCGACGCCGCCTTCACCATCGACTGGGACGACTACCAAAACGCCTGGCGCCTCACGCTAAAGGACCTCCGCACAAGCCAACGCGCCTAATGCCATATGTGGCATAGTAGTAAGGTGGCAAAGCCGATCGTTTGGCTTGGCTCCTCGCTGAAAGACCTGCGACGGTTTCCTCAGCAGGTGCGGACACGGATTGGCTTTGCTCTGTATCGAGCTCAGGTAGGAGGTCGCGCCCCAGACGTCAAGGCGCTCCGTGGTTTTGGCGACGCATCCGTTCTTGAAGTAGTCGAAGAGCATCACGGAGAGGCCTATCGCGCCGTCTACACCGTGCGCTTCGAAGGCGCGATCTACGTACTGCACGTCTTCGAGAAGAAATCTAAACGTGGAGCAAAAACTCCTAAACCGGACGCCGATCTGATCTCGGAGCGGCTCAAACAAGCAAGAGCACGGTATGAGAGAGAAACGAAAGACTAACGCAGCCCCCCTCGTCACCGAAGGCAGCGGGAACGTATTCGCGGACCTAGGACTGGACGACGCGGACGAGCTTCTAGCCAAAGCGAAACTAGCCGTCCAGATCGCCGACATCATCGACCAAAGGGGCCTCAACCAACGGGAAGCCGCCGCCGTTCTTGGCGTCGATCAACCAAAAATCTCCGCCCTGACTCGCGGCCGCTTGGAGGGGTTCTCGATCGAGCGCCTCTTCCGGTTTCTCAACGCGCTCGGCGCCGCCGTGGAGATTCGCGTCGCCCCCGACGCAGGCGACCAGGCAGGCGTTCAAGTCCTAACCGCATAACCTAATTCGATGCGAGGTTTGTCTGCGGGCCTCCGTCCCGTCAGGCCTCACCCACGAAAGCTTCCTGCGGGGACTGTCCCATCAAGGCTTCAGCACCACGGAAACCACCCAGCGCGTGTGGACTGTCCCCAGCAACCACAAAAGCCCGACCCGTCCCCAACAACCGCCTAACCTAATTCGAAACCGGCAGCGCACTCGGACTCTTCGCCACCACCCCGCTGTACGCCTCGTCGATCGTGATCCCGTTCTCCTCAAGCGTCCTTCCCATCGCCCGATCGAACTCGACCTCCGCAAGCTGATAATTATTCATCGCCGCGATCTCCTGGCTCCGCGCCAGAGTCAAATCGCGCTGCGCTTGCACCACCAAAAAGATCGTCGACGCCCCAAGATCAAACTTCTTCTGCTCGGCCTCGAGCGTCCGCTCCTGCAACACCCGGCCCTTCACCGCCGACACGTACCGCGCCCGCGCCTGCTGAATGCCGATCACCGCATTCTGCACTTCCGTCCGAATCGAGTTCGACGTCTGCCGCAACCGAATCTCCGCCTGACGCCCCTCCAGCATCGTCGCCGTCAAATCCGCCTGCGCCTGACGGTTGCGCAACGGTACGACCAGGTTGAGCGAGACCTGGTAGTCCGGAAAATTCCGCCGAAAGATCTGCCCCAACGACGTACCGAGACCGCCCAAGAAAAACTCCGAAACCGTCGCGTCCTGCCCAGGCCGCGGGACAAAGGCGTCGTTCACTTGCCCGGCCAGACCGTTGTTCGTAAAGTCGAAAGCCAAATCCAACCGAGGCCGCCGCGCATTCCGAATCGCCTTCAAGTTGATGTCGCGATTGCCGAGTTGGATGCGCGCCTGCTCGACGTCCGGCCGATTGTCGAGCGCCGCCGTCATCAGTTGATCCACCGGACCCAGGTCTTGCTCGTCGGGAACCTCAATCCGATCCGTCGGAATGATCCGCACGAACTGCAACGACGGCGAAGCGATGCCGTTCACCGAGATCGCGTCCTTGATCAGCGTCTCCTGCAACAGCATCTGCGTCTCGGCGATCGTCAGGTCTTCCTGCCGCGCCGCCACTTCGGCTTCGGCCCGCACGATCTCAATCGGCGCCAACGTGCCGATCTCGACCCGCCGACGATTGTCTTCGTAAAGCTTGTTGGCCAGCCGCAGCGCTTCCCTCGCCGAGTCCGCGTTCGCCCGCAAACTCACCAGGTCCCAGTAGAGCTGCTGGATGCGTACGACGATCGTGATCACCTGCTCCTTGAACGCTAGATCGGACACCTGCTGGTTGCGCTTGGCGACCGTGATGTTGCGCGTGTTCACCGCGATGCCGAAACCGCGCATCAGCGGCTGCGTATAAGTCAGCGTCACGTTCGAACGCAGCGACGGGTTGAAGTTGTTCGTCACCGCGTTCGTGTCCGAGCGCGTATTGGCCCAAAGCAAGGTCGCCTGGCCGCCAGTCTTGAAGCCCATCCGCGCGCCCAAGTTCGAGTTCGACCGCTCGTTGATGAAGCTCGTCGTACCGGTGACGAAGTCCGACGTCTGCGGGTTCGAAAAATGACCCCAGTCGATTCCGCCGAACAGGATCGGATCGAGGTTCACGGCCTGCGTGCCGAAGAAGCTCGATGCGTCTCCCGCGCCGCCGCCTCCGCCGCCTCCGGCCGTCCCGGCGCGACCGGTGATGCCCGTCGCGTTACCGCCCCGAGCCGCCTGCCCGCCGCCGACCGACAAACCGGTCGACAGCGTCGAAATCTGCGTCTGAACGCCGCGCAGCTGCTGTCCCGACTTGGCGCGCAAGAGATCCGTCTGCGCTACCAGCGGCGTATAGCGCGCCCAGGCGATGTCGAGATTATTTTCGACGGCGAGCGCGACCGCGTCCGACAGCGACAGATAGAGGCTCCCCTCTCGAATCAATTGATCCAACCGTCCCGAGTTGTGCAAATCGAGTTCCGGAACGTCCGGCGTCTCGAACGCGTTCCAGAGCTTCGGCCACGTCTGCGGCCCTCGCGTGTAGTCGAAGTTCTGCCGGCGATACTCCTGTGCGCTCAGCAACATGGGCTGTAGCCAGAGCGCCGCGGCGAGGAGGAGAGAGAGGATACGTCGAATGTCCATCGGGGTGGGGTCGGAAGCGCGACTACTCGACCATTCTCGCTCGGGTTCGATCCCCCGTGCGCGGCCCTGGAGTCAATCCGTGCGACAAATGGAAAAGGGCGTGGCCGGGGCTCCGAGGGTTACCGACCGCGTTGACGACGATGCGCAACCTGAAAATCATCGTGGCCTATGAAGGGAACGGATTCTCAGGCTGGCAGGTTCAACCGAATCAGCGCACCATCCAGAGCGAGATCGAGGCCGCCCTGCGCGAAATCGAAGGTCGCCCCGTCCGCATCCAAGGCTCCGGCCGCACCGACGCCGGCGTTCACGCCCTCGGCCAAGTCGCCTCGTTCGAACTCGAGAACGAGATCCCGATCGAAAACCTGCGCAAGGCGCTCAACCACCGCCTCCCTCCGGCCATCCGCGTCCTCAGCGCCGAAGAGGTCCCCGCGGACTTCCACGCCCGCTACTCGGCCACGGCCAAGACGTACGAGTACCGCATCTGGCGCGGCGAGATCTGCCCGCCCTTCGAGCGCCGTACCGTCTACCACTACCCCTACCCGCTCGACGAGCAAGCGATGATCGAGGCCGCTCGGCTGCTCGAAGGCGAACAGGACTTCCGCTCCTTCGCGACCAACAACGGCGAGGCGGTCGAGTCGACCGTCCGCACCGTCTACCTCTCGCGATTCGAGCGCAGCGGCGACCGCCTCATCTACACCGTGCGCGGCTCCGGCTTCCTCTACAACATGGTCCGCAACTTCGTCGGCACCCTGCTCGAGATCGGCAAAGGCAACTGGACCCCCGACGACGTCCCGCGCATCCTAGCCGAACGCGACCGCCGCGCCGCCGGCCGCACCGCCCCGCCCGTCGGCCTCTTCCTAGTCGCAGTCGAATACGCCGATCCCGCATAGACCCCGCAACGACAGCCAAGACGCTCTTCCGGACAGCGGACAGCTACGTCGCTTCCCAGCGTCCGTCCACCGCCACCGCCTCATCCTCGCCCGGCCAAGGGGGCATCGTCGCAATCAAGATCTCCAACGCCGTATCCCCGGTCGCCCGAAACTGGAACTCCACCCCCAACGGAATATCCACCGAAACCCCGGGCTCCAGCTCCGTCACGTGCTCTTCGCCTTCGAGTCGTCGCCACAGCTCGCCGCGCCCGGCCAAGCAGTACCAGATCTCTTCCACCGTCCGGTGCCGAACCGCCACTGTCGTTTCGCCCGGCCGCAAGCTGCAATGCACCGTGCTCGCGCGTCCGCCTGAAACCAACAGCCGGATCGCCGATCCGTCCGGGGCGACGACGTCAGGTTCGGGGGATTGCTTACGAGTCTGCATCGCTAATGCTCGTGGGAACTCAAGACGCCATGCACGCCGGTACAGATCTCCTCCGCGTGCTCGCACTCCACATGCTCAAACTGCACCGTCGTGTGGCAGATCTGGAACTCTTTCTCCAACAGCAGATTCATGCGCTTCAAGATGACGCGACTCTCCGAAGGCGGCACGTCCTCAATCAGCGCATGGCAGCTCAACGCCCGCGCCTGGGACGACAGACTCCAGATGTGCAAATCATGCACGTCGAGGATCCCTTCCACCCGCTTCAACGCTTCGCAAACCCCGTCGCGGTCCAGGCCCGCCGGCAGTCCTTCCAACAGAATCTGCATCGACTCGCGGAAAACGCCCCAGGCGCTCCACAAGATCAACCCGCCGATCAGCACCGACAGCGCCGGGTCGATCCACAACGCATCCGTGAACTTCAACGCCACCGCGCCGATCACGATGCCCACCGAACTCAGTGCGTCGCCCAGCATGTGCAAGTACGCGCCGCGCACGTTCAGGTCGTGCGCGGAATCGGAATGCAGCGCCTTCATCACCGCCAAGTTGACGATCAACCCGGCGCCCGCCACCCACAGCATCAGGTTCTCTTCAACCGGCCGCGGAGCGAGGAACCGCTCGTAGCTCTCCCAGAAAATCCACAACGACAGCGCGATCAGCACCAGCGCATTCACGAACGCCGCTAACACCCCGCTGCGCTGATACCCGAACGTCCGCGACGGATCCGGCGGACGCTGCTGCCAAAGGAACGCCGCCCACGCCAAGGCCAGCGCCAACGCATCGGTGAAGTTGTGCCCGGCGTCCGAGAGCAGCGCCAGCGAATCCGCCCGCAGCCCCGCAACCACCTCCACGACGATAAACGCCGTCGTGATCCACAGCGAAAACTGAAGACGGCGGCCCAAACCAGGCGTATGCGGATGTGCGTGGGTGTGCATGCAGGAGGCGCCAGACGCCCGCTATCACCTAAAACCTATCACCAAGGACCTAAGACCTAGAACCTTCTTCGCTTTCCCGAGCCGCAACGCCCGCCGCCAACACCGCCAACGGAACGACTTGCAACAGCAGCCGATCCGCCGACGTGCCGAGCCACCACTCGATCTCATTGCGCCCCGTCGCATAAGCCAGCAACGCGCCCCCGATCTGAGCCAAGGCGAACAGTACAGCCGGCCAAGCCGTCCAAGCGCTCCGCCGCCACATCAGCACCCCCGCAGCGGCGGGCAGCAGCAAGAACGCCAGTCCAAACTCCGAAAACGTGAACGCGCGCCCGCCCAAGAACTCCGCGGCCCGGGCAAACAGCGCACCGTCAAAGTCGACGCCCGGAGTGAACCCCGCCGCCTCCACCGCCGCCGACGAACGCACCACCGACCACAACCCCAACAGCAGCGCCGCCGGCGCGAAAGCGATCGCCCACTCCGCCGGCTTCGCTTTCTTCACCACCAGCCCGACCGCAATCAGCACGGCGAACGCCGCAAGAAACAGTTGGCCTTCGTTCTTTGTCCAAGCCGCCGCCGTCGCCGCCGCCGACGCCGCCGCCAACAGCGACGTCTCCTCTTCCCGCAACCACAACGTTAGAAACCCGGCCGCACACAGCGTGAAGAACGCCAGCGGAACATCCGCGTAGCCCGCCAACGCAAACGCCCCGCGCCCCAGTTGCGGCGTCAGCGCCAGCGCGGCCGTCAGCAACCCCGCCGCCGGTCGTGAAGCGATCCGTGCGATCAACGAATACGCGGCCCCCAACATCGCCAGGAAGAACGCCGGCGTAATCAGCTTCGCCGCATGGTCATCCACGCCGCCGTTCAGCAGGTAGAGAAACGTCCCGTACAACGGCGTCAGCAACGGATACCCAGGCTGCCCCGTAAACTCGTCCGCACGCGCAAGGTACGTCGCCACGTCGCCGTCCACGAAAAACGCCTTTGACTTAAGGAGCCAGATCGCCCACGCATCCCAGTTCTGGCTCGTCAACGGCATCAGCCGCTCGCCCGGCGCCCAGACCCACAGCGTCGCCAGCACGGCCGCCGTCGCGACGCCGTCCGCCCAATGGAAATCGATCCCCAGCGACGGCTTCTCGCGCGTGCACTTCCAACCGGCCAACGCCGCCAACCCCAGCAACAGCACCCAAGCGTTCCAGCCCACGCCCACGCTCGCCAACAAGAACATCTCGACCGAGAGCGCAAACGCCCCAAAGCCGAACCCGAAAGCCAGCCCCGTAACCGGCGACGGCGCAACCCGCCGAGGCAGGCAAAGCCACCCCATCACCGCCGTCAACGCTAGCCCAAGGACGATCATCGATACACGGCGACCCCGTCCTCATCGCGCACCTTCTCCATCGCGCCCAACCGCGCATCGAGCGCCGCTTGATCCCACTTCCCCGCAAAAGGAACGGCCGAGAGATTCTGCTGCGTATCGCGGAAAACCGCCAGGTATTCACACCCCTCGGTGACGGCCCCCGCGTCCGCCGTCACCCGCGACCGCCGCGGGTAGAGCAAGTAGTCGAAGCGCGGGTCGTAGTAGTCGACCGCGTCCGGCCCGGCGTAGGCGATCACCGTCACGCAGGCGTCCTCGGGTACGGCCGCCGCGATCGACTGCGCCACGCGAAAAGCCGGATCATCGAGCGCCGCCTGCCGCGCAACCGCCGCGCGATTCCCCAACGCCGCCGCCAGCCGATCCGTCTGCGCCCGTTGCTCCAACAACGTGGGCGCGACCAGCAAAGCCCACAGCGCCGCAACCGCGGCAAGTACCTTGGCCGAAAGACTCAAACGGCCATCCTAGCAGTCGCGGATCGGCTGCGAGACCGCCTGCACCACCGGACGCTGCGCCGCCCGGCGCACCGCCTGTTCGTCGATCTCGACCCCCAGCCCCGGCCCCGTCGGAACCCGATACGCGGCCCCCTTGAGCGCCAACGGCTCGCGCAGAAACCGGTTCGCCACGGTAAACACTTTCGGGTTGTACTCAGCCAGCCCGCAAGACGGCGCGGCGGCGGCGAAATGCAACGCCGCGGCGATCTGCGGCGCCATCGCAATCGAGATATGCGGAACCGTCCGCAACCCCGCCGTCGTGGCCGCCCGGTCCCACTCGCACGCTTCCGTCAACCCGCAACGCCCCAAGTCCGGCTGCAACCACCCGACCGCGCCGCGCTCCAAGAATGGCCGCAACTCATACCGCGTCCGATAGCTCTCGCCCAACGCTAATGGCGTGCGGATCTCCTTCGCCAACGCCTCATGCTCGTCGACCAACTCCGGCGGCAACGGCGCCTCCAGCCAAAGCGCATCCCGCCGATCGAGCGCCTCACCGAAAGCCGCAGCGTTCGATCCGTCCAACCGCCAAAGCGCGTCCACCGCAATCCGCGCCTCCGCCCCAAGCCGCTCACGCAACCGATCAATCAGATCAAATAGCTCATCCTCGCCGCGGTCGTGAAACAACTTGAAGGTCCGAAACCCCGCACTCCAAGCCTCCGCCGCCTGCTCGACCCGCTCTGCGTTGTCCGCCCCAACCAGCCCCGACCAATACGCCGGAACGACGTCCGTGGGTTCATCTGCGAGCAACGCACACACCGGCCGCCCGCGCATCTTCCCCGCCAGATCCCACAGCGCCATGTCGACCGCCGCAATCGCATCGAGCATGAACCCGCCCGTCTGCCCGCGCACCCGCATCGCCGAGTACATCTGCGACCAAAGCGCCCGCACTCGCTCCGGCGTCCCGTCGAACGACTCGCCCTCGACCGCCGGCCGCAGCAACTGGTCAGCAATCAAGCAAGCGACGTCCGGCGCCAACGGCGCCTGCGCCTCCCCCCAGCCAACCAACCCGGACTCGAGCGTCACCTTCACCAACGCCGCTTCCAGGTGGACGGAATACAACGCCGGATAACTCTCCGACCAGCGATAGTCGAACGCGCCCTCACGCAACCCCGTCGGCGACCCGGCCCCGCCCGTCACCGCCTTCGCCTCCCGCGGAACCCGCAGCGAAAACGCCTCAATCGATTCGATCCGGTCAACCAACGCCCGCCCCCTAACACCTCACCCAAAACGCCCCACCCAAAACCTTTGTGGCGCGGGCTTCAGCCCGCAGCGGGACTTCAGTCCCGCCCGCAGAGCGACTTGCGAAGCAAGAGCCCGTTGCTCGTCATCCTCATGGCCAAACCAAATCCCGCAGCGCCGCCAACTCCCGCAGCCCGTCCGCATCCAACGTCTTCGTCGGCTCGCGCACCGCCGCCGATGCAATCACCCCGCGCTCCACCAAGTTATGCTTGATCGCCGAGACGCCCAGCCCCGGTTGCAGCTCGAACCGCATCAGCGGTATCGCCCGCCGAAACACCGCCCAAGCCTCCGCCTCGTTTCCGGCCTCCAACGCGTCCCACATCGCCACGTACAACTCCGTCATGTCGCTCGCCGGCATCGTCCCGCGCGCGCCGCGTTGCACTTCCTCAATCAGGAACTGCCCGTTCAACCCGCCGAAAGCGATCAGCGCATCACCCGCGGCCTCCAACGTCTTGGTCACCTTCGGCGCCGTCGGCGGCGCCTCGACCTTGGCGTAGCACACCTGCTCGATCTCCTTCGCCATCGTCGCCAGCAACGCCGGCGGCATCGGCACCTGCGAGAGCATCGGCGCGTCCTGCACCATAATCGGAATCGAAACCGCGTCCGACACCGCCTGGAAGAACCGCCGCACCCCGTCGCCGTCCGGCCGCAGATAGTACGGCGGCAGCACCATCAGCCCGGCCGCCCCTTGCGACTCGGCCTGACGGCAAGCCGCGACCGCAACCTCCGTGCCCGTCGCTCCCACGCCGACGATCACCGGCACGCGCCCGTCGACGTGCTTCACGATCCCATCGAGCAGCTCCCGCCTCTCCTCGGGCAACAGCGCGTACCCCTCCCCCGCATTGCCGAACGCGCCCAAACCGTGCGCGCCTTGTTCCAACAAGTGCTCCACCAGCCGTAGTTGGCTTGGAACGTCGATCTGCCCGTCTTCAAAAAACGGAGTCGCCAGGATAGGGTAAACCCCTTGGAAAGTTTCTTCAGCCATAAGTTACTTAGTCTTGCGAGGCGCCTGCGCCGCTTGGATATCGCCGATCAGCGAAGCCTTCGATCGGTCGATATGCCGCGAAAGCTCTCCGGCCAGTTCGTCGGCCGAACGGCGCCGCAGCGCGTCGACGATCAGACGATGCTCCGCCTGTTCGCGCTCGACTCGGCGGCCCCAATCCTTGCTGGAAAGGTGCACCCGCGCGATCTTCAAATGCGCATTGAGCTGCGCATACATCTCGCAAAGTTTCTCGTTGCCCGACAGCTCCACCAGCCGCCGATGGAACTCCGAATTCAGCCGGTCGTGCCCTTCCGGGTCGACGCGCTCGCCCGTCGTCAGCGCGTCCATCTCCTCGACCAATTCGTCGAACTCGGTGAGTTCCTCTTCGGTCACGTTGGCGACGGCGCTCTCAGCCGCCAGTCGCTCCAACGCACGCCGGATGTCGAACGTCTCCGCAATATCGCGCTCTTCCGCCTGCGCGACGAACGTCCCCGACCGCGGCCGCACCTCGACCAGCCCCTCGTCATGCAGCCGCCCGACCGCCTGCCGCACGGGCATCTGGCTCACGTCGAAACGCCGAGCCAGCTCCGGTATCGACAGCCGTTCTCCAGGCTGGAAAGTCCGCTCCAGAATCGCCTCGCGAATCTGGTCATAGACGTCGTCGGAGATGCGCCGACGTGTAATTCGAGTCAGCTCGAGCGGGGCCTCACGATGTTTTGGGATCGACATGGTACTGCTTGCCTAGGCCGCCTCCGTCGAAGCCGGGCGGCGAATCCCTCCTTGGATCAGCACGTGGATGATGCCCAACGCGACCGGGTGAAGGAAGGCCATCACCAAGAAAATGGTCGCATAGGAGTAGTGCTCGACCACGATGCCGGTGATGCGCGTGAAGATGACGCCGCCAAGCGAACTGCCCAGCCCGACCAACCCCGCCACCGAGCCGACGATCGACGTCGGATAGAGGTCGTTCGTAAACGTCATGAGGTTCGTCTTCCAAACCATATGCGCGCAGGTCACCACGCAGATCACGGCGATCGCCAATGCCGACGACTCCGTGCGCGTGATCAACAGACCGATCGGCATCACCAACGCGGCGGGGGTCATCACCCACTTGCGCGCCTTCGCGGGGGCCATGCCTCCGGCGATCAGCCGACCCGAGGCCCAGCCGCCGAAAACCGAGCCGAGGTCCGCCGTCAGGTAAGGCATCCAAGCCACCAGCCCGATCTCGGCCATCGTAAAGCCGCGCTCGTCGCTCAGATACTTCGGCAGCCAAAACAGATAGAACCACCAGACCGGATCCGCGACGACGCGCGCCAGAAACAGCGCCCAAGTCTGCCGAAAGCCAAACAGCTCCGCCCAGCGAACCCTCTCCTTCGGCGCCGGCTGCTCGGCGACCGGCTCCTCGATCAGCGCACGCTCCTCTTCGGTCACCCTCGCGTGCTTCGCGGGAATCCAGTACCAACGCAACCAGAAAAACAGCCACACGAAACCGAGAGCGCCGGTCACGACGAACGCCGCCCGCCAACCCCACAGACTAAAGATCCAAACGATCACCGGCGGCGCCAGAATCGCGCCCGTCGCCGCCGCCGCGTTCACCAAGCCGTTCGCGAAGCCGCGTTCCTTCGGCGGAAACCACTCCGAAATCGCCTTCTCCGCCGCCAAAAAATTGCCCGACTCGCCGATCCCCAGCAACGCTCGGAACGCCCCCAGCCCAAACGCGCCTTGAGCCATCGCATGCGCGGCGTTGGCCAACGACCACCAGGTCATCGAGGTCGCCAGCGCCAGCCGCGTCCCCCAGCGGTCGATGATCAAGCCCCAGACGATATACATCGACGCGTAACAGACGAGAAACGCCTGCACCACGTTCGAGTACTCGATGTCGGACAACCCAAGATCCTTCGTAATCTCCGGCGCCAAGACCGACAGCGTCTGCCGGTCGATGTAGTTGATCACGGTCGCCGAAAACAGCAGCGCCGCAATGCGCCAACGGACATTAGGAATTCGCGCAGCCATCGATCGCGGCCGCTACTCGGCGTCCTGCACGCAACGAAAGCCCAAGTTCGGCGTCCGTTGATTCGGCCGCACCCAGTTCCGAAAGAAGACTGTGATCCGCGCCGGTCCCGACGACCAAGACCCGCCCCGAATGATCCGATACTGTCCGTCCTCCGGCCCCTGCGGATTCTTCGCCGGGCTGCGCTCGTAATACGTCCGCTCAAACCAGTCCGAGCACCACTCCGTTACCCCTCCGGCCATGTCGTGCAGCCCAAAATCGTTCGCCGGATACTTTCCCACCGGCCCGGGCCCCGCCGGAGTCGAGTACAACGCCCGTTGCGGCGAAGGCTTCTCGTCGCCCCACGGATAGGCCTTGCCGTCCAACCCGCCGCGCGCCGCTCGCTCCCACTCGGCCTCCGTCGGCAACCGCTTCCCCTGCCAAGCGCAGTAGGTCGTCGCGTCGTCCCAATCGACGTTGTAGATCGGCTGCTTGGCTTGCTCGGGCGGCATCTCCCCGTCGATCCAGTGGTACGGCGTGCGATGTCCGGTCGCCTCGGCAAACCGCGCATAGTCGGCGTGCGAGACCTCCAGCCGATCCATATAGAAGGCGTCGATCCAGACCTCATGCACCGGCCGATCGTCCCGCAAAACCAGCGGACGCATCCCAGTCGAATCGTCCTCCGTCGTCTTCGTCCGCCCCATCTGGAACGACCCCGCCGGAACCAGCGCCATGCCCTCCGGCGCGGCCTCGACCTCGCCCGCGGCAGTCTCGGCCGACTGGCCCGCCGACCCGACCGGCGCGAGCATCACCACCGCTGCAACCGACAGAAGAATCCGCATCAGGCAAACAGCTCGGCGATCTCGTCGTCGATGCACATCTCCGTCGCTCCCAACGGATCGACGTAACGATAGACGCGCTTCGACGGCGTATTGTGGATCTCTTTCTTCCAATCGATCCCCAGCGCCGAATACACCGACGCCACGATGTTCTCGGTCTTCGGCTGCATGCCGTACTTCCAACCGTTCTCCAACGCATGCTCGCCGCGCGCGTCCGTCCGCCCGATCACCTGCCCGCCCTTCACTCCGCCTCCGGCGAACAGGCCGATGTACGTCTGGTTGTAGTGATGCCGCCCGTCGACCAGGTTCAACTTGCCCGGCACTCGCCCGAACTCCGTCGGAACCGCGATGATCGTCTCATCGAGCAGCGTCTTCTCGGGATCGCGCGGAGAAGCCGTCGCCGCCAGGTCCTTCAGCAGATTCGCCAGCGCCGCGTCGAGCGCGTTGCAGTGCTTGTAATGGTTCGATCCCGCCTCGTGCGTCCAGATCCGTTTGTGGTGATCCCAGCCGCCGTGCTTGATGTGGATGTAGCGCGTGCCTGCATCGGCCTGCACCAAGTTGCGCGCCAGCAAGCAGCCGAGGCCGACGTCGTTGTCGCCGTAGCGCGCCTTCTCCTCATCCGAGAGCGTCAGCGCCTCCGGCCAGCGCGCATCGCCCAGTACTCGATACGCCTCTTCCTGGAACGAGCGGAACCCTTGCATCGCCGGACCGCGCCTACCTTGCTCGCGCGCAACCGCCTTCTCCAGATCCGCCAGCAGCCGGTAGCGCTCTTCAAGCAGCGCCAACGCCTCGCCCTTCGCCGCCACCGATCCGGCCCCGTTCGACGCGTCGATGTCGAGCCCGGAAAACTTCGGATGCAAGAACCCCGACGGCAACGCCACGTTCCCCAAGTTGCACGAGACGAACGTCGGAAACGTATCCGTCTCCCGCCGCTGCGTCTCGAACTCCGACGAAACGATCGACCCGACCGGCGGAATCTCCGCCACCTGCGCCGGGTTCAAAGGCCGCCCGGCGCGCGTGTAATATTCGCCCCGAAAATGCACGACCTCGTGGCTGGTAAACGTACGCACCACGGCCACTTTGTCCATCTGCTCCGAGAGCTGCGGGAAGAGCCGGTACGGCAAATAGAACCCGTTGCGAATCTCCCGTACGTCGAAGTCCGGCTGCGTCCCTTCGTCCTCTTTGAAGTCGAACGTATCGACGTGACTGATCGCGCCCGCCGCCTCGACGATGATCGCGAACCGCGCCGTCCCGCGTGGATTCGAACGCCCCGCCGCCCGCAACTTCGTCGGCCACAGCCCGTCGCCGACGATGCCGCCGAGCAACGACGCCGCCCCAAGCCGCAGCGTGTCGCGTCTAGTGGGAAGAATGTCTCGTACCGTGCGCATCGCTATTTCTTCCTTAGTAATTGAAGAGAAACTCCGGCTTATTCACCAACGCCCACTGCAGGTTCTCAAGCCCCTGCGCCCGGCCCCTCGCGAGCGCGGAAAGAGCCACGTCCGTCTCCGCCGCCAACGGCCGTCGCGAAAGCGTCGCCAGATACAGCTTCTCGACCAAGCCCCGATTCACGGCGCGCTCCAGCTCCGTCGCCGTCGGCTCGCGCCCCGACGCCGAACGCCAAGCCTCGGCCGCCACAATCCCGTCCTGTTCGACCTCAGCCAGCATCTGCGCCACCCGTCCGGCGCCCTCGGCCTGCACCCGGTCGAGCACCGTCTGCGAGTTCATCATCAGCATCGCCTGCAACGACGACGCGGGCGTACGCGCCGGCATCTCGTCCCGGCTCTGCTGCCCGAACACCCGCAAGAACTCCGCCACCTCGCCCGGCACGTAAGCCGGATCGATCAGCTCCCGCGCCATCTGCGCCCGGTAGACGCCCTTCGTGTAATCGCCCGGAACCGCCGTCGCCGTCACCAGCGCATCGTGCAACTGAATCGGGCTCAGCATCTTCACGTATCGCCGCGCAAAGTAGCGGCCGTACTCCGGCTTCCATTCACCCTCAAACGTCGACGAAAGCTGATACGCCGACGACCGCGTAATCGTCCGAATCAGATGCTTAAAGCTGAAGTCGCTTTTCTGGAAATCCTTCGCCAACGCATCGAGCAAATACGGATGCGTCGGCTGCACCGTCCAACCGTCGGGAATGTCCTGGTCGGGGTAGTAGCGCAGCAGATCGAAATCCTCAATCGGCTCGACGATCCCCACGCCCATCAGCTCCGACCAGATCCGGTTCGTCGTCGCCCGCGCAAACTGAATATGTCCGGTCAGCAGGCGCGCCAGCTCTTCACGTTGGTGGAAACCCGGCCGCGCCGGCTCGTCGTTCAAGATGAACTTCGGCTCGTTCGATCCGCCCGTCCGCGGCACCCGAACAATACTGTCGCCCTCGGTCGGATATCCCTCCTCGACCACGTCGTCGACCGTGTATTCCGTGTTCGCCTGGAAGCCGTTCTCCCAGTTCATGATCATGCGCGTCTTGCCGAAGAACGCCGCCTGGCGGAAGAAGTCCTCCCGCTTTCGCGACGTCAGGTAGAGGTTCACCTGCTCCAGGTGATTCGCTCCGTCGTGGCACGAAATGCAGCCCAAGTTCACGCCGAGCAAGACCTTGCCGTACGTAATCGTGAACTCGTCCACCGCATCCGCCCGATTGACCAAATCGTGCGCGTCCGGCTCGTCCGGATCGTCCTTCGCCTTCACAAAGTCACGAGCAAAGTACAGCCCGCCCGGAACCGAATGGCTGCTCTTGCCGCCCTGACTCAATAGGTCGGCGACCACGTCCGCGTAAGGCCGGTCCAGCCGCAGCCACTCCTCGATCCAAAAGTGGAAGAGATTCTTCCCGTGCCCCATCCGGTTCCCGGCCCGGAATAGATCCTCAAAGTAATAGGACCAGCGCTCGACGAACTCCTCCGAGTCGATCAGCTCGTCGATCAACCGGTCGCGTTTCTCAAGCGACGAATCGCGCTCGAACGCCAACGTCTCTTCAAGCGTCGGAATCCGACCGACCACGTCCAGATAAACCCGCCGCAGAAACTCGCGGTCTGAAGCCAACCCGGCATGCGGAACCCCGTCGCGCTCCATCTTGGCGAACAGCGCCTCGTCGATAAAGTTCCGCTTCGGAACCATACCCGCCGCTGCACTCGCCGGACGCAACGCGGCCGCCTTTACCGTCACCTTCTCCGCCACCTCGCGCGCCGAAGGCGGATCCGCCTCCAACGCCTGGTGCGCGCGCTCCATGCGTTCACGCGCTTCCGGCGTCAGCGTCTGCGAGTAGGCGGCGCAGGCCAGCCCAAAGCAAAGAAGCAATCTAGTCAAGGAGTCCTCCCTGCGGCCGAAGAATCTGCACGCGCTTCCCGTCGACCTCCGTAACCAGTAATCGGCCGTCCGGGGTCATCGCCATCAGATGCGGAAGCTGCGTCGTCTCGGGAGTCCCCCAGCGCGCCGTCTCCGAACCGTCTTTGAGCGACAGCACGATCAACCGATCCGCATCGCCGTCCGAGATCACCAACGAATCCCCGACCGCCAACACGCCGAACGGATTTCCGAACCCGCTCCACGACGCCAAGTGCTCGCCGTCGCCCGAAAACACTTGCACTCGATCGTTTCCGCGATCCGCCACAATTACCCGGTCGTCGTCGTCCACCGTGATCCCGTGCGCCGCCGCAAACTCGCCGTCGGCCTTTCCTTTCTTGCCCCAGCTATCGACATACTTGCCCTTAGCCGAAAGCCGCACAATCCTTCCCGCGCCCGCATCGGCGACAAAGAACTCGCCCGTCGAAGCGAACCCGATATCGTCCGGCGACTTAAAGTGCGTTTCGTCGGCCGCGCCGATGCCCTCTTCGCCAAGGGTCGCGAGCAGCTTCCCCTTCGTCGAAAACCGCCGCAGCACATGCTGCTTGTTGTCCGTCGTCCAGATCCGGTCCTTCGAGTCCACGCGCAACCCGTGCGCCACCTCGAACATCCCTTCGCCGAACCCGTGCGTATAAGCGCCGTCCGAGTCGAACGCCAAAATCGGCGGCTCCCCCCGATGCAGCACGTAGATATTGCCCTTCGAATCGACGTCCACCGCCGACACCGCGTCCAACTCGACGTGCGCCGGAATCTCCAAGAACCCTTCGGAGACAAACGCCTCCCCCGCAAACGCGGGCAGGGCGGACAAAGCCAACAAGGCGATCGATCGGGCGTAGTACATCAGCTCTTTGGAGTTGAAGGCGGGAGGAGCGGGTTTCACGCTCCTCCCGCCGGTTGAAGTCGCTCGGCTAGAAGATGAATTTCAAGCCGAATTGCAGGCGGCGAGGCTCGCGCGCCCTGGTTATCGTACCGAACGATCCGCTTTGGTTGAACCCGTCGGGCCCCGCCGAAAACGCGTCGTTCGCCAATCCGTAGTTCACCTGGTTCATGAAGTTGAACGCCTCGGCGCGGAACTGCAAGTTGTACCGCTCGCCAAAACGCGTGTCCTTGATGAACGACAGATCCCAGTTCACCGTCCCCGGATGCCGCACGTCCGGCAGCGCCCGGCCGACGGTTCCGAACGTGAAGTCCGGCGGATTGACGAACGCCTGCGTGTCGAACCACCGCTCGGGCGTCCGCTCGCTCCTCGGCAGCGCCGCGCTGACGCCGGTCGAGTTCGGGCGGTTCGCTTGGAAGTTGTTCGCCCCGCGCACCGTCAACGGCACGCCGTTCTGGATCGTGCCGATCACGTTCACCTGCCAACCGCCCACGATCTTGTCGAGCGCCGAGTTGTCCGGATCAAACTTCCGGCCCTTTCCGAACGGAAGCTCATAAAGGCCGCTCAACACCAGCCGTCGCGAAACGTCCGTCGGGTCGATCGATCGAGCCGCCTGCCGGTCGAACCGACCGTTCTGGAAGCCGTTCTCGTTGACCTGTTCGACCGAACCGAAGTTCACCGGATTCGCCAACGAATCGCTGATCCGCTTGCCGCCGGTAAACGCCGCATTCAGCAGCAGCCCGTTCGTCAGCCGCTTGCGCGCGCTCAACTGCAACTGGTGCGAGATGTAGTTGCCCAGCCGCGGATTGTTGATGTTCACGTTGTTGTAGTGCGGGAACGCCATCAACGAACGCTCGAGCGTAATCGTCGAAGCGCCCAATCCGCCCGGCACCAGTCCGGCGTTCGGGTTGTCGACCCGCGTAAACAAGTCCTGCCCAAGCTGCGCGCGCAGCGCCGGATCGAGCTGGTTCAGGTTGTACCCCGAGGAGACGAAGTGGTTGCCCTTGTTCCCGGCATAGGTCGCCTCGAACGCCCAGTTGCCGATCTGGTGTTGCATCGAGAGGTTCCACTGCTGCGTCATCGGCGTCGTCTTATCCGCCTCGCGCAGGTTCACGTTCTGCCCCAACCGAGCGTCGGCGCCCGCCGAACGTCCCGGCGATTCCACCGGCGTGAACGGAAATCCGTCTTGGAACTGGAACGCCGCGAACTCCGGCCCCGAGGACTGATAGTTCGTCCGCGTCAACGAGAACAGCGTCGGGTCGCCGAAGAAGTTCCGCCAGTAGATCGACGGGTAAAAGACGCCGTAGCCGCCGCGCAAGATCGTCTTGCCCTTGCCCGTCACGTCGTACGCAAAGCCGAAGCGCGGACCCAAATCGTTCATGTCTTCGTCGACGAACGACCGCCCCTGCCCTTCAAAGTTCGCGAACACCGTGCAGCCCCGCAGCCCGTTCGGCAACGTGCAGTCCGGATCAAAATTGATGTGCCCGTCCCAACGCTCCACCGGCTTGCGCTGGTAGTCGTAGCGAAGACCGAAGTTCAACGTCAGTCGGCTCGTCATGCGGTAGTCGTCCTGCACAAACCCGCTGAACGCCCACGCATGCCAGGCGTTGCCCAAGATGCGATCGATGCGCGCGTTCTGCACGTCGCCCGTCAGGAACTGCGCCATGTTCGATCCCGTGCCGCCCGGCGACTGCGGGTTGTCGGTCAGCCCGCCGAAGTTGAACACGCCAGAGAGCGCGCCGCCCTGCCGGTTGCCGCCGTAGATATCGCGATAGTTCACGCCGATTTTCAGCGTGTGCTTGCCGCGAATCACCGTCGCCATGTTCTGGATATCCCAGTTCATCGATCCGCGCGCGCCCACCGCGCCGCCGCCGATCGTGCCGAAACCGAAGTTGATCTGCGGCATCTGATCGTCGGGAACGATCGGAGGCAAGCCCAACCGGCTCGGCCAATCACGGAACGCGTTGATCGTCGTAAACGTAAAGATCTGCCGCGAAAAGCCGGCTCGGAAGTTGTTGATGAAGGTCGGCGAGAAAGTATACGTGTCCGACACCATCACGTTCTTGTTCTTCTGGTCGTCTTCGCGATCGCGCCCCACCGTCGGATCGGTGAAGATGTCGTTCGCCGAAGGCTCATGCCGCGCCTGCGTAAAGCGGAAGAACATGTTGTGCTTGTCGGAGAAGCGGTGGTCGAGCTTCAAGTTCCACTGCGTCCAATCGACCCGTCGCACCGCCGCGTCCTGGAAGTTCTGCGTGAACGTATTCGGATTGTTGGGCGTGCGGTTGGGCAGCGGCCAAAAATCGATCACGTTCGCCGACACCGGATCGAACGCCGCCTGCGGCACCACGTTGTTCGCGTACGGATCGCGCACCTGGCCGCCGCCGTCGGGGTTGTCCCGCGTCGTCGAGGGATCGAAGATCGGCCGGAACGTTCCGTTGCTGGTCGCCAACTGTCCGAAGTCGCCTTGCCGGAACGGCGCGATCGGCACCGAACGGATTCGCGGCGAACTCGTCCGCAGCAGATACTTTTCGTAGTTGAAGAACCCGAACGTCTTGTTCTTGATGAACGGCCCGCCCACCGAGAAGCCGAACTGGTTGTAGCGCAGCGGCAGTTTGTTGCTTGAGAACGTATTCCGCGCATCCAACTTCTCGTTGCGCAGGAACTCGTACGCCGTGCCGTGGATCTGGTTCGTTCCCGAGCGCGTAACGAGGTTGATCGAACCGCCCGCCGTAAAGCCGAACTCCGCCGACATCGTCCCCGACTGCACCTTGAACTCCTCGACCGAGTCGACCGCCGGCGGCACGCCCACCTCGCCGACGTAGGTCAGCGTGTTGTTGTTGCCGTCGAGCATCTGCCCGTTCATCGAGTTCGGACTGCCGTTGATCGAGATCGCCGACAACTGAATCCCGCGATCGCCAAAGCCTGAAGCCGTCGGCCCGGCGTTTGAAACCACGCCCGCCGTCAGCAGCGTCAGCGCCAGCGCCTGCCGCCCGTTCAGCGGAAGATCACTCACGCTCTTGCGCTCGATCACCGTACCGAGCGTCGCGCCGCCGGTATCGACCAAAGGCGCCGCGCCCGTCACCTCGACCACCTCGGCCACCTGACCGATCTCGAGCGTCATGTTGATCTGGGCGTTCTGCTGCACTTGCAGAGTGACGCCGGAGCGCACGCTGCGCTTGAAGCCGTCGGACTCGGCGGTCACTTCGTACTCGCCCACGGCCAGACCGGGAGCGACATAGGCCCCGGTTTCGTTGGTAGTTGTGGAGAAGACGGCGTTCGTGCCGACATTCCTTAGCTCGATGCGGGCGCCGGGTATCACCGCGCCCTGTTGGTCGCTGACCGTTCCCGAAATCGTTCCGCCGCCCTGCTGGGCAAGCGCGATCGAAAAACAGGTCAGTGCAAGCGCGGCAAGGCGCAACCCCTGATTCCTCATAGCGAGAACACTCCTAATCGGTAGACCTAAACGACGATTCCAACCCAAAATCGTGATCTGATATAACAGATCGGGAAAAGAATACCGACCGATCCCGTCGATGTCAATCTAGAAACGACGAAAACAGCCCCAACTCAAAAATGGGGACAACGCCCATTTTTCCAAGGCGACCTCGATCGCCTCGTCCGGTTACGCTCAGAGAGCCGGCATGCTTCCGACTGCAAGGATCTTCTTCTGCCTGCTGCTAGGCGCCGCGGCCGCTTCCGGCCAGAAGTTCAGGGATGTAGCCGCCGTAGCGGGCGTCAACTTCCGCCACGACGCCCAAAAATCGCCCCAAAAACTGCTCCCCGAGGCGTTGGGCTCAGGCGTCGCTCTCATTGACGCCGACGGCGACGGCCGCCTCGACCTCTTCTTCCTCAACAACGCGCCCGGCGGAAACCGCCTCTTCCGAAACCTGGGCGGCTGGAAGTTCGAAGACGCGACGGCCCGCTCCGGACTAGCGGGAGACGGCGTCGGCATGGGCGTCGCCGTCGGCGACTTCGACAACGACGGCGACGCCGACCTCTTCGTCTCGAACTACGGTCCCGACCGCCTCTACCGCAACGACGGCCAAGGCCGCTTCGAGCCGATCGACCTCCCCGGCGACGGCTGGTCCTCCGGCGCCGCCTTCTTCGACTTCGACCGCGACGGCTTGCTCGATCTCTTCGTCGCCCGCTATCTCGACTGGGACGAATCGAAGGACCGCCCCTGCGGCCGCTTCGCGCCCAAGCAACGTTCCTACTGCAATCCGCGCCTATTCGGCGCCGTCGCGCACCGCCTTTATCGCAACGTTGGGAACGGCCGATTCCAAGACGTCTCCGACTCCGTCGGCCTCGACAAGCATCCCGGCAAAGGCCTCGGCGTCGCGCTCAACGACTACGACCGGGACGGTTGGGTCGACGTCTTCGTCGCCAACGACGGCGCCCCCCAACAGCTCTTCCGCAACGTCGAGGGGAAGCGCCTGGAAGAGGTCGCCGTCGAGGCCGGAGTCGCCTACGACGCCGACGGCGAAACCTACGCCGGCATGGGCGTCGCCTGGACCGACTTCGACCGCGACGGCGCCGCCGACCTGCTCGTCAACGCCCTCGGACGCCAAGGCTACTGGCTCTACCTGCGCGACGAACTTGGCTTCCAGCCCAACTCCGAACGCAGCGGGCTGGCGGCGCTGTCCGCCTTCCGCTCCGGCTGGGGCATGGGCCTCCACGACTTCGACAACGACGGCTGGCGAGACCTGCTCGTCGCCCAAGGCCACGTCATGGACGACATCGCCGACTCCGACGACGCACTCTCAAACGAAGAGCCGTTGCTGCTCGCCCGCGGCCTCTTCGGCCGCTTCTACGACGTCTCCCGTCGCGGCGGGGACGTCTTCAAGCGGCGTCAGGCCGGACGCGGCGTCGCCTTCGGAGATTTGGACGACGACGGCCTCGTCGATGCGGTCGTCAACGTCAACAACGGCCCCGCGCTCGTCCTGCGCAACGTCACCGAAAATCCCGGCCGCAGCCTCGCCGTACGCCTCGAAGCAAGCGAAGACAACCGAGACGCCCTCGGCGCTCGCGTCACGCTCACCGACTCCTCCGGCGCCGAACAGACCGCCTTCGCAACGCGAGCCGGCAGCTACCTCTCTTCAAGCAGCCCCGCCCTCCACTTCGGTCTAGGCAAAAGCACGCCCACGTCCCTCGAAATCATCTGGCCCAACGGGACCAAGCAGTCGATCCCCCTACCGGACGCCGAACAACGAATCCAGATCCGCCAACAACCACAGGACCCGCACTAGAGGGCGACGATTGTGGCGCGGGCTTCAGCCCGCAGCGGGGCTTCAGCCCCGCCCCAAGGCGATTCGCGAAGCGAGAGCCCGTTGCTCAGCCAGGCATGTCTGACCAGGCATGCCTGGCCCGCCCCCAACCATCTCAGCGGCCCAATCACCCCCAACCGCATCCTCCCCCAAGGGAACTAAGGCCCAACATAAACCTCAACCAGCGACGAATTCGCATCCCCCGACCGAGCCTCGACCCGCGCGAGACCGCTCGCCGCATCAGGCGGAACGCGAGCATTCAACTGCACGACGCCCGACAACAGCCCGGGCGCGGGCCCCGCGTAGAGCAGCTCCGCGTCCGTCCCGTTGATGCGCAACGTCGGCGCCTCGACGAGGACAGGCAGCGGCGCCGCGGTCAAGGCCCCGTCTTGCCCCGGCGGGTCGGTCGCGCCGAACCCCGTTGCAAAGAACTGGACGATCGTCCCGGGCGCGGCCGGATTCTCCGCCGTGTTGACCGTCCCGTCTTGATTCAACGCCGCGACCGGGCCGCTGCCCGACGAGTTGAACGTGAAGAACGCCGGAGAGGTTGCCTCCAACGTCACCGTCGTCGGCGATGAAGCGACTCCGTCTCGCTCGACCGCCACCTCCACGACGCCCGCTTCGACGGCCCACGGCACGACGCCGCTCACCTGGCCTTCGAGCGAAAAGATCATCGGCGCCGGCAGGTCGTCGATCAAGACCCGTACGCCGCCCGCTTGCGTCGGGAAGCCTCCTTCGCCCACCTCAGCCGTCGCAAGTTCGGACGGTCCCAGATCGAGGCCGAAGATCGAGAAGATCGTCCCCGGCGATACGGCGGGTCCGAACGAAGCGCCGTTGCGCAGCGGCGGGCCGAAGGAGATCTGGGGCCGGGGGTTCGTCGGACACGAGGCCGCGTCGCGGATGCGAAAGATGCGCCGTCGTCCGCTGTCGCCGATGATCAGATCCCCGGCGGGCGTCAGCAGGATCTCCCGGATCGTCGAAAAGCGCAGCTCGTCGGCCGGCCCGTCTCCGCCTTCCAGCCCGAAGGCGCGATCGCCGACGACTTGGCGCTTACGGCCTTCGGCGTCGAACCGTCGCACCGAGGGGCCGTCCTCGAAGTACGCTTCGCCGTTGGGGTGTACAGCGACAACGCTTCCCGGCAAGACGTTGTTCTCGGCGCCTGGAACCGCGCTGAACTCGCCGTCGGTCGAGTATCGCCACAAGTTCGACAAGAACCCTTCCGCGGTGGCGACCAGCAAACCTCCGCCGGGCCGCGCGGCAAACGACGACGCCGATCGCGCCGGCGGCGGCGTCGTCGGGGTCTCGATCGTCCCGTCGGGCGTGATGCGCCGGATCCAGTCTCGCGGTGCGGGTCCGCCCCCGCGATTGCGCTGGGAGACGTAGATGTTGCCGACGGAATCGGCGGCGACGCGGCGCGGTCCCAACAACACGGCGTCGCGCGCGGAACCGCCGTCCCCGCACTCGAAGATCGGACACTCTTGGAAGTTCACCCCGTCCCCGGCGATCCGCGTGAGCGTGCCGTCCGCCTCGATGCGCATCAGGCGCGACCGGCCCGCCTCGCTGAACAGCAAGCGGCCCTCACTGTCCGCGGCCAGCCCGCTGGGCGCCAGGGCCGCATCGAGCGCCGCGCGTCCTTCCTCTGCATCCCCCGACCCCTCGCCGGTCCCGGCGACGCGAACCATCGTTCCGTCGGGACGGATCGCCCGGATTCGAGCCATCGAACTCTCGGCGTAGTAGACCGTGCCGTCGGGGCCGAAGGCGAGTCCCTCGATCGATTCAACCAGCGCGTTTCGGGCGGGACCGCCCTCGCCCAGCGCCGACCGACGTCCGACGCCGGCGAGCACGGTCAGCGAACCGTCCGGCGACGCCTCCAGCACCTGCCGACCGCGCAAGACGAACACTCGGCCGTCCGCACTCGCCGCGAATCGCGACGCCGGAGCGCTCTCCAGCGGTGCGAACGTCTGCAGCTCGCCCGCCGGAGTCAGACGACGGATCCCGCGAAAGTCGCTCCAGTAGAGGTTGTCGTCCCCGTCGATCTCAAGGCCGGCGGCGCCGATGAGGCCGATCTGTTCGCGAGGCGTGCCGTCGGCGTTCGGACCGGACTCGCTTCCGCCGACGTAGGTGCCGATCGTGCCGTCGGCTTCCACGCGCAGAATACGCCGACCGAAAGCGGAAGCGTCGAGGATATAGACGAGGCCGTTCGAATCGACCACGAGGTCGCGGGGAGCGATCAAGGTCGCATCGGTCGCCGGGCCGCCCTCTCCCGAGAACGTGGCCTGTCCGGTAGGCTGCCGGCCGTCTCCCGCAAACAGCGTCACGATCCCGTCGAGCCCGATGCGGAAGACTTGGCGCTGAACCGTCGACACCGCATGGAGGACGCCTTGCGCATCGACGACGATCGGCGATCCGACGGCCGGCGTTCCGACCGCCGGGCCGCCGAACTCAATCGGTCCGGTCGATCCGTCTCCCCCCACCGTCGTTACGATCCCTTGCGCATCGACGCGACGAATTCGCCCGAACTCGACGAAGTAGACCGAGCCGTCAGGACCGAGCGCGACGGAAAAGGGTCGCTCGACGCCCGCATCCACGGCCGCGCCGCCGTCTCCGCTGGAGGCGCCCGAGCCGGTTCCGGCAAAGGCGCGCAGGATGCCGTCCGGGTCCACTCGGCTGACGGCGTTGTGCGATACGTCCGCGATCAGCAGCGATCCGTCGGCCGCCACGCGCACGTCGAACGGACTCGCCAACTCGGCTTCCAGAGCCGGACCGCCGACTCCTGGGACGGGACCGGCGAAATCGCCGGCGATCGTCTCGACTAAGCAAGCGGACTGAGCCTGAACCAGCGCCGCCGAGCTAAGGAAAATGAGGAAGAGTCTTTGAATAACCAAGTGCGGACTATAGCAGCCGGAAGACCGCTTTACATCGCGCGCTCCACCGCCCAATACAAACCCATCGCCGCAATCGCCAGCGACCCCGGAACCACCACCCGCGCCCGGTACTTCGCATGCCCGCGATACCACCCCACCGCCGCGAAGGCCAGCGCAATCACCGCCAGTTGCCCTGCCTCCACGCCCAAGTTGAACGCCAACACGGACTCGAACAGCCGCCCCGAAGGCACGCCTAGTTCTTCCAACACCCCCGCGAACCCCAGACCGTGCAGCAGCCCGAACGCGAACACCACAAACGGCCGCCAGGGCTTCAGCTCGCTCGTCCACAGATTCTCAATCGCCACATAAGCGATCGACAACGCAATCAGCACCTCCACCGGTTGCGACGGCAGCGAGACCGTGCCCGACATCGCCAACGCCAACGTCACCGAGTGCGCCAGCGTGAAGGCCGTCACCTGCCACAGCAGCGGCTTCCAGCGCGCGCTCAGCAAGAACAGGCCCAGCACGAACAGAATGTGGTCCAGCCCCTTCGGCAAAATGTGCTCGAACCCCAGCGTCAGGTAGCGAACGAACACGCTCTGCTCAATCGGCGCGCCGCCCCCCAACGGATACGCCGGACTGGCCTCGCCCGGATCGACCAGATAAGCCGCCGGCGCCGCGCGCTCCGGATCGAAGAACTTCAACTCGATCGTCTTCAACCGCTCGTCCGCCCGAAACGCCAACTCCCGAGCGCCCGCCGGAATCCGCCCCCGCAATCGAGCCAGCCCGCCCAGAACCAACGGCGGTTCCGCGGCCGGCGTTCCTCGATGCGGAAACTCAGCCGTCAGCTCAAGCGGTTCTCCGTCCGCCTCCAGCGCGACCAACCGCTCCGTCTCGCGCAGCGCCCGCTCGATCCCCTCCGGCGTCATCTCCCCGATCGCCCTAGCCACGTCCTCCACCGGCGAATCGAGCGGCAACCCCAACGCCAACGCGTCGGCGTCAAGCGAGACGTCGATCTGTACCGCCCCTTCCGGACCCAAGACCACCACCGCCGACGACACCTCGAAGTCGTGGGCCCACAACGGCCCCGCCAACGCCAAAAACAGCGCCGGCGGAAGAACTCCGCGGGTCGCGAACAGGAGCGCGGACGGCATCATCTCAAGGTAACCTGGCGGCGGGGAACGAGCGTCTTGCTTTGTTAGACTCAAGGGGCTTCAGAGCCTGAAAAGGGCGCGATTGGAGCCCCGTCCCCGCCATGCACAAAGCTCTCGTTCTCCTGTCGATCTGCGCCCTATCCATCTGCGCCCCGACGGCCTCGGCCGCCGACTGGCCTTCGTGGCGCGGCGTGAACTCCGACGGCGTCTCGCCCGATGCGGGCCTGCCGTCTTCGTGGTCTCCCGAGGGCGACAACCTGCTGTGGAAGGCCGACGTCGGCGGACGCTCGGCGCCCGTGGTGCTCGACGGCCGCGTCTGCGTCATCCGTCTAGCCGAGCCGCAAGACGCGACCAAGTGGCAGGAACAGGTCGTCTGCCTCGACGAAAAGACCGGCGAGGTGCGTTGGGACCACCGCTACAACGTCTACCAGACCGACATTCCGCACCACCGCGTCGGCTGGTCGAGCCCCGTCGGCGATCCCTCGACCGGCGTCATCTACACACAGGGCGTCGAGGGCCGCATCACCGCCTTCAAGCCGGACGGAGAAATCCTGTGGAAGCGTTCATTGAGCGAACAGATCGGCCGCATCTCGGGCTTCGGCGGGCGCACGACGTTCCCGGTGCTCGATGAGGACCTGCTGATCGTCAGCTTCCTCACAGCCGGCTTCGGACCGAACTTCATCCCCCGCCACCGCTACTACGCGCTCAACAAATCGACCGGCGATACGGTCTGGATCTCGACTCCCGGCGCCGCGCCCAAAGACACGACCTACTCCTCGGCGGTCGTCCGCGAGATCGACGGTCGACGCCTGCTGATCGACGGCAACGGCGACGGCGGCGTCTACGCGCTGGACGTCAAGACCGGAAAGAAAGTCTGGGGCTTCTCGATCTCCAAACGCGGCCTCAACTCCTCCGTCGTAGTTGACGGTACGACGGTCTTCGCGTCGCACTCGGAAGAAAACTCGGACGGCTCGACCGCGATGGGTCGGCTGGTCGCGCTCGACGCGTCCGACGTGACCGAAGGCCAACCAGCCGAGCTTTGGCGCGTCGAAGGATTTACGGGCGGCTACGCCTCGCCGATCGTCGACAACGGAATCTTGTATCACGTGGACAACTCCGCCAACCTGACCGCCTTCGACGTCAAGAACGGCGAGCAGCTGTGGAAGGAAAACCTCGGCATCGCACAACGCGCCTCGCCGGTCTTGGGCGACGGCAAGCTGTACGTCTCGGACGTCGACGGCCAGTTCCACATCTTCAAGCTCAACGGCCGCAGCCGCCCGGAGAAGACCGACCACGACGAATTCAAAGAGGAAGACGGATCGGCGACCCAGATCAACGGTTCGCCCGCCATCGCCAACGGCGTGGTCTTCTTCCCGACGAACAATACGCTCTACGCGATCGGCAACGGCGACGCCCAGTCGAATCGCGCGACGAAGATCTTGGGCGACTCGCAGAAGGCTCCCGCCGGAGCGGCCGTCGCGCACATTCGCGTCACCCCCGCCGAGGTCGTCCTTCGCCCCGGCGATACGCAACGTTTCCGCGCCCAAGCCTTCGACGACCACGGACGCCTCATCGGCAACGCCCGCGGCGTCCAATGGAGCGTCGGCGAAGGCCTCTCGGCCTCCGTCGCCGGGGACGGGATGCTGACCGTCGCGGCGGACAACAAGCCGAGCGGCGGCATGGTCGTCGCATCGGCCGGGGACCAGAAGGGCCAAGCGTTCGTCGCCGTACGCCACAAGATTCCCTTCGAGATGGACTTCTCCGGCCTGCCTGAGAAGGGCGTTCCGGCGAGCTGGACGGCTTCCCGCGGGGCCTTCGGCGGCGCCGAGCTCGACGGCGAGAAGGTCTACCTCAAGCCCTCGGCGAACCAACGAAGCTGGCGCCGCACCGTCTACGTCGGACAACCCGACGACGCCGGGTACGAGATCGCGGTCGACGTTCGCGCCACCGAGATGCGCCGCCGCATGCCCGACGCCGGGCTCGTCTCGCACCGCTACACCGTCGCGATGATGGGCAACGCGCAAAAACTCATGATTCGGACCTGGATGTCCGAATTTGACCGTTTCGTCAAGGAGATCCGTTTCCGCTGGGATCCCGACGTCTGGTATCGCATGAAGGTCCGCGTCGAACCGACCGGCGAAAACCAACCCACCACCATCCGCGCCAAAGTCTGGCCGCGCGATGAAGCCGAACCCGACGCCTGGACCATCGAAGCGACCGACTCCATCGGCCACACCCACGGCAGCCCGGGCATCTACGGCTACTCCTCCGCCGACATCTACTACGACAATCTGGCCGTCAAGCCGGCCGAGTAAGGACGACCATGAACAAGCAGACGATCTCAATCCGGTACACGCTCGCGTTCGCCCTGGCCTTCGCCGTCGCCTCCGTCGCCCAAGCCGACGATTGGCCGATGTGGGGCGGCACCCCCGACCGCAACATGGTTTCGGACGAAGAAGGCATCCCGCGCACATGGGACGTCGATTCGAAGACCAACATCAAGTGGTCGGCCGAGATCGGCTCGCAGTCCTACGGCAACCCGGTCGTCGCCGGCGGCAAAGTCTTCGTCGGCACCAACAACCAGCTCGAGCGCAACCCTGAGGTCCAAGGCGACAAAGGCGTCTTGATGGTCTTCGACGAGAAGACCGGCGAGTTCCTCTGGCAGATCGCGCACGACAAGATGGAGTCCGGCCGCGTCAACGACTGGCCCGAGCAAGGCGTCTGCTCGTCCCCGGCGATCGTCGACGGAATCGCCTACTACGTCTCTTCGCGCGCCGAAGTGATCGCCGCCGACGTCGAAGGTTTTCGCGACGGCGAGAACGACGGCCCGTTCAAGGACGAGAAGCAAACGTCCGAGATCGACGGCGACATCATCTGGTCGCTCGACATGTACAACGAACTCGGCGTCTTCCCCCACAACATGGCGGCGACGTCGCCGGTGATCGTCGGCGACATCCTCTACGTCAACACCTCCAACGGCGTCGACGAGAGCCACGTCAACATCCCCTCGCCGCGCAGCCCAAGCTTCTTGGCGCTCAACCGCCACACCGGCGAGATCATCTGGGAAGACGCCTCGCCCGGCATGGACATCCTGCACGGCCAATGGTCGTCCCCGGCGTACGGGACGATGGGCGGCGTCGAGCAAGTCGTCTTCGCGGGCGGCGACGGCTGGCTGCGCAGCTATGAGCCAAAGACGGGCGAGATCCTGTGGGAGTTCGACGCCAACCCCAAGGACTCCGAGTGGAAGCAAGGCCGCGGCGACCGCAACAATCTGATCGCCACCCCGGTCATCTACGACGACAAAGTCTTCATCGCCGTCGGCCAAGACCCCGAGCACGGCGAAGGCGTCGGCCACCTCTACGCCGTCGACGGAACCAAGCGCGGCGACGTCAGCGAATCCGCCGTCGTCTGGCATCACCCCTTCCGCCGCACCATTTCGACCGTCGCCATCCACGACGGCGTCATCTACGCGGTCAACTTCTCCGGCTTCTTGCACGCCCTCGACGTCGAGACCGGCAAGATGCACTGGGAGCACGACATGCTCGCCGCCGTCTGGGGCTCGCCCTACGTGGTGGACGGCAAGGTCCTGATCGGCGACGAAGACGGCGACGTCTCGGTGCTCGAAGCCGGCTCGGCGCTCGAAGTCCTCTCCGAGATCAACTTCGGCAACACCATCTACTCGACCCCGGTCGTCGCGAACGGCGTCCTGTACATCATGACCCGCTCGCACCTCTACGCCATCGCCGAGTAGGAGCAGGGCTAGCGGCTAGAGCAGCGCAAGGATGGTCTCCGGGGCGGCCGCGGGCACGGGGGACTTCCGGAAGTGCTTGAGGTTTCGCGTCGCGATCCAGTCCGCGCCGCAAGCGAGCGCGGCCGCGGCCTGCATGGCGTCTTCAAAATCGCTCATCGGCAGCGCGGCGGCTTGGCGAAGACTCTTCGTGTCCGTCGCGGGTATCTCCACGATCTCGGTCAGGCGGCTGATCAACCGACGTGCGTGGCCGCCTCCGCGCTTCGGGCGCATCAAATAGAAGAGATTGGCCACGCTGTGCCAAGCGACAAAGCCGTCGCAGTCCCGACGTTCCATAGCCCTGAGCAGTTGCGCCGACGCTTCGACAAAGTCGGAACGCTCAAGCCCCACGTCCAGCAAAACGTCCGTGTCCAACAGCACCCTCATCGATACTTCTTGGCGAGATACTCGTAGCGTTCGTCGTTCCTGTCGGCCGGCTCGAAAGCGCCCTGCCACTCGTCCACGACCGACTTCGAGGGCGGTACGCTAATCTCTCTGAGCGCTTCCTCGACCAAGTCAGACAAGGAGCGCCCTTGTCTTCGCGCCGCGGTTTTCGCCAGGGGCACGAGTTCCTCGTCGATCGAAAGAGTGAGCTTGGTCTTCATGACCTACGTATATTGTAGACCCTATACGTAACATCTCAGCGGCCGCGTTCGCCCCTTCCGTTCTGCGCGTTTTGCACAATAGAAGATTCCTATGAGCCTCGCCACCGAACCCAGCGCCTCTCAGGCCCAAATCGACGAAGCCAAATCCCTGCTCGACGCCCACGTGCGCGAGACCGTCCAGTGGCACTTCAACCCGGAAACCGGGTGCCCGTTCTGGCTCGAGAAAGCGAAATCGTTCGACTTCGACCCGCTCACCGACGTCCAATCCTTCGCCGACCTCCGCAAGTTCCCGCTGTTTGAAGACGAGTGGCTGCGCGGCGGCCCGGTTCGTCGCTGGGTCCCCAAGGGCCTCGCCGACAAGCCCGTCTCCGTCTTCGAGACCGGCGGCACCACCGGCGTCCCCAAGTCGCGCATCAACATTGAGGATTTTCGGATCGATTACTCCGAATTCTCAAAAACATTGCCGGACGAGTTCTTCCCCAAAGGCGCCGACTGGCTCATGCTCGGCCCCTCCGGCCCCCGCCGCCTCCGCCTCGCCATCGAGCACCTCGCCCAAGTCCGCGGCGGCATCAGCTTCTGCATCGATCTCGACCCCCGCTGGGTCGTCAAGCTGCTCAAACGCGGCGAAATGGACGAAGTCGAGCGCTACAAAAAACACTGCATCGACCAAGCGATCACCATCCTCGGCGCCCATGAAGGCGTCAAGTGCATCTTCACCACGCCCAAGCTGCTCGAAGCGCTCTGCGACCGCATCTCGCTCAAGAAGTACGGCATCACCGGCGTCTTTTGCGGCGGCACGGAGATGACGCCGCAGTTCCACCGCTTCGCCGTGGAGGAGCTGCTCGAAGGCGCCTACTTCGCCGCCACCTACGGCAACACGCTCATGGGCCTCGCCTGCCACAAGCCCTTCGATCCGTCCGACGAGTACGACATCATCTACTTCCCCCCGCAGCCGCGCGCCGTCACCGAGGTCGTCAACCCCGACTCGATGGACGAATCGGTCGGCTACGGCGAAACCGGACGCGTCCGCCTCACCACCCTCACCCGCGAGTTCTTCATGCCCCGCTTCCCCGAGCGCGACATGTGCGAGCTCGAGCCGCCGTGCGAGGCCTACCCCTGGGACGGCGTCCGCAACGTCCGCCCGTTCCAAACCGCCAAGACCGGCAAAGTCACCGTCGGCGTCTACTAACCGCTTCTCTCGGAGATCTACCCGTGCGGCCCCTGCAGATCAGGACCCGAACGCTGGCGCTGTTCGGCCGCGGCGTCTTCGCTCAGCTAGGCGCCCACGCCGCGAAGCACGGCAAGCGCGCCCTGCTCGTCTCCGATCCCGGCGTCGTCGCAGCCGGCTACCCCAACCAAGCCATGGCCTCGCTGATGGCCGCCGAAGTCGAAGCCTTCCTGTTCGACGGCGTCGCCGAAAACCCGACCAGCGATCACGTCGAAGCCGGCGCCGCCTTCGCTCGCGAGAAGGACGTCGATCTCATCATCGGCCTCGGCGGCGGCAGCTCCGTCGATTGCGCTAAGGGAATCAACTTCGTTCTCACCAACGGCGGCCAGATGGAAGACTATTGGGGCGTCGGCAAGGCCAAGCACGAGATGCTGCCGCTCATCGCCGTTCCGACCACCTCCGGCACCGGCTCCGAAGCCCAGTCCTTCGCGCTGATCTCGCACCCTGTCTCCCACGCCAAAATGGCCTGCGGCGATCCCAAGGCGATGCCGCGCACCGTCCTGCTCGATCCCGAACTGACGCGGACCATGCCTCACCGGACGACGGCCCTCAGCGGAGTCGACGCCGTCACCCACGCGCTCGAGAGCTTCGTCACCGCCCGCCGCACCGATCTCTCCGCCCAATACGCGCGCGAGGCTTGGGACCGCCTCTCAAAGGCCCTGCCGCGGGTGCTCGACGCCCCCGACGACCTCGAAGCCCGCGGCGAGATGCAACTCGGCGCCTTCCAAGCCGGCGCCGCCATCGAAGAGTCCATGCTGGGCGCGGCCCACGCCTGCGCCAACCCGCTCACCGCCCGCTTCGGCGTCGTGCACGGCGCCGCCGTCGGCGTCATGATGCCGGCCGTCCTGCGCTACAACGCGCCGGTCGCGGGTGCGCTCTACGACGAACTCGGCGGAGCCGAGGCGCTCGCCTCGACCGTCGAAGGCTTCCTCCGCCAAGGCGATCTCCCGCTGCGGCTTCGCGACCACGGCGTCGAGGAGTCGGCCATAACGAAACTGGCCGAAGATGCGTCCAAACAGTGGACGGCGCGGTTCAATCCGCGGGAGGTGGACGTGCCGGCGCTCGAGGAGATCTACCGATGCGTCTTCTAACGTTCCTGCTCGCCCTGGCGATCGCAGCGCCGCTGGCCGCCGACTGGCCGTTCTACCTAGGCAACGCCGAACGCAACTCCGTCTCCCCCGTCGCGCTCGATCCGCCGCTCGAAGTCGAATGGACCTATGAAGCCCCCGCCGGCATCGACTCCACCGCGATCGTCGTCGACGGTACGGTCTACTTCGGCGAAATGGACGGCCGCTTTCACGCCGTCGACCTGGAGACCGGCAAAGCGAAATGGGTCTATGAAGCCGTCCTCGGCGTGCCGGCGTCGGGCTGCGTCATGGACGGCGCCGTCTTCTTCGGCGACGAGGACGGCGGCTTCCACGCCGTTGACGTCGAGACCGGAAAGGCTCGCTGGACCCACAAGACCTTCGCCGAAATCCTCTCCTCGCCCAACTGTCTGGAAGGCTCGGTCCTCGTCGGCTCCTACGACGCCAACCTCTACAGCTTCGACCCGAAAACCGGGGCCGTGCAGTGGAAGTACGAGACCGAAGACCGCGTCCACTGCAGCCCCGCCGTCAAAGACGGAAAAACCTTCGTCACCGGCTGCGACGGCAAGTTGCGCGTAATCGACGTCGCCACCGGCCGCGAAAGCGCCCAAGTCGATCTCGCCGACTACATCGCCTCGACCGCGGCCCTGGTCGGCGATCGCGTCTACGTCGGCACGATGGGCAGCGAAGTCTTAGCCGTCGACTGGAAGAAGGGCGAGGTCCTCTGGCGCTACGCCCACCCCAAATCGAGTTTTCAGTTCTACTCTTCGCCGGTCGTCGCCGACGGCTTGGTCGTCATCGGCGGCCGCGACAAACGCATCCACGCGATCAACGAAGAGACCGGCCGACTCGTCTGGGAATTCCAAACCCGCTCCCGCGTCGACTCGTCCCCGGTCCTGGCCGGAGACGTCATCTGGGTCGGCTCGAACGACGGCAACCTCTACGCCCTCGACCACAAGACCGGCGAGGAGAAGTGGAAGTTCACCCTCGGCGGCGCCGTCGTCGCCCAAGCGTCCATCAGCAACAACCGCCTCCTCATCGGCTCCCGCGACGGCATCCTCTACAGCCTCCGCAAAGCCGACTAACCCACCCACATCTTCCGCAGCAATCCCCCCACAAAAGCCACCCGCGGGGACTGTCCCATCAAGGCCTCAGCACCAAGGAAACAACCCAGCGCGTGCGGACTGTCCCCAGTCGACTACAAAGCCCAACCCACCCAAATCTTCCACAGCCAACCCCACCCACGGAAGCCAACCGCGGGGACTGTCCCATCAAGGCTTCAGCACCACGGAAACAACCCAGCGCGTGCGGACTGTCCCCAGTCGACCACAAAGCCCAACCCACCCAAATCTTCCGCAGCCCGACCCCACAATTGCCTAACCCAGCCAACCCCCAAGCTCACCTAGCCACCTCGACCCTATCGCCCTCGTACCGGTCGCCGTAGAAAGCCGCGACGATGCGGATCGGCCCTTGAATCTGCTCGTTGAACTCAGCAAGCCGCTCCGCCGGGACCCACAACTCCTGGTGTCCGCGGCCTCCGACCTGGCGAACCTCAAACTGCTCCACGTAGGCCGCATCAAGATCGAACGCACTGACAATTCCGGCGTCGGCGCCGCGAGCGTTCCAGTCGCGCGCGATCTGCTCCGCATATTCGAGATTCAATACCGGATAGAAGATCGGCTGCCACTCCAGTCGAGGCGGGAAGGCCCGAAAACCGGACTCGGCAATCAACCGATACTCCTCAATCCCGACCGGTCGATAGAGCGTCTGTAGCCCCATATTCCACTAAACCCCCACCGCCTCCGCGCCCCAAATCTGCTTGTGCAACTGGCTCCCGAAGCGCACCGCGTCCATCCCGTCCGCCAGCATCCAGTCCGCCATCTCCGCCAAATCCACCGCCTCATGCACCGGTGAGAAGATCACCGCCGCGAACCGCTCCGTCAATCGATGCTCGCGAGTGAAGTCCCTCGCAAACTCGTAGTCGCGACGAGTACCCACCACGAACTTCACCTGGTCGTGGGCCGCCATCACGTCCAGATTCTCCATCCGAAACGTATCCGCCTCCCCCGAATCCGGGCACTTCACGTCGACGATCTTGATCACCGCCTCAGGCGCCTCGGCCAAGGACCGCTCGCCGCTGGTCTCGAGCATCACCCGAAACCCTTCATCCAGCAGACGCCGCAATAGAGCAATCGAGTCCTTCTGCAGCAGAGGCTCGCCTCCGGTCAACTCGACCAGGTTCCCGCCGAGCTCGCGCACCCGCCCGACGATCTCGTCGATCGTCATCCGCTCGCCGCCGTGGAAAGCGTATTCTGTATCGCACCAGGTACAACGCAGATTGCAGCCGGTCAAACGCACGAACGTGCAGGCGAGCCCCGCATAGCTGGATTCCCCCTGGATCGACCGAAAAATCTCAGTCACCTGCATGAATCCATTATCCGGCCTGCGGCTGGATACCGCCGCAACCCTACAAAGCAACCGCGTGCGCCGGAACCAACCCCCGCAGCGCCGCGAGTCGTTCCGTCATCTGCTCCGCCGGCATCGGACGCGCAAACAAATACCCCTGGAAGGCGTCGCACCCGCGCGCCTCAAGGAAAGCCCGCTGACCTTCCTTCTCCACGCCCTCGGCCACCACCCGCAAGCCCAGACTATGCGCCAACTCAATGATGATCCCCGTAATCGCCGCCACCGCGGCGTCTTCCTCCACGTCGTGCACGAACTGCTCGGAGATCTTCAGCGTGTGTAGCGGGAACCGGTGCAGATAGCTCAACGACGAATAGCCGGTGCCGAAATCATCCAGACTCACCCGCACGCCGCGGCCCTCCAGTCGCCGCAGCGTCTCTTCGCCCGACTGACTGTCGTCGAGCAGCGCGCTCTCCGTCAGCTCGACCTGCAGCGCATCCGCCGCCAGTCCTTCGTCCTCCAGCACCGTATCCATCACGGAGGCGATGTCCGTCTGCCGTAGCTGGCGGGCCGAGACGTTCACGCTGACCGGGGGCGGCTCTAGACCGGCGTCCTGCCAGATCCGGTGTTGCCGTGCGGCGATCTCCAGCATCCGCCGCCCGATCTCGACGATCGCTCCGCACTCCTCCGCCGCCGGGATAAACTCGCCCGGACTGACCAACCGCCCGTCCGACGTCCTCCAGCGCGCCAGCGCTTCACAGCCGATCCAAGAGCCGTCGACGGCCGAAACGATCGGCTGGTACCAAAGCTCAAACTCGTCGCGCTCCAGCGCCCGCCGCAAAGCCGTCTCCATCGAGAGCGTCTGCACCGCCGCCTGGTGCATCTCGTCGCGATAGACCGCGTACCGGCCGCGCCCTCGCGCCTTCGCCTTGTACAGCGCCAGATCCGCGTTGCGCAGCAGCTCCTCAGGATTCGCGCCCCGCTGCGGACAAACGGCGATGCCTACGCTCGCCGAGCAGCGGATCTCTTGGTTCGCAATGTTGATCGGCTTGCTCAACGCGTCAATCACGCGCTCGGCGGCCTCGATCGCATCCCCCTCGGAATCCACGTCTTCGACGATCACCGTGAACTCGTCGCCGCCCAGCCGCGCAACCGTATCCGCGGCGCGCATCGCATGCTTCAGACGCCCGGCCACCGCCACCAGCAGTTCGTCCCCCGCCAAGTGCCCCAGACTGTCGTTGATCAGCTTGAACCGGTCCAGATCCAGAAACAGCAAGGCGAATCGGTAGCGCTCGTTCCGGTTCGCCCGCGCGGCCGCCTGCCCAAGACGTTCCGACAGCAACAGCCGATTCGGCAGCCCCGTCAACGTGTCGTGCGCCGCCGATTCGACCAAGCGCGCCTCATAGCGCTTCCGCTCGGAAATGTCGGTCTGCGAACCGGCCATGCGGCACACCTCGCCGCGCTCGTCTCGAATCGCAACGCCGCGCGCCAGCATCCAACGGTGCTTCCCGTCGCGGTGCAGGATACGGTACTCGCACTCAAAGTGCGGGGTATAAGCTTCCAGGTGCTCCCGTAGTCGTAGACGCAGCTCGGCCAGATCGTCGGGATAGACGCGCCGCGCCCACTCGTCCGGATCGTCGCTGATCTCCTCTTCCCGATAGCCGAGCATCTGCTTCCAGCGTGGAGACAGATACAGCCGCTTGGCCGGAAAGTCCCAATCCCACAACCCGTCGTTGGCCCCGTGCGCGGCCAGTTCGTAGCGCTCCTTGGCGCGTTCCAGCTTATCCTGCGCCTGCTTCCGCTCCGTGATGTCGTCAATCACCAGACTGACGCCGGCGCCCGACTCCAATTCGACCGGATAGCCGTTCACGAGCCAATAGCGGAACTCCGTGCCCTCCGCCTCCGGACGGGACCGAAACTCCAAATCAAGCTGCGGCCTCTTCCGCTTCAGCACCGTCGCGCAGATCGACTCCACCCGCTCGCCGATCTCCGGCCACGCCTCGCGCAACCGTCGTCCAATCAGTTCGGCCGGCTCCAAGTCCGAACACTGCCGGGCGACCCGCTCGTTGACGCGCTCGATCACGTACCGCTCGTTGATCAGCGCCAGCCCCACCGGCGCCGTCCGATAGACCAACTCCAGATGGTCCAGCCGTTGCTGCACCCGCGCCGTCGCCGCCTCGCCGTGCTTCCGCGCCCGCCCGGCCCGCTCGTCCGCCGCCGCTAACGATCGCGCCGAATACACCCCTTCCAGCCGAATCGTCAGCGCCGCGATCGTCACGCCCACCAACGTCCACTCCGAGATCGGCGCGTGCGCGGCAGCGTACGTCCAGCAAGCGGCCGCGCCGAGCAGGAACACGCCCGTCAGCCGGCTCGCCAGCAGCACCGTCCAACCCGCCGAAAGCAGCACCGCCGCCGCCGCCGACGTACGCCCGCTCTCAAGCGCGCTCAGCAGGACGCACACGTGGAACAAGGCCGCAGCCTCCTGCACGAACCGCGGCGGCGTCGAGGAGTGACGCAACGCCGCCAGCAACAGCGCGCCCAACGGCGCCGCCACCGCGATCGCCTGCGTCAACGTCGCCTGTCCCGCATGCTCCGTCGCCGCCAGATGGATCGCCAGCACCGTCATCGCCGCCGACGACCAGCGCCAGCGCTTCCACGTCACCTCATCCACGAACGATCGGGCGGGTTCGTCGGACGTCTTCTTGGGGCTGTCAGCGTTCACCGCATTTCTAGGGCCTTGTCCCGTTCCGGCCAACGTCGGCGACGCTCGTTGCGGCTGCACTGTCTCAAACCGCCGGAAACGGCTTGAAGGACCGGTTTCTCGGCGGTCCGACGCAAACGAGGTACTCCATTGAATATCACTTGAATTTCCAGAAAAACTATCGGGATTTTCCCTTATCTATTCCCTCCCGGAACCAAGGAACTCAGGTGATATCCTGAGTACCCCAGGCCTCTCTTCCGATGCCCGCCCGCGAAAGCGAAGCGCTCGTTCTGCGCAGCTATCCCTACCGCGAATCCGATCTCATCGTCAGCTTCTTCGCCCGCGATCGAGGCAAACTGCGCGGCGTCGCACGCGGCGTCCGCAAGCCCAAAAGCCGCTTCGGCTCCTCCCTCGAGCGGCTCGCCCACGCCCAAATCCGCTACTTCCAAAAGCAGACCACCGAACTCGTTCGCATCGATTCCGCCGAACTCCTGCGCCCGCCCATGGTCATGGCGGCCGACTACGAAACCAGTCTCGCCCTCGACTATGTCGCTGAAGCGTCCGACGGCTTACTCCCGGACCATGAGCCGCAAGACGCCTTCTTCCGTCTCCTCGCTCTGATCGTCGACGAATTCTGGGAGCGCTCCCGTGAGAAACCCCCGCCCGGCTGGCAGAACCGCATCCTCGTCTACTTCGGCCTCTGGTCGCTGCGCCTGAGCGGCTGGCTCCCCCCGCTGAACGTCTGCCTGGAGACCGGCGTCGAACTCCCGCCCGACGCCCCCGCCTGGTTTGACCGCTCCTACGACGGCCTGCTCTCCGCCGACGCCAAAACCCAAGACTCCTGGATGCTCAGCGGCGAATCCCGCGCCCTCGCCGCCGAAATCCTGCGCACGGCCCTCCCCAAACTCCCCGCCGACGGCTGGACCCCCGAGACCGCCCGCGACCTCCGCCGCTTCGTCAACCAACGCCTCGAGTCCCACCTCGAAAAGCGCCTCAAGACCCTGCGCAGGCTCGAAGAAGCCCTAGCTTGACGCCCGCCTTGCTAGCCTGGTGGTTTCCCCAAGTAAGTAGACCGTTTGCAATGACCTATCAGGACATCATCCTCAAGCTCAAGGGCTACTGGGCCGAGCGCGGCTGCGTCGTCACCGAGCCGCTCGACGTCGAAGTCGGCGCCGGCACCATGTGCCCGGAAACCTTCCTGCGCGTCCTCGGCCCCGACCCCTACAACGCCGTCTACGTCCAGCCCAGCCGCCGCCCCGCCGACGGCCGCTACGGCGACAATCCCAACCGTCTCTACAAGCACATGCAGCTTCAAGTCATCTTGAAGCCCGCCCCGGAAGACGTCGTCGAGCTCTACATGCAGAGCCTCGAAGCCATCGGCATCGACCTCTCCAAGCACGATTGGAAGCTCGAAGAGGACAACTGGGAATCGCCCACCCTCGGCGCCTGGGGCGTCGGCTGGCAGGTCATGCTCGACGGGCTCGAAATCACTCAGTTCACCTACTTCCAGCAGTGCGGCGGCGTCGACCTCGAACTCGTTCCCGCCGAACTCACCTACGGCCTCGAACGCCTCACCGCCTTCATCCAAAACGTCGACTCCGTCTACGACATCCAGTGGAACGACCGCTGGACCTACCGCGACGTCCGCTTCGCCGACGAGCGCCAATACTCCGTCTATAACTTCGAGGTCGCCGACGTCGACATGGTCTGGAAAGAGTTCGCCCTCCACGAGGCCGAGTGCCAACGTCTAGTCGACCAGTTCAACCAACTCGAAGACCCCGTCGAGATCGCCCGCTTCCCCCTGCTCGCCGCACACGACCAGACCCTCAAGTGCTCGCACCTGTTCAACATCCTCGACGCCCGCGGCGCCATCTCCGTCACCGAGCGCGTCGGCGTCATCCAGCGCGTCCGTAACCTCGCCGTCGGCGTCGCCCAAGCCTGGATGGTCCAACAACACGGCGCGACCAAGGAGGTGGCGGCATGAGCGAATTCCTACTCGAAGTCGGCGTCGAAGAGATCCCCGATTGGATGATCGAGGGCGCCCTCCAAGACCTCGAAAAGCGCTTCCGAGCCGCGCTTGAAAAGGCCGATCTGCTCGAAGGCGTCACCACGCGCACCGCGGCCACCCCGCGCCGCCTAACGCTCATCGCCGAAGGCCTCGCCGCCGCCCAAGCCGACCGCAACGAAAGACTCTCCGGCCCTCCCAAGCAAGTCGCCTTCGACGCCGACGGCAACCCCACCAAAGCCGGTCTCGGCTTCGCCAAGCGCGCCGGCGTCGAACCGTCCGCGCTCGAAGTTGGCCCCGACGGCAAGCTCTTCATCGAGCGCAAGATCGAAGGCCGCCCGACCGCCGACATCCTCGCCGAAACCCTGCCCGAGACGATCCTCGGCGTCTACTTCCCCAAAAACATGTACTGGACCGGGAAAACCGGTCCGCGCTTCATCCGCCCGATCCGCCGCCTCGTCGCCCTGCTCGACGGCAAAGTCGTCCCGTTCGAGATCGCCGGCGTCCAATCCGGCGCCAGCACCTTCGGCCACCGCCGCCTCGGCAAGTCCGATCTCCCGGTCGCCTCCGCCGCCGAGTACGAGAAGGCGCTCGAAGACAACGGCGTCTTCCTCTCCGCCGACGATCGTCGCCAACGCATCGCCTCCGGCGCCGAGCAGGCCCTCGCCGAGATCCCCGGCGCTAAGCTCCGCGCCAACAAAAAACTCTTCCGCACGCTCGTCTATCTCACCGAGTACCCCACCGTCATCCGCGGCGAATTCGAAGAGACGTTCCTCGACCTCCCCGACGAAATCATCGAAACGGTGATGCTCGTCCACCAGAAATACTTCGCCGTCGAGGACGCCTCCACCGGCAAGCTCAGCAACGGCTTCATCGCCGTCGCCAACCTCGACGGCGACCCCGCCGGCGAGATCCGCCGCGGCGCCGAGCGCGTCCTGCGCGCCCGCTTCAACGACGCCCAATTCTTCTGGGCCGCCGATGAGAAGCACCCCATCGCCGACCGCGTCGAAGACCTCAAAGCCGTCACCTTCCAAGCCGAACTCGGCTCCTACCACGACAAGATGACCGCCATGCGCGGCCTCGTCGCCAAACTCGCCGCGGCCGCATCCGTCGACGCCGAAACCGTCGCAGCCGCCGACCGCGCCGCCGAACTCGCAAAGACCGACCTCACCACCGAGATGGTCGGCGAGTTCCCCGAACTCCAAGGCGTCATGGGCGGCCTCTACGCCAAGGCCCAGGGCGAAAGCCAAGCCGTCGCCGACGCGATCTACCACCACTACAAGCCCGCCGGCCAAGGCGACGACGTCCCGCCCACGCCCGCCGGGCGCCTCGTCGCGCTCAGCGACAAGCTGCACACCCTGGGCGGCATGTTCCGCCTCGGCAAGATCCCGACCGGCTCGCGCGATCCGTTCGCCCTGCGCCGCGCCGCCTACGGCATCATCCAAATCCTCATCAAGGGCGAGCTCCCGGTCTCGACCGACGCGCTCGTCGAAATGGCCGACTCGGGCGAACACGCGAACGCCCTGCGTGACTTCCTCGTCGAGCGCCTGCGCTACTACCTCGGCGAACAGGGCCACAAGTACGACGAGATCAACGCCGTCCTCGCCGCCTCCGACGCCGAGCCGCTCGACGCCTCCCGCCGCGCCGACGCCATCGCGAAGGTCCGCCCGACCGAGAACTTCGCATCCTTGGCCGCCGGCTTCAAACGCATCCGCAACATCCTCGAGAAGGCGGGCGGCGTCGAAGCCTACGCCCAAAAATCGCTCGACGAGTCCAAGCTCGAACCCGGCGCCGAAAAGTCTCTCTTCGACGCCTACCAAAACCTCCGCGCCGACGTGGAAGGCCAATCCGACTACGCAGCCGCCTTGGAGCGCATCGCCTCCCTACGCCCGCAAGTCGATCAGTTCTTCGACGACGTGCTAGTGATGGCCAAGGACGAAGCGGTCCGCGAAAACCGCCTCACCTTCCTAGCCCAACTCCTCCGCGAATTCTCCACCATCGCCGACTTCTCCGAAATCGTCGTCGAGTAACCGCCCCACATCTTCCTGCCGGCCCCACCCACAGAAGCCACCCGCGGGGACTGGCACATCAAGGCTTCAGCGCCACAGCCGTCACGGTGAGTGCTGCCTGTCCCCAGCCGACTACAAGAGCCCGACCCACCCACCACCTTCCGGCCCAATCCACCCACAAAACCCCCAGCCGACTCGCTATCCTTCCATCAACGGATCAACGAACCACCACCTCTTCACTATCCGCATACCCCAACCGAACCGCCTTCGCCCGCAACGCCTTCCCCTCGGGAACAGCAACCGGCTCGACATAGACCAACCAACGCACGTCGTCCCCTTCCTCCAACGTGTAGGCGACCGACACGTCCGACTCGATCCTCACTCGACCGCCCGCACGCTCCACCTTCGGCGCCGCCGCCTGCTCACGCCGATTCTCCGGGAACATCGTCCGCAGCAACTCAGGCTCCGGCACCAACCCCTTGTCGTCCATCCGGATCATCCACGCGGCGAGTTCATCGCGCAGCTCGACCAGCTTCTCGGCATAGGCCGGATCCTCGGCCAGATTGTGCATCTCCCACGGATCGACCAGCGTGTCGTAGAGTTCCTCGACCGGCTTCGTCCGCGCCACAAACGGCGCCGTCAGAGCATCGGTCAACCCCTCGTCACGAATCCGATACAGCTCCTGATAGACCGCCCCGCGGCTCGGCGTCCGCTGCCAAGCCACCCAAGGCTTGTGCGACTCGAAGTTGCGAACGTACTGGTAGCGCTCGTCACGCACCGAGCGAATCATGTCGTATCGCTCATCCATCCGGTCCCGGCCGTGATAGAGATATTTTGGCGCCGCCTCTCGCTCGTCTCCGAACAGCACCCGCCCGTGGAAATAGTCCGGCCGCTCGACGCCCGCAACCGCCAGCATCGTCGGCGCCAAATCCAGAAACTGCGCCATGTCCTTGCGCCGCGAACCCGGTTCGAGCTCTCCCGGCCAACGCGCAATCAGCGGAACCCGCACGCCCGAGTCGTACGGCCAACGCTTGTGCCGCGCCAGCCCGGCGCCGTGATCGCCCCAGAAAACCACCAGCGTGTTCTCACGCAGCCCGGCGTCGTCGATCTCCTGCAGCAGCCGTCCGATCGTCTCGTCGGTCTGCGTAATTACGTCGTAGTAGGCCGCCCAAGCCTCGCGCACCTTCGGCGTATCGGGCCAATAGGGCGGCAGGACCAGCTTGTCCTTGTCGTGGATCGCCTTCGACGGATCGGCGACCCGCGCCTCGTACTGCCGTAGAACCGAGCCCTCATGCGAGCTGCCCAAATTGAAGACCGCGAAGAACGGCTGGTCGAAGTCCGGCCGATTCTTCCAATGCGCCTCGGGGCCGCTCTCGTCCCAAGCCGTCGTCGGGTTGGGGAAGTTGTAGTCGGTCTTGCGATTGTTCGTCGCGTAGTAGCCGGCGCGCCGCAGATACTCCGGGAAAGCCTTCACATCCTTCGGCGGAACCATATCCGACCGCATATGCATCGTCCCGATCGACGTCGGATACATGCCCGTGATAATCCCCGAGCGCGTCGGCGCGCACACCGGCGAATGCGAAAAGGCGTTGAGGAACGTGACGCCCTCTTCCGCCAGCCGCGCAATGTTCGGCGTATCGGCCAGCAGGTCGTAAGGCGCGACCTCCTGCCCAACATCCTCAATCGAAATCCAAAGAATGTTCGGCCGATCCGCCGCAACGGCAGTCACCGCCAGCACGGCGGCAAGCAACACAATTCGCATCGCCGGTATTCTAACGTGCGACATCGCCCTTATGGTTTTCGAATGGGACCCCGCAAAGGCTCGGATCAATCGACGCAAGCACGGCGTGGCGTTCGACGATGCTTGCACGGTGTTCGGGGATCCTTTGGCGCTCACCGTGCCGGATCCCCTTCACTCGGATCAAGAAGAACGCTTCGTGACAATCGGCCGCTCAGCCGCCGGTATACTACTCGTAGTTGCGCATGCGGACCGTCCGCGTGGGCTTAGATTGATCAGCGCCCGCAAGGCGACGCCGAAGGAGGTTCGCAGCTATGAGCAAGTCGACCAACAGCTCTGAAATGCTCGCAGAATACGACTTTTCCGGCGGTGTCCGCGGCAAACACTTGGAAGAGTATCGCCGTGGTACGAACCTTGTAGCGATCGACGAGGACCTGCTGAAGGTGTTTCCTGATTCGGAATCGGTAAACGAAGCGTTGCGGACGGTACTGAAGACGTCTAAGAAGCCGCGGTCCTAAGGGACTGTGAAAAATACAACGATCATCCAATTCCCCACGACCGCCGGCGAACGAACAACGGTGCCGCGGGCGTGAGCCCGCGACCACGGCCATCCGTGAAGCCTCTCCCACGGCGATCGACCTACCCGCGCTTCGTCAAAGCTCGCTCCCCAAACGTCGACGCTCCGCCCCGACCCCGCTTCGGCGGCGTCAGGCGGAGCGACGGACAGCGGAGCGACGGACAGCGGCCCTACTCCCCACACTCCTTATAAGGGCAAGCCCGCACCCCCAACTCCCACAGCGCGTGTCGAGACACCCGCCCGACGTAATCAAATTCATCGCGCGTAGCCTCCTCCAGCGCCGCCGCCGCAGGCCGCGCCAGGTCGCCCAACTCATCCAACGCATGGGCGGCCTGCAACCGCGCCCCTTTCTCTTCATTACCGAGCTCGCGGATCAGCACCTCCAGCGCCGCCTCGTCCCGCCCCATCGACGCCAAGGCAAACGCGGCCCAGACGCGCACCTCCGGCGTCGGATCATCGAGCGCCGTCAACAGCCGTCGCTCCGCTTCCCGCGCCCCCTTCCCTGTCTGGGGGCCCATCTGACCGACCGCAACCACGGCCCAATAGCGCACGCCCGAGTCCTCGTGCTCCATCGCGTCAAACAGCGCCTTCGCCGCCGCCTTGTCGCGCGCAATCGCCATCTCGCCGATCGCACGCGCGGCCATCAGGCGCTCCAGCCGCACGTCGCTGCCCAGCTCGCCGCGCCATTCATCGAGCGATTTGCCCAAGTGCTCCGCGGCTAACGGCGCGCAGAGCGCAAGCAGGATCAGACAAACTCTCATAACGTAATCTTGACTCCGCGCTCCTCAGCCGCCTGCCGCACCTGCGGTAGATCGAAACGCGCCAGTACGCCCGGCAAGAACACCGAAAGCGGCCACTCGTAGCGCTCCGTCCGGCAAACCGACTCATAAGACTCCAAGGCCTCATGGAGCTCAAGGCTTTTCACCGCCGGAGCAAGCAGCGCCGCGAACTGCGCCGGAACCGACCCCCAACCCGAACCCGCCAGCCGCACCTCCGAGTGCCCGTAGCGTCCAAGCCAACGGATCACCGAAAGCACGTCCAGCACACGCCCGCCGACATAAGGCCGATCGAGCATCAGCCCTTGCACCGCATAGAAGTAGTCGCTGCCGTAGGGCGTCAGAAAACTGTCTTCGCGCGTCGTGTCCGGCCGCGACTCGCCGATGCCACGCACGTCCACCGCAAAAAAAGCGTCCGAATCAACCGCCAACTTCCGGGCGAACTCGCTCTCGCGTAGCTCCGCGTCCGCCGAGTGGTGCGACACGTAAAGCGTCGCCGGCCCCGCAGCGCGGGGAGGCCGCGACATCAACTGCTCGTCCTGCAGTCTCGTAACCAGCGCCTGGATTCCACGCTCGGTCTCCACCGCATAGGTCGTCGCATGCTCGCGCGGATAGCCCCGCTCCGAGCGATTGCGCAAGATCCGCGCGTAGGGCGCCGCTTCCGGCAAACGGATCCGCAACGCCCTGCGAACCAGCACGTCCAGCGGCGGTCGGACCAAACTCTCGCGACGCTTCGCCAACCGCTCCGCTTTCTCGCGCGTGTAGCCGAAAACCGTCTTGGACCCCAGCCCCGCCACCTGTCCCTTCGGCGTCGCATACAGCGTCTCGTCGTCCTCCATCACCAGTTCCGGCTCGCTCGTACGGTCCGACACCCCAGTCGCCCGATTGAACCAGCGATACATCGCCTCCCGGTTCTCCTGGCTGTAACCGTGATACGTCGGACCGATGAACAGCGAAACGTTCTCCTCCGCGCCCAACAGCCCCCACAGCCGCTTCAAGCGCCCATAGGCCTCCTCGGTCCCGCGGGCGTCAAAGTAGTCTTTCTCTTTCGCCAGAACGATCACCGGCTTCGGCGCCAACGTCGCCAAGAAGTCCTCGTGATCCAGCCCCAACGCGATGGCCCGCGGCGGGCACTGCTCGGTGTCCTGCGGAAGCTCGTTCTCCAGATTCCGCCGGAACGTCGTCACAAAGCAGCTCGGCGCCGCCATCGTCCAGCGCTCGTCGAGCCCCGCCAACCAGGTCGTCATCGTGCCGCCGCCCGAGTTGCCGGTCACGCCCAAGTGCGTCGGGTCAACCTCGTCCCGCGTCAGCAGATAGTCGAGCGCGCGGATCCCGTCCCAGGCTCGCCAGGTCCCGATAAAGTCGCCCGTCAGGAACTGCTGATTCCCCGCCAGCAAATGCTCGCGCGTCCCTGGCCCGATCAACGGCTCCAGGTCGTCGTCCACATACTGCAACCGCTCGCCCTGGCCAATCGGGTCATACAGCAGAACCGCGTAGCCTTGTCGCGCCAGCCCTTGCGCAAACGACTGATAGAAGACCGACGCCTTCCCGTTCGACGAGTGCCCGCAAGTCCCGACCACCCCCGGCGCCCGCCCAAGCAGCCGCCCCTTCGGAAGATACAGATTCGCCGTGACCAGAAACCCCGGCCGCGATTCGAAGATCACGTTCTCGACCCGATAAGCGTCCCGCTCGAAGCCGCCCGTCACCCGAGCCTTCAGCGGCGTCTTCTCCGGCATCGGTCCGAAAGAGCGGGAGATCTTCTCGCGCGCCGAGGCGACCCACGCCCGAGCGTCATCCGCGGTCCGCACGGCCTCAAAGCGCTCCAGCCGCTCTCTCTGCGCGCGCCGCACCTGCTCAAGCGTCCACTCCTGCACCATCCGCGGAAAGCGGTTCAACGCCTCGAACTCGCCTCCCTCTTCGCCGCGCAAGCCGCCGGCGCTCAGCCAAGCCGCCGCGGGAAGTCCCAAACAGTCTCGTCGAGTCATAAGCGGGTCACGGTCGCCTTCGGGCGCGCCGCCAGATAGAGCGTAGCGAATCCCGCCCCGATCAGCAGAATCAACTCCGCCAGATCCATCGCGATATAGACCTTGTGGAGATTCGACGGCGGCGCCTCCCCGCCCTGGATCACGATCTCCGATCGCTCGTCCAGCACCGGCAGAAGCCAAAACGTCTCAAGCGCCACAATCAGCGCCGCGCCCGCGCCCGCCGCGCGCACCCACAGGCTGGTCGTCCCTTTCCAGAGCAGCGGAATCAGCAGCAAAACCGCGCCCCATTCCAGCCGATTCAGCCACTGGAACGTATACCGCCCCACGTCCACGCCGACCGCCAACGACAAGCTCGGCGCCTGAAACTTCACCGGCGTCGCCAAGAAAGACACGCCGAACAGCAGCCCCGCCCAAAACAGCAGCAACGCGGGCAGGTACAGACGGGCATAGTTCATCGGGATCAGGTTACGATGGGGATCTTCTCAGAGGAAAGCTTCCACCATGCGTTTAGTAACTTACTCCACCGGAACCGGCCCCCGTGCAGGCGTCGTTCTCGACGGCCGCGTCGTCAGCCTTGAGGCCGCGGGCTATCTCGACGTCGTCTCCTTTCTCGCCGACGGCGACAAGGCGATCGCCGCCGCCCAAGGCCTCCAAGCCGGCCCCGACTCCCCCGCGCTCGAAGACGTGACGCTCCACGCCCCCATCCCCAAGCCCGACAAATTCATCTGCATCGGCCTCAACTACCGCGACCACGCCATCGAATCCGGCATGGACATCCCCGAGCTGCCGACCGTCTTCACCAAGTACCCCAACGCCGTCTGCGGCCCCTACGACGACGTCGTTCTGCCCTCCGTCTCCGACCAAGTCGACTACGAAGCCGAGTTCGCCTTCGTCATCGGCAAGACCTGCAAGAACGTCTCGAAGGAAGACTGGCAAGACGTCGTCTTCGGCTACACCTGCGTCCACGACGTCTCCGCCCGCGACTACCAACTCGCGACCTCCCAGTGGACCATCGGCAAGACGTTTGACACCTTCGGCCCCATGGGTCCCGTGCTCGTCTCGAAAGACGAAATCCCCGACCCGCACAACGTCCGCATCAGCCTCGACCTCAACGGCGAAACGCTCCAAGACTCGAATACCAATCAGTTCGTCTTCGACATCCCCTACCTGGTCGAGTACCTCAGCAAGGTGATGACGCTCGAACCCGGCGACGTGATCTCGACCGGCACGCCTCCAGGCGTCGGCTTCGCCCGCAAACCGCCCATCTTCATGAAACCCGGCGACGAAGCCGTCGTCCGCATCGAAGGCATCGGCGAACTCCGCAACCGCTGCATCTCCGACCAGTAGCCGGCCAGGCAACCGACCACGGAAGGCCAACAACGGAAGCCCCCCGCGGGGACTGTCCCATCAAGGCGTCGATTCCTCGGAAACGAACCAGCGCGTGTGGACTTCCATGAGACGGCTGTCCGAAGTCAAGCCGCAAGCCCGACATCGCACCCGATCCGTTCTTCTTTCCTTCTTACAAGAACTCTTCGCGCTCATCTCTTTTCAAAGTCTTCCGGTCCTTGGAACCGAGCTCCGCACAAGCGATCGAACACCTAGCTTCCATTCGCATTCTCGTGAGCCCGATTCCATCGTTGGGCTCGATGCCAGAGGGGCGTCGATCTTCGAGCGGCGCTGCCATCTGTCCCGCGAGTTCGCCCCGAAAGGCCTCTCCAGGCAACACGCGCAGTCACCGTCTGACGTCGGCGTTCGCTCGTTTCCTTCAACCGAAATCTTCGTCTTGCGTCCTCCTTTTCCCGCCGCTTTTACTCATCCGTAAAGCCGAATTCGCGCTACCCAACCGCCGGAAAAGCCTTCCACTTCTCGCCCGTCTTCCACATCCGATGCAGCACCACCGCCAGCTTCCGCGCCACCGCCACAATCGCCCTCTTACGCGCATTCTTGCCGCCGCGTTCCGAGTACTTCAAGCCCCACTGCCGCAACGCCGAATCCGTCCCGAACGGCCCCAAGATATAGTGCGCGCATTGCACCAATAAACGCCGCAATCGTTCATCGCCGGCCTTCGATATCCCCAACTCCGGATCCGATT
>JGI12316J15309_10004567_pt1 | contig 142447 bp, 117 predicted proteins | sample MarCyaLeptolynsp_FD_15309 | JGI IMG/M metagenome (IMG submission 15309)
AAGGACGCGCGGGGTTGAGCGGGGCTGCGCGATGGGGGCCGGCCGTGCTCAGGCATACGGTCCGCCGACCCGGTTTCGTAGAGCGCAGGGCGTCGTGCCGAGCATGGACCGTAGAGCGTGCGGTCCGAACTGCGCGCGGCCGGCCCCCATCGTCTCCGCCCCTCGGCGTCGGGGCTTGGGGCGCTCGGCCTGGGTGGGGGTGGGGTTACTGTCGGTGCCGGCCCGTGGGCCGGCAGATCGTTGTTGGTGATCGCGGCTGCGGAGCGTGTCGAGCAGCCTGAGCGTCACCGGGTAAGCCTTTACGGTGCTGGGTGCTCGACGACGGCCGCGGAGGGTAAGGCAGCCTGAGCGTCGTCGGCTACGCCTTTGCCGTGCTGGGTGCTCGACGACGGCCGCGGAGGGTAAGGCAGCCTGAGCGGCGTCGGGTACGCCTTTGCGCCGGCGACCGCGGGGGCTGTCGAGCGGCTTGAGGGGTGTCGGGGGCCTTGCGGGCGACGGGGGCTAGCTTTGGTAGAGCTGCATGTAGGCGTCGACCATGCGCGCGTAGGAGTAGCGGGATAGTGCCATGGTGCGCGCGTATTGGCCGCGCTCGCGGGCGGCGGCGGGGTCGGTGGCTTGCTCGCGCAGGGCGGCGGTCAATGCGGCCTGATCGTCCGAGGGCACGAGGCGGCCCATGGCGCCGTCTTCAACGACGCGCGGCAGACCGCCGACGTTGGTGCAAACGATCGGCAAACCCGTGGCCATGGCTTCGAGCACGACCAGCGGCAGGCCCTCGGTACGGGACGGCAAGGCAAACACATCGAGGGCCGTCAGAACTCGGGGCACGTCTTTACGCATGCCCAGCAGGTGGATCGATGGGTGACCGGCCGCCAGGGTGCGCAACTCTTCGAGCAGGGGACCGTCGCCGGCAACGATGACGTGGCAATCGGTTCCCAGATCGTCCCGAAGCGAACGCAGCAGCAGCGCGTGATTCTTGAGCGCGATGACCCGCCCGACGGCGCCCACGACCCAGGCCGTCTCCGAAATGCCGAGTTCGTCACGCACCGCCCGGCGCGCCTGTGGATCCGGCCCGAAGCGCTCGAGGTCGACGCCGTTGGGAATGACGCTGAGACGAGCCGGCGAACAGTCTCTTTGGGAAAGCGCCTGCTCGGCGGTCGCGTCCGACACCGCAACGAACGCGTGAGCCGTCCTCGCGGCCAGGCGGCGCAGCACCATCGAACGCGACGACGCGCGGTTCTCGCCGTGCTTGGTGTGCACCACCCGCGCCCCGAGGGCACGCGCCGGCGCCCCCGCGTAAATCAGCGGGAGTGGGTTGTGGGTATGCACGACCTGCGCACGGCGGCGGCGGAAGAACCAGCCCAACCTCGGAGAAAGAGTGGGATCGATTCCCCGCCCGCGTTTCGCGATGCGCGCCAGCGGCAGGTTCCGCTCGGCAAATAGCGGCGCCATTGCGTCGCTCGGGTCCGCGTCGAGAGACACAACGGCCACGGAATGGCCGTCGTCGCGCTGGCGCGTGGCCAAATCGAGAGCGACGCGCTCACCTCCGCCAATGCCGAGCGAAGTCAGCACATGCACGATCGACAACCCGGAGCTCATGCCCGCGGGATTGTACACGCTCACCCGGCGCGCCATCGGGCCCCGAACAAACAAGTGGCCGCGAACCGGGCACAGGCCCGCCGGGCGCGTATACTGCCGCCGAAGCGCCTGCCATGCCGAACGACAAGCCTCTCGTTTCCGTCGTCACGCTCACCTGGAACAGCTCTCGTTTCATCCCGCCGCTTTTGCGCACGCTGCTGGCGGATGCCGAGCACAGCCAGGTGGCGACCGAAGTCATCGTCATCGACAACGGCTCGACCGACGACTCCCTGGAACTACTTCGCGGCTTCGCGGCGGAGCACCCCAACATCATCATCGTGCCCCTGTCCGAGAATCAGGGCACGACGGTCTCCCGCAACATCGGCATTCGCATGGCCCGGGGCGAGTTCGTTTTCATCCTCGACAGCGACACCGAGATTCCGAAGGGCGCGCTCCGCGGCCTGGTCGACTCGTTCGACAACATCGACGCCCCGCGCGATCGCATCGGCATCGTGTGCCCGCGACTGCTGTACCCCGACGGCGGCTTTCAGGAATCCGCTCGACGCTTTCCAACCTTCTTTACCAAGGTCTACCGGCTGCTGCGCATCGAAGCCATGCGCGCCCGGGACGAGTCGCTCGACGATGTGCTCGAGGGAAAAAACACCCTCGTCGACTACGCCATCTCGGCCGCCTGGTTCATTCCTCGGGAAACGTTCGACCGCGTCGGCCTGCTCGACGAGCGTATCTTCTACTCGCCAGAGGACGTGGAGTTCTGCGCTCGCGTTTGGCAGAAGGACCTCGAGGTCTGGTACTACCCGCAGGTCGAGATCATGCACAACACCCAGCGGCTCACCAACAAACGCCCGCTTTCGAAGCTGGGCCTGAGCCACGTAAAGGGTCTGGTTCGGTACTGGTGGGAGTACGACGGCTTCTTCTCCCGACCGCACCGCTAGCGCAAGCCCGAGCCGCAGTCCGCAGCTTTCGAGAGCCCCGGATCAGCGGTCTCAGATCGAGACCGCCGGACGTATCGATTCGAGCCGCAGGCGCCGAATCTGTCATCAATTCGTCGACTTACGCGGGGCACCGCCTTTGCACAACGAAGGGGCGTGAAAAAAGCCGTTGTTCCATTGCTGATCGCGATCGCGATGCCGGCGCCAGCGCGCGCTGAAGGCACCGATCAACTCAACCTCACCCAGGCCCTCCGGGCCCGCACCCAGCTCTACGTCGACATCGTGGCGCCGGGCACCGAGTCGATACGCTGGCAGGGCGTCGGCACCGTCGACGTCACGTTGCCGGACGGCACCGCACTCGCGACCCTCGGCTCCGGCGAAACCGTAGGCACCGCCGACTTGCCCGCGGGTGCCTATGGCGTCTACATCAATCGCGGTCAGGTGGTCGACGTCCGCTGGGACGTCCAGGTGGTCGGCCAAACAGGCAGCGGCGGGCGCCTCCACTCCTACGACTGGGCCTTTAACGCGGGCGCCTTTAGCGAAAGCCGAGCCACGAACGGCAGCTTCTACGCGCTCGTTCCCGGCGGCAGCGGCGACGACACGGCGGTCATCGAGCTCAAGCTCGACGGACTGGCGGGCTACGTCTTCAACATCAACGCCAACCGAATCGGCGTCGACGGTCCGGACGGCGGGCGGTCCGTCAGCATGTATGGACACACCGTCACGCCCGAGTTTCCCATCTATTTGACGCCGCCTACCCTCGCGGACTTCGCGGCAGTCACGCCGGAGGTGTACGGACTCGACTACATCGGCGGACGCAGTGTCGACGTCAACGAGCAGCCCATGGACCCGTGCAACGTCATCGCGCCGGGCGAAAGCTTCGGCCGGTTTCAGTTCTTCACGCCCAACGAGGGCACCTACCATTTGCAGTGCGACCTGGACGGCGACGGAGTCTTCGAAATGGCGAACGACGACGACTTTCTCGCGATTGGAACGACCACGCCGGGTGTCAACACGGTGCTGTGGGACGGGATCCACCAGGGAAACCCGATCGCCGAAGGAACCTACGAATGCCGAGTCCGCCTCAACGTCGGAGAGTTCCACTACGTCGGAGCGGATATCGAGACCAGCTATCAGGGCATGCGCATGTTCGAAGTAAAGGCAGACGGCTCGCGACGCAGTCTGACCATGTTCTGGAACGACCTCGCCGTGCAGGATGGAGTGCAGAATATGCCCGGCGGCGCGCCCGGGCTTCCCACGTCCGGCGAGGACGGAATCGAGTCCGGGCCGTACTCGGAACCTGCGGTAGCAAACGTCAACGCCAGGTCGTGGGGAGCCTTTAACTCCGGCGGCAAAGGCAACATGAACTACCTCGACACCCACACGGTGCTGGCTTCGAGCACGTCCTCGAACATCACCCTGCAGGCCGTATCCGCGACCGCCGACGACGACAGCGACGGCCTGTCCAACTTCGAGGAACAGTGCGTCTACGGCACGAACCCGCAGAACCCGGACTCCGACGGTGACGGCACGACCGACGGCGAGCAATGGGCGAGCAACTCGTCCAGCGGCGGCACCGGCGGCCTCGAGTCGAACGGGCGTCTGTCGAGCAAGCTCGCCCGGCGCGCCATCGCCAAGTCCCTGGAGCGGGCAGCGCCCGTTGCGGCCAGCCCGCTCATTCTGTTCGAAGCGGGCGAGCTGTCCGGCTGGCTCGACACCGTCTCGCTGCCCGGGCTCACCGCGGTTCCGGCAACGCCGACGGATCTGCCCGAGCTGACCAACGCCGACGAGGTATTCGGTCTCGACTTTGTTGACGGCAACGGCTCCGTTCGCGCGTCCGCGCTGCTTATTTCGAGCGAGGGCGCCATCTACGAGCATTCGAAGGCTCTGTGCGACCGCGCGGGCGGCTCGGAGCTGTTGGAGCTCGGTCTCGCCGGAAACTTCGACCTCCTGCGCGCAAGCTACCGCTCGACATCCCGGGGAACCCTCGACCACGCCAGCACCCTCAAGCTCTACGACCAGGGCGACGACCGCATGTCGCTACACGCCCATTGGAACGCGAAGGCCTACCCCGCCGTTGCTGCGGGGCAGCGGGTGGTAAACGTCCAGCTCTGGGCGCGCCAGGCGAGCGTACTCGGCAACCTGCAGGACGGCTTCTTCGCCTCGCTTGCCGCCAAGGACGCCCTGGTCGTCGAGGCCGCCCAGGCCCTCGACGAAAGCAACGCAGACACCTGGACGCGGCCGACCCGCGAACGCCAGGTGCCGCCGTTCGCCTTCGCCAGCGGGCGGCTCTTTGGCGGCGAGCTGGAGCTAGAGGTTCTGCCCCTTCTCGGGTCGGCCACCGGCGGCCACCTCGTCCTGCGGCCGGTATCCCAGCGCGGACAGCTCCTGCCGAACCGGCGCATCGACCTCGGTGCCGATGCCTTTGGCGAGCGAGGATTTCGCCTGTCGCTTCCCCTGTACCGCGATCTTCACGTCGACCTCTACGAGGGAAACACTCTCGTCGATACCCTGTGGCTGTCGGACGGTGCGTGGGCTCCCTTTGACGATGGCCTTTGGGACGGAACCACCGAGGTGACAGGCTTCTCGGTCAACGACTGTCCGCTCTCCGACCCAACGAGCCAACCGTGGGCCCACGACGGGCTCGCGCCGCTTGCCGGATGCGCGCAGGTCCGAGCCGGACGAGTCGACCGGTTCGCCGGCGTGGCTCGCCACTTCGCGCGGGGAATCTCGACGGCCACGGCCCGCGGATTCGTTTTCCATTACCGCTCGAGCGACACGGTCGAAGTGTGCGTCGAAGACAACCAGCGGCGGCAGAAGCACTGCCGCAAGCTCCCGGCCAGTCCGCAGGGCCAGTGGGCCCAGCTCGACGGCTTCGGCCCGGTGCAAACGGCAAACCTGCTCACGTTCACCCGCAGCACGGCCGGTGAGCTCGTCGTGGGCGGTCTCGCGCTCAATCGCCAGGCGCTCGAGCTTCCGTCAGACCGGGTCCGACGTCGCGGCTGCTCCGCCGCCTCGCGCGCATCGGGCTCACCGTGCGCCCTGCTGGCACTGCTCGGGTTGCTCGTCATGCGCCGACGACGACGCTAGGGGCTGTCCCTAGCCCGCGAGGAAACGGTGCCGCCCGCGACGTATGGACTCGTTCGTTGGGCGGCACCGGCAGCGGCCGCGGTTCAACGGCGCGCGCCGTGCTCGGCCACGACTTCTTCGAGCAACGAATGCAGCGCGCGACCGCTGTCGGCCCAGTCGCCACGACCGCCAACCCGCGCGATCTCCAGCGGATCGTAGTCGCGCTCCACGGCGCGCTGCAGCGCACCGCGCAGCGTCTCGGGGCTCTTCGCCGGCACCAGCTCGCCGAGCAGCTCGCGGTCGATGAGGTCGGGGATTCCGCCGACGTCCGTGGCGACCACCCGGCGCCCACAGCTGAGCGCCTCGAGCACGACGTTGGGCGTGCCTTCGGCCCAGCTCGGCAAGACGAGCACGTCGCTCGCGGCGATCCACCGGGGCACCTCTTCATGAGGTCGCGGACCCACGGCAATAACCTGGTCGCCGGCCTCGTCGCAGCGCTCTTTCGCCGGGCCACCGCCGACGATGACCAGGCGCGCGCCGCTCACGCCGCGAAACGCTTCGAGCAGATCGTAGATGCCCTTGGTCTCCAGCACGTTGCCCACGTAAACGAACAGCTTGCCGTCGGCTGACAACCCCAGCTCCGCGCGAGCTTCGGCTCGGTCCGCGGGAAAAAATCGCGAGGAGTCGACACCGTTGTAGACCACGGCGACTCGCTCGTCGGCGACTCCCAGATCGCGGGCGACCTGGCCCAGCGCGCGACTGACCACCATCACGCGGTCCGCGCGCGGCAGCATGCGCCGAAGCACCTTGCCGGGTCCAGGCTCGTAGGCGAGCACGTTGAGGTCAGAACCGTGCACCTTGACAACCGCCGGCACTCCGAGCAGCTGCGCCACCCCCACCGCGGCGCACCCGTCGGGATAGGCCCAGGCGCCGAGCACGACCGAGATGTCTTTTCGCCGCTTGAAAAGCTCGGGACCGAGAGACGCCGCATACAGCGCCGGCGAAACCCAGCCCGAGACCTTCGGAACGTACAGCGCCCGCGGATGAACCACGGGCATGCCGTCTACCTGCTCGCGGTAGGGCACGCCGTCGAAACGCCCGGCCGCCGACCAGCGAGCCGCCAACCGCGCCCCGGGAAACCAGGGCAGCGTGGCCATCACGCTGACGTCGCAAAACTCGCTGAGCGCCCCCAGCTGCAGCCGATTGTACGGCGCCGTGAGCGGCGCCGCCGCGTTCGGAAACAGGCGAGTAATCGCGAGGACGTGCATTGCCTGCGCGGGTGGCGCCTAGGCGGCGAGGTGTTCGAAGTGGGCGCGCAGCCCGTCTTCGGTCGAGACGCGCTGGTTCCAGCCCAGCCCGACGAGCTTGTCATTGCTGAATCGCTGGCCCTTCCACACACTCGCGACTTTGTAGTGCGTAAAGACCGGCGGCAGCTGGCCCTTCGAGTACGCGACGTAGCGCTCGAGCACCGAGGTCGCGGCCTTGGTGACGAGCCACGGCACGGGAATGTACGGCACGCGCTGCACCTTGCGCCGATACTGGCGCAAGAACTCCCGCGCCGTGATGATGTCGCCGTCGACGACGTTGTACGTCTCGCCGTCCGGCGCGCGGCCACCGCCGGCGCTGACGAACGCGTCCGCGCAGTTGGTCACGTACGACAGCGGCAACAGGTTGCCGCGGCCGATGAACAGAAAGAGGCCAAAGAGGTTGATGCCGATGCGCCCGCTCATCGCACCACCGCCGGGCCCGTAGATCACCCCGGGCCGCAGGACAACGGTGGGAATTCCGTGCTTTTCCCGGTAGTCCCACACCAGCTGCTCCTGCCTGAGCTTGCTGTGGGAATAGACGTCGCGCTTTTCCGGGTGCGGTTCCAGGGGCGTTTGCTCGTCGACAACCGCCTTGCCCGGTAGTGCAGCAACGCCGTACACACCGAACGAACTGCAGTGAATCAGGCGCGGAGGCGACTTTCGCGCCGCCATGGCGTCGAGCAGGTTGCGCGTGCCCACCACGCTGTTCGCGAACATGTCGGCGGCGGCACCGGCGACCCCCGAAGCGAGATGATAGACCTCGTCGGCCTCCGACACCGCGCGCCCGCAGTCGGCCGGATTCGTGAGCGTGCCGCGCAAGATCGAAACGCCCTTGATCGACTCGATGGCCGACGCGTCGCTGCCGGGTCGCACCAGGCAGCGAATCTGGTCCTGGCCGGCCTCGGCCAGGGCACGCACGACGTTGCGGCCCAAAAAGCCGTTGGCTCCGGTAACCAGGACGCTCACGATGCCGCTCCTTTGGCGTTCGCGGAGGTCTGGCGAAAGATCTCGTCCATCATCCAGGCAATTCTCAAGATGTCGCGCCCCGAAATCGGTTCCGGCCCCTCTCCGCGAACATTGGCGTAGAAGCGCCCAAAGAGCTCTCCCAGGCCCGCGAAGAAGTGAAACTCGGACGCGGCAAAACGCCCCATGTTGCGAGCGCTCGCCTTCGCGTGTTCGACCGCGTGAAGAGCGCTTTCCGCGAGGCGCCCGAGGGCGCTCGGCAGCTGGCGAGCAGGCTGGACCGTCGCCGTGCGCGCGTTGTAGTCGATGTGCGCAAAGCCCGCCGTGCCGTACAGGCGGGCGAACGCCTGCAGCGGCTTGGCCCCCGAGCAAAAGGTCCCGTACGCCGAGACGGTTTCGCCGCGAATGATGAGGCGCAGCTCGTCTTGCAGCTCGTCGCGAACGTCGCCAAAGCTGGTCGGTTCGCGGCGCCACGCGACCGCCGTGATGTCCGGGCGTTCGTCCGGCATGAACTCGGTGATCTTGTGGAGCAGGTGATTGATGTTGTTCTGAAACAGCTTGCCCGGAAGGCGGTGCACCCAATGGTCCGGCGAGCCGAGAATGACTTTGCCGAAGGGCCCGCCCAGGTCGTAGCCAAACCAGCTCTCGACGTGAACCACGTCGCCGATGGCTCCCGCCTGCAGTCGGCGACGCATGTCGAGGGCCACCGGGTCGAACGCGTGGGTGTGGCCGATCGTGAAGCGCCGGTCGGCGGCCCTGGCTGCCTCGATGAGCTCCACGCACTGGCCGTAGTCGAGAGCAAACGGCTTTTCGACGTACACGTGGCAACCGGCGTCGAAGCACTGGCAGGCCAGCGACAGGTGCGACTGCGGCGGCGTACAAATGTGCACGACGTCGGGCGTCTCGGCAGCGAGCATCTCGGCCACGTCGCCGTAGTGCGCGGGCAGGCCGTAGCGAACGGCGAGTTGCTCGGCCATAAGCGGCTCGAGGTCGCAGACCGCCACCAGTTCGGCGTCCGGCAGTCTGTCGATTTCTGTGACGTGGCCGTCGGCGATTTGCCCACAACCAATCAAGGCGACGCGAAGCTTTCGGTTCATTCGATGAGACGAACGGGCGAACGGGCCCGGGCGATGGGCGCCGGCGGGGCGGCGCCGCGACAGACCATACCAGCTCTATTCGCATGGTAGTGTGGCGGCCTCGGTGAATCGCGCCACCCGAACGAGGCCGCGCCCACCCGTGCGCGAGCTGCGAACCCCCGACGACCTCGACGCCATCGCCGGCGAGTGGACGGAGCTCGCGCGTGCCGCGAGCGAGCCCAACCCGTACTTCGAACCGTGGCTGGCTATCCCGGCCCTTCGCCACCTCGTGGGGACTAGCAACGTTCGATGGTTGGCGGTGAAGGACTCTCGGCTGCTCGGCGTTGTGCCCATCGAACGCACACCGCCGTCGCGCGCCATGCCACTCCCGCGCTGGCGTATATGGCGTCATCCGTATTGCTTTCTTTGCACGCCGCTCGTTCGCGCGGGTGACGAAGATCGCTTTTGGCGCGCCGTGCTCGACTGGCTCGCCGGGCGCTCCCGGGTCGCCGCGCCGCTCGAGCTGCCCTGGCTCTCCGAAGGCCCCGTGCTCGACGCCCTGGTGCGCGAGCTCGACCGCCGCAACAAACCGACCGTCGTGGCGCGCCAGTGGCAGCGCGCCCTGCTCGCCCCCGCCGGCGGCAACGCCGCCGACTATGCCGCGCAAACGATCCGCAAAAAGAAACGCAAAGAGCTGCGACGCCAGCGCTCCCGGCTGGCCGATACCGGCTCGGTCGAGCTGCGCACCCTCGGCATCGGCGGTGACCAAGTCGACGACGAAGCGCTCCGCGCCTTTGCCGACCGGTTTTGCGCTCTGGAAACCGCCGGCTGGAAAGGCGCGGAGGGAACCGCTATGGCCAGCCGAGCCGGCGACCGGCGCTTCCTCGAAGAGTGCCTGATCCGCGGGCACCGCGCCGGTGCCCTGTCGACCCTCGAGTTGTCTGTCGATGGCCAGGCGATCGCCTCGAAGATCGTGTTTGCCGGGGGCCGCACGGGCTTCATGTTCAAAATCGCCTTTGACGAGGCTTACGCCAGGTATTCTCCCGGCGTGTTGCTCGAGCTCGACTTCCTGGAGCTGGCGATCGACGGCGGCCACTTCGAGACCGTCGATTCTTGCGCCGCTCCCGACCACCCGATGATCGACCACCTGTGGGCGCAGCGACGCCCCTTGCGCAGCCTCACGGTGGGCGCCGGCCCGGCCGGTATGCTGTGGTTGCGCGCGCGCCCCCTGCTGAGCCGCTTGCGCCGATGGCGGAGGGCATCGTGACTGCCGATTTGCTCCAGGTGTCGCCCGGCGACATCGGCCATCGCTTCGATCGCGGGGCGTTTCGCGTTCGCCATCGACTCGCCGAGGACGCCCGCGCGTCGGCGCTGTTCGACATCGAACGACTGGTCGAGCTGGCCGGCCAGCTGCCTGCGAACCAAATCGAGTACAACGCCGGGGAACTGCCGGTCGACTGCGATCCGGGCGCCACGCCCGGCAACGGCCTGTCAGCGGCGGAAACCATCCGCCGAATCCGCGACTGCAAGTCGTGGCTGGTGCTCAAACGCGTCGAGGCGCACCCGGAGTACCGGAGCTTGCTCGATCGGTGTCTCGACGAGATCGACGGAGTCATCGCACCGTCGTGGCCCGGCATGCGGCGCCGCGAGGGGTTCGTGTTCGTAAGCTCCCCCGGGTCCGTCACGCCCTTTCACCTCGACCCGGAGGTCAACTTCTTGCTGCAGGTCCACGGCCGCAAGACGATGCACGTGTGGCGACGCGCCGACGACGAGGTCGTTGGCGAGCGCGATCTCGAGCGCTATTTTTCGAGCGACGCCCATCGCAACTTGCCCTACCGGGACGCGTTCGAAGCGCGGGGCGAACGCTTTGAGCTCGCGCCGGGCGACGGCGTGCACGTTCCCATGGCCGCGCCGCACTGGGTGCAAAACGGCGATGACGTGAGCGTGTCGTTTTCGATCACGTTCCGCACCGACGCATCGGAGCGACGCGAACGGCTCTACCAGGTCAACGCGCGGCTTCGCGGCCTGGGGCTGCGGCCGCAGCCAGTGGGACGGCGACCGCGGCTCGACGACCTCAAGCTCGGCGCCTACGACCTGCTCGCGAAGGCGCGCCGAACCTTGCGACCACCGCACGAGCCGTAGCCGGCCGCCCGAAACGGTCGTGAGGTCGTGGGCGGCAACGTGAGGGCACCGCGCACATACGCGCACGAGCGACCGGTGCGGCGCAAAGGGGGTCAACGGTCCCCTCCGGGGTAGACAGCCCCGCCCACGACCCGACGATAATTCTATTCGCGATTCGCAGGGGCCCGAAACACCGTGCGGCATACGCCTTGCTGTGTGGCAGGCCGATGTTCAAGCCCTCGCAGTTTGCCCCCTTGCTCCTTCTCGCCTCGGCCTCTGTGTCGGGATGCATGGCCCAACTCGAAATCGGCGAGGCCAGCTCCGACGCCAACGCCGACCGCGACGGGGACGGTGAGTCGGATTCGTCGCCCTTCGATATCGAAGCTGGCCAGCCTTCCTCCGACGACGCCGGGCCGGAGTTTGCTTTCGACCCGCTACGTGCGTCGCTAACTCTGCTGTCGAGCGAGTCGCTATCGCTCGAAGGGGTTCCGGACGGGCCGCTGGTTTCGCACTGCGACTCGCTGCCCATGAACATGGCCGTCGAGGTGGCCTGCTACTTCTTCGAACGCGGCGAGTTCGGATCGTTCGAGGGACGCCGGGGAGCCGAGGTCGAGTACGTCAAGTTCCCGGCCGTCGGAGTCGAGCGCGCCGCCATCGTCCTGGTCACGGGCCGCACCGAGTCGTACGTCAAATACGCGCCGCTGGTCTATGAGCTCACGGCGCTCAACCCCGAGCGGGGCTACACGGTGTACGTCCTCGAGCATCGGGGCCAGGGCTTCTCGGGCGGCCGCCTCGGCGGCGATCCCATAACCGATGCGGGCAACTGGCAAAAGGGCCACGTCGGCAATTTCTGGTGGTACCTCGACGACATGCGAACGTTCATGGAAGACGTGGTCGCCAGCGCGGACCACGAGCGCACGTACATGCTCGCGCACTCCATGGGCGGCGCCATCGCGTCGCGGTACCTGCAGCGCTTCAACTCCGACCCGCTGGTCGACGCGGTGGTTCTGTCCTCGCCGATGAACGAGATCAGGCTCGACCTGGGCCAGACCGTGCTGCTCAACCTGCTGCGGCCGGCCCTGCTCTTCATCGGTCGCGAGTACGCCGTTGGCCAGGGCCCGTGGACCTATGGCTCCTTTGAAAGCGTCACCTCCAGCGAAGTGCGGTGGGCGTACAACCGCCGCTGGCAGCTCGACTTCCCGGAGATTCGCGTGGGCGGAACGACCTTTCAGTGGACCGTTGAGTCCTACGATGCGGCCAACGCCAGCGTTTTGCTGGGCGGCCGCATGCGGGTGCCCGTGCTGCTGTTTCAGGCCGGTCGCGACCAGGTGGTGGGCGACGGGGGGCAAAACAAGCTGTGCTCACGAGCGGCCGATTGCCGCCTGGTGCGGTTCGACGACGCCGAGCACGAACTCATGAACGAAGCCGACAGCATTCGAACGCCGTACCTCGAGCAGACTCTCGAGTTCTTCGAAACGCACTAGCGCGCTATTCCGGGTCGGTGTCCGTCGGCGCCAGGCGCAACGCGTTCTCGAGCGCCGACAGGACCGCCGGCTGCCGATCGCCGTCGATGAACACGTCGCCGCCCTCGACGGGCTCGGCCAGGGACCAATCGGCGGCGTCGACCAGTTGGCCGGCGTCGAAAGTGAGTTCGATGGTGGTCGCAACGCCGGGCGCGACGTCGAGCGATCCCAGGGCGACATCGAGCGACAGGCTCGCGGGCTCGACCTCCAGGACGAACTCGAGCTCGTCGTTGCCGTCGTCTTCGCCGGAATCGTCGCCCCCGCCCGCGCCTTCGGTCTCGAGTTCGCCTTCGATTTCGACGCTGCGTACGCGGGCGACGATTCGCGAGTAGACCCCTACGGGCGGGTCACCAAATGCGAGTGGCTCGGGCGCATCGTCGTCGCCCCACTCGATATCGACGCGGTCCAGGGTGGTCCGCTCGTCCCCGGGGGCGGCGTCGCCGACCGCGCGGACATCTTCCAAAACCAGGCGCACCGAGTCCAAAGTCAGCGTGCGCTGCGGGCTCTCCACGGAGCCCGGGACCGGTTGGGCGGTCCGAATCTCGAGCCACAGCGAGGTCTCGTCGCCAGGCTCGCCCGGATCCGGCGGTTCGCTGGGCGTGCCCGGCCCCGCTCCGCCGCCAGGCCCACCCGGATCGGCGGCGCCGCTGCAGCCCATCAGGACCGCAGCACTCGCGAGCAGGACCAGCCCGGCAAAGCGCCTCATGGCCATTGAACTCAGCAAACCCGATGCCGACCGACCCGCACCGTAGTTTCGCCCCCTTGCGAGCCCGCACTGTGTACCGTTCGTACAGTCTGCACGCCCACCCCGTACAGTAAGCGCCCTCTCACTCGGGGACGGTCTTGCCAAGTTGCCAAGCCGCGAGCTTGCCGCGGTGCCGCTGTGCCGCTGTGCCGCGGCAACTTGGCAACACCGTCCCCAAACGCGAGCTTGACGTGCGGGGCACGGCGGCAACCTGGCAACACCGTCCCCAAACGTGAGCTTGGGGACGGTGCGCGACCCGCGGCGCTAGCGGCCGAGGAGGTTGCGGGCGATGACGACGCGCTGAATCTGCGAGGTGCCCTCGTAGATCTGCAGCAGCTTGGCGTCGCGCATGAGCTTTTCGACCGGGTATTCCTTGGTGTAGCCGTAACCGCCGAAGATCTGTACGGCGTCGGTCGCCGCCTTCATCGCGCTGTCGGCACCGTAGAGCTTGGCGTAGGACGACGTGATGGCGTCCAGCTTGCCCGCGTCCACCAGGCTGGCGGCCTTGTGGGTCATCAAGCGAGTGGCCTCGTAGGACACGGCGATGTCCGCGAGCAAGAACTGAATCGCCTGATGCTGAGCGATCGGCACCCCGAACGTCTTGCGCTCGAGGGAGTAGTTACGGCTCTCCTCGAGGGCGCGTCGAATCAGCCCCGCCGCGCCCGCTGCAATCCACGGCCGCGAGCGGTCGAAGGTCTTCATGGCGACCTTGAAGCCACCCTCTTCGCTGCCAACCAGGGCGCTCTTCGGAATCTTCACGTCTTCGAAGATGACGTCGGTGGTGTTCGACGCCCGCTGGCCCATTTTGTCTTCTTTGCGACCGGTCTTGATTCCGGGCGTGTCCGCGTCGACCACGAACATGGCGATGCCCTTGTGCCGCTTGCTGCGGTCGAAGGTCGCCAACACCGTGTACCAGCTGGCCACGCCACCATTGGTGATCCAGCGCTTCTGGCCGTTGAGCACGTAGTCATCGCCGTGCTTTTCGACCTTGGTCGAGATGTTCGACACGTCGGAGCCAGCGTCCGGCTCCGAGCAGCAGTAGGCCGCAAAAATCGGCTCCTCGATGAGACGCGTGAGGTACTTCTTCTTCTGCTCCTCGCTACCGGCGATGAGCAGCGGCATGGCGCCCAGCATGTTGCCAGCCACCGACGTATTGATGCCCGCGCAGCCGTAGGCAACCTCTTCCTGGACCAGGCAGTGCTCGAAACAGCCGAGCCCAACGCCGCCGTACTCCTCGGGCACCTCGATGTTCATCAGGCCGGTCTCCCAGGCCTTCTTGAAGAGCGCGGTCGGAAATTCTCCGGTCTCGTCGTACTTGCCGGCAACCGGGATGATCTCGTTTTTGGTGAAGTCCCGGGCCAGGGACACCAGCGCCTGCTGCTCTTCGGTGAGGTTGAAATCCATTGCCATAGCGGCGCATGGTAGCATTTGGCCGTGGCCGCGGACGAGGCGTTCGGCCCCTTCAGGCTCCTGCGAAAGCTGGGTTCGGGAGGCATGGCCGAGGTCTTCTTGGCCCGGCGGGTGTCGGGCTCGGGACCGGCCGTGGCCGCGGTCAAGCGCACGCTGCCAGACCTCGCCGACAACCCCGCAGTTTCGGCGCTTTTCGAACGCGAACAGCGCCTCGCCCAGACCCTCGACCACCCGCGAATCGCCCGAATCCACGAAGTCGGCCTGGCCGCGGGCAGGCCGTTCATCGCCATGGAGCTGGTCCTCGGTACCAACCTGGCGGGCCTGCGGCGCCGCAGCAAAACCCGGCCCGCAGTGGCCCTCGGCTACGCCGCGACGGTGCGCCTTCTGCGCGACGTTTGCGAAGGCCTCGACCACGCGCACTGCGCCCAGGACGGCATCGCCCACGGCGACGTGCACCTGCAAAACATCATGGTGACCTACGACGGCGCGCCCAAACTCATCGACTTCGGCGTCGCCCGCGCCGCCGGCGAAATCGGGTTGGGCAAACCCGGCGGAACCTACGCCTACATGGCGCCCGAACAACTTCGCGGCGAACCGTTCGACCGGCGCGCGGACGTGTTCGCTGTCGGCGCGGTCGCGTGGGAGCTGTTCACCGGCGTGCCGCTGTTTCGCCGCCGCAACAACGTACTGACCATGCGCGCGGTCGTGGAACAGCCTCCCCCACGCCTCGGAGCCTTCATGCCGAAGCACCAGGCTCGAGAAGCGGAGCGCCTCGACCGAGTCTTGTCGAGAGCTCTCGCCAAAGAGGCCGACGATCGCATCGCCTCGTGCGCCGACCTGGCGCGAGAGCTACGCGAAGCCGCCGGCGAGGCTGGCTGGACGGCGCCCGATAGCGACCATGACTCGCCGGCCGATCGCGACGAGCTCACCGCCTCCGTGTGCGGTGTGTTCGCCACTGAGCGAGCCGCCATCGTTCGCGGACTGAGCGAGTTCGGTGACCTCGAACGTTGGATGATGGAACGCCCCCACGACGTTCCGCTGGTGCTCTGACCCGGGCGTCTTTGAACCTGGTCCATAGCCGCCAGGATCTCGGTTCACCTCACTGACACCGTACCGTTGCGCAGCGGTTGCGCAAAACAGCGGTTGTCGCATTCTGTTCGCGAAGCCGCAGCAGAGTGGATACCTGCCTGTCCTTCACTCAGTGCAAGAGCAGCGAAGAGAAAGGCGCAGGACACTCATGGGAACCATCTATTACGGGGTTAATGGCGAAGGGCGCGGCCACGCGACACGCGCTCGCGCCATTGTCGAAGGATTGCGCCACCGCCATCGCGTCATCGTGTACGCCAACGGCTGCGCCAAGGACATGCTGGCGCCGATCTACCAGGGCAGCGACGTCGAAGTCCGGACGATTCCCGGGGTCCGCTTTCGCTACAACACGCACAACAAGCTAAGCCTGGTGAAGTCGCTGCGACACGCCACACCCTACCTGCTGTCGCTCGACAGCCACGTGGCGACCATACAGCGCGACATGGATCGCGATCAGCCGGAGATGGTCATCACCGACTTCGAGCCGACCACGGGCCGCGCCGCGGCGCGTTCCGGTGTCCCGTTCCTTTCGGTAAACCACCAGCACTTCTTGATGTCGTACGACCTGTCGGGTCTGCCCTGGAGGCTGCGCGCCTACGCCGCCTTCCTGTCGCCGTTCGTCAACCTGTTCTACTCGGGTCAAAGCGCAACGATCGTGTCGTCGTTCTTTTTTCCGCCCCTGCGCAAAGGCTACGAGCACGTCGTGCAGGTCGGAACCATGATGCGCCCCGAGGTGGTCCAGGCACGACCGGTTCGAGGTCGCCACCTCGTGGCCTACCTGCGCCGCTTTGCGACACCGCAGCTTCTCGACGCCCTCGACGGCGCCGGCTGCGAAGTGCGCGTGTACGGTCTCGGCAAACAAGAGTCCCGCGGCAACCTGGTGTTCAAGGACATCGACGTGTTCGGGTTCGTCGAGGACCTGGCGACCAGCCGTGGCCTCGTGTGCACAGCGGGCAACCAGCTCGTCGGTGAGGCGCTCTACCTGAACAAGCCCGTGCTCTCGATGCCCGAGCCGGGCAACCAGGAGCAGGAAATCAACGGGACGTTCCTGGCCCGCACCGGCTGCGGCGTGATGGCCGACATGGAAAGAATCTGTTCGAGCGACCTGCGGCACTTCCTCGACAATCTCGACGAATACCGCGAGCGCATCGACCCGACGCGGGTGTACGGCAACCCGGCCACGCTCGCCATCATCAACGCTCACATGAGCCGCGTGGCTCCGGTCGAACCGGTGCCGCGCCACGCCGAGGTGACTGTATGCGACGAGCCGCTGATTTCCTCCGAACTCTTTGGCAAAACCGCCAGCAGTCACGCCACCGCGCGCGCCATCTGACCTACGCGGTTACCGACGCGACGGCCCCTGTGGTTCCCGCAGCGGGCGGCGACGCGCGGCCGTCAGACGAATTGTCGATCGGCGAGGTCGACGAGATTCTCGCGGCCCTGCCGCGCATGAGTTCGGTGCGGCTCACGGGCGGCGAGCCGTTCGCGCGCAAGGACTTCTGGCAAATCGAGGAGCTCGCGCGACGCCACCTGCGACCCGGCTCGCTATGCGTCGCGACCGACGGCGCGCGTACCGAGCGCATCATCAAGTTCTGCGACAAACGCGACAAGACCATCACCCTGCAGCTCGAGGTCAGCTTGCGCTCGGCGCAGCGCTGCTCTACCTGGGCCGAATCGATGCAGACCGTCCGCATCTTGGCGCGACATCTCGAGCAGTTTCGAATTCGACTGCACGTCGCCCAGGCCGTTGGCGCGAGCGAAGACCTTCGCCACTACGAGCGGCTGCGGGCCTGGCTTCTGCCCTTCGGCGTACAGTACCGCCTCGAGCCGCTCCAGGCGGACGTCCGGGCTGTGCCGCCCTCGTACGCCGCGACCGAAGGCCGGATACGCCTGCTGCCCAACGGCGATGTGCTGGCGTGCCACTGCGGCGTCGGTCGCGTCGGGAACCTGCGCAGCCAGTCCTTCGCCGAGGTCTGGTACTCCGACGCGGCCTACCGCATGCGCGACCTCGCCGAGCGTTGTCCCGGCTGCTGGAGCGCCCCCGCCCGCGACTCCGAGCCGTCCCTGGCGCGCGCCACCGCGTAGCGTTGTTCAGCCGAGCGCGGCCAGCTCGTCGTCGAGCAGGTCGTCGAGGCGATCGTCTTCGTCCGGATCGCGGAGCGGCGTCGAATCACCAGACAGACCGTCTCGCTCGAGCGAGGCGTCCCGTCGCGTTCGCGACCGCCGCGCGAACAGCACCAGCAGTGCCGTCGCGAAGATCACGGAGAGGGCACCGATCGACCAGCGCCAGTGGCCGCGCGGTGTTCCCGTGAGGGTGAACTCGGGCACCCGCGCCTGCAGCCGCGCAGTGATCTCCTGCTCGGTCAAACCGGCCTGCGCCCACCGATCGATCTCGCCCCGCCACTCGGCCGCGCGCGAACTGGAGCAGCCGCTGAGCGTACGCCCGGGACAAAACGGCGACATCAGGCCGCTCTTTAGGTTCGACGCGGTTTCGTCGGCACTCTCGGAGGATACGGTTGCCCGCGGCGCGTCCGCAGCAGCGGGGTCAGCGGCGGCCGGTCCGACCGCGAAAAGCACGACCAGCGCCACTGAGGCGACCAACGCTTCCAGCGCGCGAACTCGATGCATGGCCAAAGCCTAGCAATCGAATCCGGGGCCGGGCCACGGTCGGGGGGTGCGGCTATTTGTCCTCGCTGGCCTCGGCCGCTGCGGCGTCGCGCTTGGCCCGCCGGGCCGCGCGTTCTTCGCGGGCCTTGAGGCGCTCTTGTTCGCGCGCGGCGGCCGCGCGCTCGGCGTCCTTGGCCGCGCGGGCCCCCATGCCAAAGCCCAGGATAATGCCCAGGATCAGCACGGCGGGGATGTACAGCAGATGGGAGCCGGGAGGCAATTCCACAGTGGATTCTCCTGTTACTCGGCGGCCGCGGCTTCGACCTCGCCGCGGAGGCGGTCGATTTCGCTAACGAGGCGCCGCTGGCGCGTGAACACGAACGCGACCAACCCCGCCAGAATCACCCAGAGGATCGCGTAGGCCCAAACCACGAACTTGTTGTCCTTGGCCAGGCGACTCGCGTTTTCCGTCTGCCACTCGTCTTCGTACGTGCGCCGAACGTTGGCGCGAATCGTGCCTTCCCACAGCTTATCCTTCGCGATCTCAGCGTTGCACTGCGCCTTGAGGGCCTCGGGTGCGCGGTACGGGTCGGTGGCCTGCGCAGGGGGCTCAGCGCCTGGCTCCGAACCGCCGGGGTCGTCGCCTTCAGCGCCTTTGGCCTCGGCGGCAGGTGCGGCCGGCTCGTCCTGGGCCAGGGCCGGCGCCGCGGTCAGGGCGGCGAGCACAAGCACGGCCGTGAACACCATCTCGAGGAACTTGGTCGATTTCATGTCGGGGTCCTATTCCAGAAGGCCGCTGTCGAGACCGTACTCGCGCACCTGTTGGAGCGCAATTTCGCCGCGCGCCACCGCGATGCGAGCCTGCAGCACCATGACGAAGAAGCTGATCCACAGCAGGACCGAGGTCCAGAAGGCCGTCTTCATCATGCCCGTCAGCGAAGGCACCGCCGAGGTCTTGGGGTGATTGCCGCGCCAAAGATTCACGGAAATGTAGATGAGGGGAACGCTCACCATGGCAAAGGCCCCCAGCCCCGCGCAGACCACTTCCGAGCCGGCACCAAAGTACGTCCGCACTAGAACGTAGGCGATCATGAGCAGCCAGAGCATGAAGGCCATCGTCAGGCGAGCCTCCCATTGCCACCAGATGCCCCAGGCGGCCTTGCCCCAGATGGAGCCGGTGATCAACATGACCAGGCCGAAGGCAATGGCACACTCGGCGGCAGAGCGCGCGACCGTGTCGTGGCGCGGATCGCGCGAACGCAGATACAGCATCGACCAGATGCCGCAGACGAACACGGCGATGAACGTGACGAACGCCGACGGAACGTGGAAATAGAAGATCTTCTGGTTCCAGTACAGAGGCGTTTGCCCGCCGGTTTGCAGCGGCGCTTCGAAGAACGCCAGGTGCAGGGCCAGCGGAAAGCCGACGAGGCACAAGAGGCCGAGGCCGTAAACGATGTACTTCTTCATTGGTTCACTCTCCTCCCGGCTCCCTCGTCACTCGATGACCATCGACTCGAAGCTCCACAGCGCGACCATGGTGAAGAGCACGTCGTACACCAGCGCGAACTTGACCCAGAACCACGCCACCGCCATGTCGGGGGCGGGCTGCAGCAGCGCGGTCGTCCCCTTGGTGACTGCGATGAGCAGCGGTACCAGAATCGGGTAGAGGATGACCGGCAGGAGCACCTCGCGGGCCCGACTGCGAAGCAGTACGCCGGCAAAGGTCGAGCCGGCCACGGCCATGCCGACAACTCCGAAAACGAGCAGCAGCAACAGCGGCACCGGATTCCGGAAAATCTCAGAACCGAAAAGGAACGCCACCATCGGCACGATCACGACGGCGCTCACGAGCACGAACACCACGATGGAGAGGGTCTTGCCCAGGAACAGCGCCGAGCGCGGCGCCGGCGACAGCAACAGGCCGCGCATCGTGTCCGACTGGCGCTCGCGACCAAACGCCCGCGAGAGTCCGAGAGTGCCCGCGAACAAAAGGGCAATCCAGATGATTCCGGACGAGATCACGTGGCGGCCTTTCTCCGTCTCGAGGATCACCCGCACCGGCGGCACCATGCCGGTCTCGACTTCATCGAAGGTCGGGAGATTGCCTTCGAAGACCTTTTGCGCGCCGAAACTCACCAGTGAAAAGGACGCGACGAGAATGACCATCGCGCCGAAAAACAGCATGGTGTAGACGATTTCGCGGCTTCGCCACTCGACCCGGAGATCTTTCCAGGCGATGGCTGCGGCGGCGCGAGCGAAGCCCACGGCCTGATTGTTGGGCTCGGTCGTCACTCGTCGAACTGGTGGTAGATGTCTTTCATGTCGTCGAACGAAAAGCCGCCATCCCCGCGGCGCTCGTCGAGCACCTTCTTGCCCCGTCGCAACACGACGATATGGTCGCACACTCCCGCGAGGGCCTCGAAGTCGTGACTCACGACCAGCACGACCCGGTCCTCGCTCTTGACGCGTCGCAGGGTACGCGCGAGCGCAGCCGCCCCCGTGCGGTCGAGCCCGGTGAAGGGTTCGTCGAGCAGAAGCACCGGCGGGTCGTGCAGCAGCGCGCGCGCCAGAGCCAGGCGCTGCAGCATGCCGCGCGAGTACGTCCCCGCCGCTCGGCCGCGCGCCGAGGGCTCGAGGGCAACTTCGTCCAGCAGTGACTCGACCCGCTGGTCGAGGTCGGCCACGCCGTACAGCCGGCCGTAGAAGCGCAGGTTCTCGAGCGCCGACAGCTCGCTGTAGATGAACGCCTCGTGAGCGAGCACGCCAATGCGGGAGCGCAGGCGCGGGCCGTGGGGGCATCGCGTGCCGTCGATCGTGTACTCGACGGTGCCCGCCGACGGCCGTACCAGGGTCGACACGATGCCCATGAGAGTCGACTTGCCAGCCCCGTTGGGCCCCAGCAGAGCGCACAGGTGACCGGCCTCGAGCCGCATGTCCACCTTGGCCAGCGCCCGGTGGTGACCGTAGCGCTTCGTCACCCCCGCCACGCTTATCGAGTTGGCCGCGGCCATGTTGCCCCTGGCAGCTTAACTCGGTCCGGGGTCGTCGGTCTCGACGCCCTCGTCGCCACTTCGGCGATCCCGCAGCTCGCGGTAGATCGCCTCGAGCTGAGAGACGAGCTGCTTGCGCGTACGCTGATACCGGTTGTCGGGCACGTTGCCCTGGCGGTGGTTCTTCTCGAGCTTGACCAGCTTCTCGTACAGCGTGTCGCGGCGCAGGGTGAGATCGTCGGTACGCGCGTCGTCCACCGATTCGCTGGTAGCGCGCGACAGGGCGCCAAATCCGGCGATGCCGAGGAACAGAGCGACGAAGCCCAGCGCCACCCACGGAGCCGTGCGCTGCCATCCGGCTCGCTCCGGCAGTCCCGTTACCCGCAGGCGCAGGCGCCCGGACTCCCTCAGGTTGATGTTTTCGAGGATCAGGAAGTTCCTGCCCTCCAGGTCTCGCATGCGCCGCGCCACGTTGGCGGGCTCGAGCACGTCGACGCTCATGCCGTCGAACATCTGAAAGATGACCTGCCCCTGGATGACGCCGTACGGAAGCGGCCAATCGATGTCGACAGCGCCATCCACGACCGACAGCGCGAACTGCGCCTGAAATTGACGCGAGCCCGGGGGAAACGGGCGCGTCCAGACGAAACCGCGCTCCTTGTCGAAGGTCACCTGGTTGGAGAACTCCTCTCCCACGGACCCGGCTTTCGCGCCGACGGGCAGCGGTATCGCGATGCCGTCCTCGCCGGGGTCAAACGGCGAACCGGCCACGTTCCACAGGCCCAGACTGGTGCCCGTGAACCACAGGTTGGTGTCGTCGAGCTCGGCGGCGGTCCGCAGCGTGAACAGAAACGACGGGCTGACGATGATCGACCCAACCGCGCCCTTGGCGGCGGTGAGCTGCACCGGTGTGGCCCGGTACAGCCGGCCCTCCGAAATGGCCTCGGCGAGGTACACCTTGTCGGACCCGATCGGCACGTCGGTGAAGGTCGCCGTGAGACGGCCGCGGCCGTCGTTGACCAGCGGCGCCTTCAGCGCGGCCGTGGGATCGCCGACCTCGAACAGTCGAACCTCGGAAACGCCCGTGGTGTTGCCGGCGATCTCGACACGCACCGTGCCCGGGGCCGGAGCCGTCATGTTCGCCTCGAGCGAGTCGTCAACGCCCGGATCGGCGCTGTCGGGCGCCAGTCCAGCGAGCACGACGCGCGCGCCCACCCGGGGCGGCGGCATGATGGTCCGCGACATGACGCGGTCTTCCTTTTCGCCGCGCGGCAAGACGGCCATGGCGTAGTAGGCCGTTCGCCCGTCGGTTGCCAGGCCAGAAAACGCCGCGCACGGCCGCGGCGTCTTGCTCGGGTCGTTCTCGGACGCACACCGCTTGTCGGTGGCTACCCGGCCGAGCTGGCGCGACACCGAGCCGTCGGAGTGCACGCCCACCAGGTGAACCACCGTGCCCTCGGGCGCGTTCTGCACGATGCTGCCCTGGACCACCCGGACGACGAGCTGGCCCGCCGGATCGTCGGGAACACCGCGCGGGATGCCGCTCATTTGCCGCGGATCGGGCATGCCGCCCTGCCCGCCGGCGAATGGCTGCGCCAGCGCCGGCGACGCCAGCACGGTGAGGAGCGCGCACGCGACAGTCAGTCGGCTCATTCGTCGGCTCCCAGCTTGGCTCCGCACTTTTTGCAGAACACGGCATCCTCGTCGTTGGTGGTGCCGCACTGCGCACACACGACCTGCGCCGCCTCGGCGGCGGGCGCCGAGGCCTGTGCGCTTTCGGCCAGAGGCTCCGAGTCCGAAGCCGAGTCCGAGTCCGTTTCCGAATCCGAATCCGAAGCCAAATCCGAATCCGAATCCGAATCCGAAGCCGAAGCCGACTCCGAATCCGATGCGGCGGGCTTTTTTTCGTCGGCGGGCTCGTCCTTGTAAAGGCGTGCCGGCTCGCCCAGCCGCACGGCCAGCTCCAGCTCGATCAGCTCTTCGACCGGACGGTCGGCGTCCTGTACTTCCTGGGCGGCGCCGCGCATCGTCTCGAGAGTCTTGATGATGTCCTTGGCGCGGCGACGGTACACGCGGGTGATCGCCGCCGCCTGCTTGTCCGACATCTTGCCCATGTCTCGGTCGAACTCGACGTCTTTGATGGCGCGCTTGAGGGCTTCTTTCTCGCGCACCAGGTCGCCGCGCAAGCCCTGGCTGATCACCTCGATGGCGTCACCACCGGGGGCATCGACGGCGACCGACCAAAAGGCGTTCCACAAAAACCAGGCGGCGCCGACGATGCCGACCCAGCCCAACATAAGAAACGCAGTCGACGCCGAGTAGCGCCAGTTGTCGTAGTTGAAGACCAGCAGCCAGCCGATCACCACGACGCCCGCCAGGGCGCCCAGTACGGCGTTGTCGCGCTCGCCCTCGGGCTTGGACACGGGAGTTTCGCTCATGGGTTGTGGCTACTCGGGGCTAACTCAGTCGGACTCGGCCAGCTCGTCGTCGAGCATGTCGTCGTACTCGTCGAGGTCGTCGTCGTCGTCGAACACGGCGGCTGCTGCCGCCGCCGTCGGCGACATGCTACCCCGCGACACCCAGCGCCGTCCGACGGCGAAGATCAAAACCAGACTGCCGGCGATTCCCAGCATCGGCACCAGCCACGACAGGCGATTGAAGCCGCTGTCGATGGGGCTGGTGAGCACCTCCTGGCCAAAGCGAGTCACCATGGCGTTGAGCACGTCCTTGCGCGCTTGCTCGCGGACATCGCCCTTGCTCAAGTCGCGACCGGAGAGAATGCCGAGCAGCTCGGAGCGCATCTGGGCCGCAAAGCCGCAGTCGCAGCTGACGATGGCCTCTTTCGGGCAGCTGCCGCACATGCAGCCGAGCTTGTTCATCAAGTCGCGAGACAGCTCTTCGCCCTCGGCCGACCCGGTGTGCTCGGGTCGATACATCGAAGCGGCGTTGGCCCCGGTGTTGTGGCCGACTTCTTCGTACGAGCCGCCAGGCTGAGATTGCGCCCGCGCTCCCATGGCCGTACCGGTGACCACGGCGCCGATCAGCAGCGCCATGCCGACCCGGTCGGCGAGAGCGCCCGTGCGGGTTCGAACGCCGCCGCGCAGCCGGTCGGCCACGCTCTGGGGCACCAGGCACACCGCGGTGCCGAACATGAGCCAGATGAAACCGAGCCACACCCAGTTGACCAGCGGGTTCACGTAGATGCGGAAGTTGGCGATCATGTTGTCGCCGGCTCCCTCCTGAAAGCCCAGCAGCACGATGTAGACGTCGTCGAACCGCTGAATCGAAACCGCGGGTTCGGTGGTCGGCTGATCGGGCAGCTTCGAAAAGACCCAGCGCGCGGGCAGCAGCTGGTCGGTCTCAGCCCCATCGCGAAACAGGGTCATGTGCGCGGTGTATTCGGTCTTGTGGTCGTCACCGCCCTTGACGAACTTGTCGTAGCGCACCTGGTAGTCGCGGACGGCAAAGGTCTCGCCGTAGCTCTGCAGCGTGAAGTCTTTTTCGACCTCGTAAGCCTTGCCGGCAAAGCCGATGAACATGACCGCGACGCCGGCGTGAACCAGGTAGCCACCGTAGCGGCGGCGCTTCGCGAGGGTGATGCCGATGAGCGAGGTGAACGGATCGCTGCCCGTTTTGCTCCGGCGCACCCGCACGCCCTTCCAGAACTCCTGGGCGATGGACGCGAGAGTGAAGGCAACCACCCCGAAGTTGGCGATGGCGACCGGCAGCTTGAAGTTCTCGACAAGGATCGGCGTGTTCGACCGGGCGTCGGGAATGAGGGCGAGCACGCCCATCACGACGACCGCAAAGGCCGTGGGGAACGCGAACTGGGATCGCAGGCGATCCGACGCGGTTTTGCGCCAGGCCAAAAGCGGCGCCGCGCCGGCCAGGAAGACCAGGACCAGCCCCAGCGGCGTCATCCAGCGGTTGAAGAACGGCGGGCCGATGGTGATGCGCTCGCCGGTTACCGCTTCGGAGATGGTCGGGAACATCGTCGCGAACAGCACGAACAGCATGGAACCCAGCAGGATCCAGTTGTTGAGCACGAACGCGAACTCGCGCGACGTGAACGAGTCGAACGAGCCCTTGGTCTTCAGTCTCGGCAGGCGCAGCACGATGAAGCCAACCGAGAAGATCCAGATGAACGCCATGAACACGATGAACGCCATGGCGAGCTTGTTGTCTTCGCCGAACGCGTGCACCGACTGCACGACCCCCGATCGGGTCATGAACGTGCCGAAGATGGTCATGAAGAACGTGAGCGCTACCAGCACCACGTTCCACACCTTCATGGTGCCGCGCTGCTCCTGAATGATGAACGAGTGCAGCACGGCGCTGGCTGTGAACCAGGGTAAGAAGCCGGCGTTCTCGACCGGATCCCAGGCCCAGTAGCCGCCCCACCCGAGCTCCTCGTACGCCCAGCGGCCGCCGAGGATGAGTCCGAAGGACAGGAAGAACCAGCAGATCAACATCCACACGCGGATGGAGTAGATCCACGCGTCGTCGAGACGCCCCGAGGCCAAAGCGCCAACGCAGAATGCGAACGGAATGGTCGCCGCGACGAAGCCGATGTACAGGCTCGGCGGGTGGATGACCATCCAGTAGTTTTGCAGCAGCGGGTTGAGCCCTTTGCCGTCGAGCGGAGGCTCGGTCAAAAAGGTTGCGAACGGGTCTTTGTAAAAGACCAGGATGGCGAGGAAGAACAGCTGCACCACCATCACGGTGGCGACCACGTAGCCGATCATGTCCCGGTGGCGCGCCCGGTTGAAGTGCACCGCAACCGACGAAAACATCGACAGCACGAACACCCAGAACATGAGGGAGCCGTCCAGCCCGCCCCAGTACGCCGTGATCTTGTACCAGAACGGCATCGTCGTATCGCTGTAGAAGGCGACGTACTTGATGGCGTAGTCGTGGGACAGGAACGCGTACACGATCAGCGCCGAGGCAAGCACCATGAGCATGGTGAACCCGTGCGAGGCCGACACGGCCGCGGCCGTGAGGCGATTGCTGCGTCGCCGCGACCCCAGTATGCCGATGGCCAGCGTGAACGCCGCGACGACGAACGCCGCGTACAGGGTGATGGTGCCGAGCGCAGCGGTCGGCGAGTAGGGGATGGTTGACTCCACCGAGAGCTCCCTTCAGTCCACAGCGCCGGCTAGAGCGCGGCGGGCTGACCGATATTCTTGGTGCGGTTGTTCTCTTCGTACTTGGACGGACACTTCGCCGTGAGCTCGTCGGCCTCGACCACGTAGTGGCCGTTCTCGTTCACGATCTGGCCTTTGGCGATTACCTCGGCCGTCTCCTTGAACGTGTCGGGCGTCGGGCCCGTGTGGCGCACGTGGATGCGCTTGCCGTTCATCTCGAGCACGAAGGTTTGCTTGCTTTGCTGGTCGACGATCTTCTTTTCGAGACTGCCGGGCTCCACGATGCCGTGGACCTGCATGTTCTTGCCGATGAAGGTGTCGAGACCTTCGTCGTGAATCTCGTTGACGTGCTTGTAGACCGAGATGTCTGTCTGGGCCGACGTGACCAAAAGGAACGCCACGCAGCCGACGGCTACGATGACAGTTAGTGCGATTCGGGCGTTTCGACTCATTTGCAGAGCTCCAATTGCGCGATATGCCTCGGTAAAACTAGCACAGTCCGGGCCAACCTCGCCCGGCGTCGAAGAGTAGACCGCGGCTGGCCAGCTCGCATTCCTTCGCGATGTTTTTCGGGCGTCAACTCTGGTGCGCAGCTGCGTTTTCCTCGGATGCCCCACTCCATTTCCGAGTTGCGGGAATAGGCTGCAACGGCGTGCAAGGGCGGAACACCCTGGGGGCTCGACGCCCCGTTGCGTGTCTCGTCCCCCCGCATCGGCCCACGCGTACCGCGCATGCCGTTGCGACGCGTCGGAAAAACGGCGACTAGCCGCCGATGGAGATCATGTGCTTTCGAGGCGCGCCGCGACCGGTGGTTTGAAAGTCGTGGCCCTCGCGCTTGCCGGACAAAGCGTGGCGAATCGCGGCGCGAAGGTCGTCGTCGCTCCCACCTCCGCGCACGATTTGGCGCAGGGACGTCGCGTCGTCGTAACCGAGACACGCGTGCAGATCGCCCACGGCGGTGAGGCGCACGCGATTGCAGGTGTCGCAAAAATGCTCGGTCATGGCCGAGATGATTCCAAGTCGGCGCTTTGCGTCGCCGTCGAGGCGCCAGTAGCGCGACGGCCCCGCCAGCGGGTCGCCGGCTTCTTCGCGCTCGAGCGTGCCGGCGTGCTCGCGCTCGACGGCCGCGCGGACTTCGGCCGCCGAAAGCTGCTGGCCCGGCGCGTACAAGACGCCGTCGGACATAGGCATGTGCTCGATGAAGCGCGGCGTGACGTTTCGGCTCCAGGCGAAGCCGCACAGGGCTCCGACCTCGTCGTCGTTGAAACCCTTGAGCGCGACCGCGTTGAGCTTGACCCGGATCCCGGCTGCGAGGGCCGCCTCGATGCCGGCGACCACGCGCCCCACGTCGCCGCGGCGGGTGATCGACTTGAACTTGGTGGCGTCCAGGGTGTCGATGGAGACGTTGACCTCGCGCAGGCCGGCGCGGGCGAGCGGTTCAGCCAGCTCGGGCAGGCGATGCCCGTTGGTCGTCATGACGACCGCGTCGATGCCCTCGATGCCGTTGAGCATGGAGACCAGGTCGACCACGCGCTGGCGAATCGTGGGTTCTCCGCCGGTGAGCCGCACGCGTCGCACGCCCATGCCGGCGAACACGCCGACGACTCGGGCGATTTCTTCGAAGCTCAAAATGTCCTGGCGCGGGAGGAGGTCGACGCCCTCCGCCGGCATGCAGTAGGTGCAGCGATAGTTGCACCTGTCGGTAAGCGATACCCGCAGGTAGCGCACCGTGCGCGAGAACGAGTCCTCGAGGGGAGGAACAACCGGAAGGAGACGTCTGGACATCAAACTGTTTGCCGCAACGCCACGAGCTTGTCTCAAGGGTTGGCCATACAGATATAGCACCGGGCAAGCCGGCCGATTGCTTGCTGCACACCGACAGTGCAGACAGGTATCCCTTGACAAGACCGGTCCCAACGTGGGAAAGGCCGGCCAACCCTAATAGAGGAGTCGTTCGCAAGAAACATGCAGATGAGCACAAACAATCCCTCCGGTTCGTCCCTCGAAGGCCTCTGGGTCCTGCTTGTCTCCGAAGAAGGAGAGACGCAGATTCCCGTGATGGCCAAAGCAGGCGACGATCAGACGTACCTCCTTGGCTTTAAGAACGCTTTCAAGGCCCGGAAATTCCTCCAGGGAACCGCTGTTGAGGACGCCGAGCCGCGCATGGTCGTCGAGGCCAACAAGGGCGAAATGCTTACGCTCGCCCTCGCGCAAGGTGCCGCCGGTGTCCTGGTCGACTACGACCCGGAAACCCACGACTACGGCACCGCGACCGAACTCTACTGAGTTCGCTGCTGTACCGGCGAGCTCGGCCGAGTTCGCCGCGCCCCATCCGCCCGCAAGGCGCGCCAGGGCGCTGGTAGTTCCAGTCACTTAGCCCCCCAATCCCCCCAGCAGCGCTCCTCCCGCGAGGATGCGCGCGGGGGCTTCGTGCGTCCGGACATCGGTCCCAAAGCCGCCGAAATGCGGCGAGGGAAAGCAAAAATTTGCCCGGCGAGGGCGACGGAACCAGGGTGAGGTAGGACACGAACCTACCTTCTTTCGCTACGACCCAGGAGACCGCCGATGCCCACGACCCGGACCACCGCCGAGACCGCCAACAACTGCCGCCGCCAGCGCCGGGCCACCACCGCCCCCATGGCCGTTGGCTACCAGCTGCTGCACCTGACGCGCGAGCTGCCGGTCGGGGCCATCGTCGTGGCCGACGACTTTGGCCATCCTCTGGCCCACGCGGGCGATCCCGAGCTGGCCACCATCCTGGCCGAGAGCGCCATGTGGTCCCCGTTCGTGGCGGATTCGGGCGATGCCGTGGACGACCTGACCCTGCGGCGCATCCAGGCGCGGTATCCCGAAGTTGAGGGCCGCCACGTCGCGTCGCTCGAGATCGAAACCCCCGACGCCCGCGGGGCCCGCGTCCTCGCCATCGGCGATGAGGCGATCAACGCCGTGAAGCGCGCGGTGGCCGGCATCGCGCGGATCACGAGTGGCACCGCCGACAACGACAATGCCGGGCCGGCCTTCTTCGACCCGGCCGCCCCCATGCCGACCAAAGTGCAGGGCCCGATGAGCCCGGCCAGCCTCCGCGAAGTCGGAGTCCGCTGGGTCATCGCCCAAACCGCATCCCGGTAACCGCTCCCACACTTGGGGACGGTCTTGCCAACTTGCCAACTCGCGGTCCCACGTCGAGCAACGGCAACTTGGCAAGACCGTCCCCAACTGAAAGCGGGGGGACGATTGTGGAGGGGATTGCCGGGCGGCGGGGCGGGTTGCCCTATGGACGCACTTATCTAAGTGCCCGAAAAAATTTGCCCGAAGAGATCTCCCCGCCGAGCATGTCGGACATGAAGCAGGTAGCTCGGGTTGAGTTGCGGCCGGTGGTCGCTGAGCGGCGGGCGGTCAAGCGTCCGCGGCGGGCGCGCGCGCTGGCGGAGCCTTCGCCAGTGGTGAAGTGGGCCGGCGGCAAGACCCGCCTGCTCGGCGAAATCGAGCTTCGCCGGCCGGCGACCTACCGGCGCTACTTCGAGCCGTTCATCGGCGGCGGCGCGGTGTTCTTTCATCTGGCGCCGCGCAACGCGGTCATCTCCGACCTGAACCCGGACCTGATGAACGTGTACCGCTGCGTCGCCTGGCACGTGGAAGGTGTGATTCGCAAGCTGCGCGAGTACCGGGCCAACCACGACGACGAGTTCTACTACGAGACCCGCCAGCGGTTTAACGACCGCAATCGCCGCACCAGCGACGTGACCCGCGCGGCGATGTTCATCTATCTCAACAAGACTTGTTACAACGGCCTGTACCGAGTCAATCGCAAGGGCGAGTACAACGTCCCGGTCGGCCGCTACACCCGGCCCGCCATCTACGACCCGAAAGGCCTGCGGGCAGCCAGCGAAGTGCTGCAGCGCGCAGAGCTGCGCACCTGCCATTTCGCCGAGTCCCTCGACGACGCCGCGTCCGGGGACTTCGTGTACCTCGACCCGCCGTACACGCCGCTTTCCAGCACGGCGGACTTCACCAGCTACACCGCCGACGGCTTCAACGTCGACGACCAGCGGCAGCTTGCCTCGCTGTTTCGCGCGTTGGCCAACCGCGGCTGCCACGTGATGCTGTCGAACCACGACACGCCGTTCATCCGTGAGCTCTACGACGGCTTCGACATCGCGACCGTCAAATGCAACCGCGCCATTAACAGCAAAGCCAGCTCGCGCGGCGACGTGTCCGAAGTCCTGATCACCAACGCCGGCTAGCGGTCACTGGCGGCAGCAGCGGAGGGCTCCCACCAGGCGGGGCCCGCTCCCCTGCCCCTGGTCCGTGAATCATCGCCAAAGTCGCCCGCGGCGTCTCCCGCGCTGCCGGGCGTGCGCGCCTTGCGCCCCGTTGCATCGACCGGGGCCGAAGCAGGCTGGGTCTCGTCGGGCCCGCGCGCCCGCCGCCGGGCGGACTCGGGCCTGGCCCCGGCGCCGGGCTCGTCTCAGCGACGCGCTACGAATCCAGGTTGTCGTAGCTGTGGAACTTCATGGAGAACTGCGCCCTGCCCTGGCTCAACGACCGGATTTCGGTGCTGTACCCGAACAAGTTCTTGAGGGGCACTCGCGCCTGAATCTCGCTCTTGGCCCCCGACGGATCGACATCCTGAACGTGGCCCCGACGCTGATTGAGGTCGCCGATCAGGCTGCCGACGTATTCGTCGGGCGAAACAACCTCGACGTCCATGATGGGCTCGAGCATGATCGGCCTGGCGGCTCCCACCGCCTTGCGAAAGGCGTCGGCCGCGGCGACCTTCACGCCAACCTCCGGATCCGCCTCTTCGCGCGTCTCGATGCCGGTGAGCGTGACCGCCACGTCTTCGAGCGGGTAGCCACTCGGGCCCGACTGACTGGCTTCGCGCAGGCCCTGCACAGCGGCATTGACCAGCTCCTCCGGGATCTCGGGCTCGGCCGGCAGGGCCACGTCGATGGTCGTGCCCTCCCCTCGCCCGCGCGGGCCCACCTTGACGGTGGCGCCGCCAAACATGAGCGTTTCTTTGAGCTCGCGCTCGAACGTCGCCGACTGCTCGGCTTCGCCGGTGACGGTTTCGCGAAACACCACCTGCGGCTTGCCGACGCCGACCTCTACGCCGTACGTGCGGGTGAGCTGATCGACCACGATTTCGAGGTGAAGCTCGCCCATGCCGCTGATGATCGTCTGCCCGGTCTCCTCGTCCTCGCGCACGCGAAAGGTCGGGTCCTCGTCGGAGATCTTGCCGAGCGAAAACTCGAGCTTTTCGCGCTCCGCGTTGGTCTTGGGCTCGACCGCAATGGACATCACCGGCTCGTACGTATCGATGCGTTCGAGCATGATCGGCTCGGCGGGCGTGCAAAGCGTGTCGCCGGTCGTCGCCCCCTTGAGCCCGGTGGCGGCCACGATCATCCCCGCGCCCGCTTTGTCGAGCCGCTGCCGCTTGTTGGCGTGCAGCAAAAACAAACGCGCGACCTTTTCCTTTTTTCCCGTGCGGACGTTCAGCACTTCCTCTCCGGGCTTCACGGTCCCCGAGAAGATGCGCAAGAACACGTACTTTCGGCCCTCGTCCATCATGGCCACCTTGAAAGCCAGGATGGCAAGGGGCTCTTTGTCGAGGGGCTTTCGCGTGAGCGTCTCCTCGGTCTTGCGCGGGTTCACGCCGCTCACCGGCGGCACGTCCACGGGCGATGGCAAGTAGTCGATCACCGCGTCGAGCAGGGTGCGCGTGCCCTTGTTGCGCAACGCAGTGCCGCACAGTACCGGCTGCAGCTTGTTGTCGATGGTCGCCTTGCGAATCGCCGCCTTGATCTCGGCAATCTCGAGCTCTGCCCCCTCGAGGAACTTCACCGCGAGCTCATCGTCGACGTCGGCCAGGGCTTCGATCAGCGCCTCGCGCGCGAGGGTCGCGTCGTCCTTGACCGCGTCGGGCACGTCGCGCTCTTCGACCGTCTGCTCGATACCGTCCGAGTAGTAGTACGCCTTCATGCGAACCAGATCGACCACGCCTTCGAATTCGGACTCGGCGCCAATTGGTATCTGGATCGGCACCGGGTTGGCCGACAGCTTTTCCCGAATGGACGCCACCGCCGCCCCAAAGTCCGCGCCCACCCGGTCCATCTTGTTGATGAAAGCCATGCGGGGAACGCTGAACTTGTTGGCCTGCAGCCACACGGTCTCCGACTGCGCCTCGACCCCGCTCACGGCGTCGAACACGACGATGGCGCCATCGAGCACGCGCAAACTGCGCTCGACCTCAATGGTGAAGTCGACGTGCCCGGGCGTGTCGATCAGGTGGATCTCGTGTTTGTTCCAGTCGAGCGTGGTCGCGGCCGCGGTAATCGTGATGCCGCGCTCTCGCTCCTGCACCATCCAGTCCGTGGTCGCTTCGCCATCGTGAACCTCGCCGATCTTGTGGATCTTGCCGGCGTGGTGGAGGAAGCGCTCGGTGACGGTGGTCTTGCCGGCATCGATGTGGGCGCAGATCCCGATGTTGCGGACTCTGTCGATCTTGGCCATAACGCGGCCGGGACTATACAGGGTTCGGGGTCGCCCGGATATCCGCGTCCATTCCTAGCAATTGCCGCCGGTTGGCAACTTGTTGTCCGTCGCACCCGCGGGATATGCTGGCCGCATGAAGACGAACTGGGTGCGCGCGGCGTGCGCCGTGCTCCTTGTCGTCGGGGGGACGGGTTCTGCGGCCGCGCAGGACAAGCCGCCGGCGCCCGACCAGGCCAAGGAAGCGGCCGGCGACCCGCCAGCCGCGGGCCAGGACGCCAAGCCCGATTTCGAAAAGGCCAAGGGACACTACGTTGCGGCCACGAAGGCCCTGGGCAGCGGCGAGTTCATCTTCGCGGCGAAAGAATTCTTCGCTGCCTACGAAATCACCAAGGATCCCATCCTCTTTTTCAAAATCGGTCTGTCTCACGACATGGCCGGCGACTGCGGCTCGGCGAGCATCTTCTACCGGCGGTACCTCAACGAGGCCAACCCCACCGGCGACGAGAAGGCCGACGCGGAAAAGCGCCTGGCGGCCTGCGACGCCAAGCTCGGCCCGGTGAGCTCTGGCGAGCCCGGGCCGGCCAGCACTCCGGTGCCCACGACCATCCCGGTGCCGGAGCTCTCGGACGAACCCGAGCCCGAACCCGAGGCCACGACGCCCGAAGTCGAGGAAGACAGCGATCTGTACCGGCCCAGCGTGGGCAAAGCCTCGACGCTGCAAACCGTCGCCTGGACGACCATTGGCGCGGCCGCCGCGGCCGCCACCGCCGCCGCCGTCCTGTCGATCTCGGCAAATGCGCGCCAGGACGACCTGGAGGACCTGCTGGCCTTGCCCAGCGACGGCGTCCGGGTGCCCTTCGAGGGCGTCACCCGCGAGCAATACGAGGACTTCGTCGACGACGGCGAACGACTCGAAACCATGGCCTACATTGCCTGGGGCGTCGCGGGTGCCGCGGCGACGACCGCCATCATCTTGTTCATCGTTGACTCGGGCGATGACGACACGGCCGAGGCGTCCGCCACGGTGGTGCCGTCGGCCGGCCCGAATGGCTCGGTCGGCGTCTCGGCCAGCTGGGAGTTTTAGCCGCCATGCGCACCGTTTTCGCCGCGCTGTGCCTCGCTGGCCTGCTGGCCACCGGTTCTTGCTTCTTCGACACTCCCGAGCCCGAGTGCAGCTTTGCGTGCAGCGCCGAAGGCGAATGCCCCGAGGGCTACACCTGCACGGCCGACGACAACATCTGCCGCCGCGACGACGTCGACCCGTCGTTCGTTTGTGAGGGCACCGCCCCCGGCGACGGCGACGGCGACGGCGACGGCGACACGTAGCCGGCCCAGTCCCCACAGAAGGGCTTTCCGGCGGGCCTGACCGGCCGACCGAGGCTCGGTCAGCGGCCCGGGAGCCGCCGCGGCGCCCCGCCGCAACCTCCGTGCGGCGTTCTCGGCAACGCTGGCGTTGCGGGGCGCCTGCGCGGCGCGTATGGTGCGCCCCACCATGGTTTTCGGTCTGTTCTCAAAGGAAAAGGCGCTCAAGCGCGCCATGGACAAAACCGTCAACAAGCACGCCCAATCCGCGGACCGATGGGCCGCGATGGAAAAGCTTCGCAACGACGGTAGCGAGGACGCCCTGTTCGCCCTGTGCCGACGGTTTTCGTTCAACTACGACAAGACCATCGAGGACGAGCAGGAGAAACAGTGGGTGTACGAGACACTCACCGCCAAAGGCACCGACGCCGTCGAGCCGCTGCGCCGCTACATGAAGCAGGCCGACAGCGTCGCGTATCCGCTGCGCGTGCTCGAAAACATCAGCGACACCGACGCTGCCCTGCAGGTCATCGACGACCTCCTGTCGGACGAAGAGCCCGGCTACACCCGCACTCCGCAAAAGCGCATTCAGATCATCGAGTGGCTTGGCGAGTGGAAGAACGGCACCGACGATCAGGTGGCCGAGCGGGTGCTGCCGTACCTCGGCGACTTCGACGAAAACGTCAGGTTTGCCACCATCGAAGCCATCGACGAGCACCCCGTCGATGCGGCGGCCGAAAAACTGGTGGCCGCGCTCCTGCGCGAAGAAGAAGAAAGCAAGCGCGTGCGCATTCGCATCGCAGAGGTCCTGGCGGCCCACTCTATGGACCTCGCCGGCCGCAAGTCCGAGGTCTCGGAGCTGTTCGACGGCGACCTCGAGAACTTCAAGCTCCAGAACAACAAGCTCACCAAGAAATAAGACATGCCTCGTCGCGACGATATCGAGTCCATCCTCATCATCGGCTCCGGCCCCATCGTCATCGGGCAGGCCTGCGAGTTCGACTACTCGGGAACCCAGGCGTGCAAGGCGCTGCGCGAAGAAGGCTATCGAGTCATTCTCGCCAACAGCAATCCGGCGACGATCATGACCGATCCCGAGTTTGCCGACGCCACCTACGTCGAGCCGCTCACGCCGGAAGTCCTCGAGCGCATCATCGAGGCCGAGCGGCCGTCGGCACTGCTGCCGACTCTGGGCGGGCAGACAGCGCTCAACCTGGCCATCGCGTGCCACGAGCGCGGCATCCTGGCCAAGTACGGCGTCAAGCTCATCGGCGCGCAGATCGACGCCATCGACAAGGCCGAGGACCGCGAGCGCTTCAAGGAAGCGATGGCCGCCATCGGTCTGCGATGCGCGCGATCGGCGTACGTGCGCACCCTTGAAGAGGCGCGGGCCGCCATCGGCGACATCGGCTACCCGACGATTCTCCGGCCGTCGTTCACCATGGGCGGCCAGGGCGGCGCCATCGCCTACAACGCCGAGGAGTTCGACCGGCTCGTGCAGTGGGGGCTCGACCAGAGCCCGACCAGCACCATTCTGGTAGAGGAGTCGATCCTCGGCTGGAAGGAGTACGAGCTCGAGGTCATGCGCGATCACGCCGACAACGTCGTGATCATCTGCTCGATCGAAAACTTCGACCCCATGGGCGTGCACACCGGCGACTCGATCACCGTGGCGCCGGCGCTTACGCTGACCGACAAGGAATACCAGCGCATGCGCGACGCGTCGCTGGCCATCATTCGCGAAATCGGCGTCGAGACCGGCGGCTCGAACATTCAGTTCGCGGTCAACCCGGAGACCGGCGAGCAAATCGTCATCGAGATGAACCCGCGCGTGTCGCGCTCGAGCGCCCTGGCATCGAAAGCCACCGGCTTTCCGATCGCCAAGATCGCGGCCAAACTCGCCGTCGGCTACACGCTGGACGAGATTCGCAACGACATCACCGAGGTCACGCCGGCCTCGTTCGAGCCGACCATCGACTACGTCGTGGTCAAGGTGCCGCGCTACACGTTCGAAAAGTTCCCGGGCGCCGAGCCCATCCTCGGCACGCAGATGAAGTCGGTCGGCGAGGCCATGGCCATCGGCCGCACCTTCCGCGAGGCGCTGGGCAAGGCCATTCGCTCCACCGAGACCGGACGCATGGGCTTCGACCTGCCCAGCGACGCCAGCCTCGACGAGCTGCGGCGCGAGATCTCGCGGCCGAACCCAGACCGACTTCAGCAGCTCGCCCGCGCCCTGTCCCTCGGGCTGTCGCTCGACGAGGCGTTCGAGCTCACGATGATCGACCCGTGGTTTCTCAAGCAGCTCGCCGCCATGGTCGCCGATGAAACGACGGTGGCCGAGGCCGGCTCGTTGGCGGCCCTCGGCGCCGACGAACTGCGCCGGGTCAAGCGAGGCGGCATGAGCGACCGGCGCATTGCGAGCCTTTTGCCCGACACGACCGAGGACCAGGTGCGCGCCGAGCGCAAAAAGCACGGCATCGTGCCGGTGTACAAGCGCGTCGATACCTGCGCCGCCGAGTTCGAGGCGCACACGCCGTACCTCTACTCGACGTTCGAACGAGAGTGCGAGGCAGCTCCCACCGACAAAAAGAAAGTCGTCATTTTGGGCGGCGGCCCCAACCGCATCGGTCAGGGCATCGAGTTCGACTACTGCTGCGTGCACGCGTCCATGACGCTGGCCGAGGCCGGTTTCGAGACCGTCATGGTCAACTGCAACCCCGAGACCGTGTCGACCGACTACGACACCTCGGACCGCCTGTACTTCGAGCCGCTGACCCTCGAGGACGTGCTCGGCATCTGCGACAAGGAGAAGCCCGAGGGCGTCATCGTGCAGTTCGGCGGCCAGACGCCCCTGCGACTCGCCGTGCCCCTCGAGCGCGCTGGCGTCAAGCTGCTGGGCACGCCGGCCGACGCCATCGACCGCGCCGAGGACCGAGAGCGTTTCGGCGAACTGCTCACCAAGCTCGACCTGCGCGCGCCGGCCTGGGGCATTGCCCGCAGCCTGGACGAGGCATTGGCCGCCGCCGAGCGCATCGGCTTTCCCCTCATGGTGCGCCCGTCGTACGTGCTGGGCGGACGCGCCATGGAGCAGGTCTACGATGCCGACGAGCTCACCGACTACTTCAAGCGCGCCATCGAAGCGTCGCCCGAGCATCTGGGTTCCGATGGCGGCGGCGACGTGCCGCCGATTCTCATCGACCAGTTCCTCGACGAAGCGGTCGAGCTCGACCTGGACCTCGTCGCGGACCGCACCGGCGCCGTGGCGGTGGCCGGGGTCATGGAGCACATCGAGGAAGCCGGCATTCACTCCGGCGACTCCGCGTGCTCACTGCCGCCCTACACCCTCGACGAAGCCACCGTGGCCGAGCTAGAGCGCCAGGGCGAGGCCCTCGCCAAAGAGCTGGGCGTCGTCGGCCTCATGAACATTCAGTTCGCCGTGCACGACGGCCAGATCTACGTGATCGAGGTCAACCCGCGCGGCTCGCGCACCGTGCCGTTCGTAAGCAAGGCGACCGGCGTGCCCTGGGCCAAGGTCGCGGCGCGCTGCATGGTCGGCGAAACCCTCGAGCAGCAGGGCGTGCAGCCAGTTTCGCCCAAGCACGTCAGCGTCAAAGAGTCGGTGTTCCCGTTCGTTAAGTTCGCCGACGTGGACGTGCTGCTGGGCCCGGAAATGCGGTCCACCGGCGAGGTCATGGGCATCGACGAAAACTTCGCCCACGCCTTCTCGAAGAGCCAGATCGCGGCGGGCAACGCGTTGCCGACCAGCGGCGCCGCCTTCCTGTCGTTCAAAGACAGCGACAAGCCGGCGGGCGCCGACATCGCCCGCGGACTGGCCGACCTGGGCTTCTCCCTGATCGCGACCGGCGGAACCTGCGACTTCCTGCAGAAGGCCGGCCTCGAGGTCAAGCGCATCAACAAGGTGCTCCAGGGGCGCCCCCACTGCGTGGACGCCATCAAAAACGGTGAGGTGGCCCTGGTGCTAAACACCACCCATGGACGCCAGGCGATCATCGATTCGCGGTCCCTGCGCCGGGCCGCCCTCACGTCGGGCAGCTCGTACTTCACGACCATCCGCGCCGCGCGCGCCGCGGTGGACGCCATTCGCGCGAGCATCGCCGAAGGGCTGCGCGTCACCCCACTTCAGCGCTACCATAGCTAACCTCCCATGGCCGATAAGTTCCCAATGACGCCCGCCTGCCACGTCAGGCTGAAAGCAGAACTCAAGCACCTCAAAGACGTCGAGCGTCAGCAGGTGGCCAAGGACATCGAGGTCGCCCGCGGTCACGGCGACCTGTCGGAGAACGCCGACTACGACGCGGCCAAGGAACGCCAGGGCATGATCGAGGCGCGCATTCGCGAGCTCGAAGCCAAGACCGCCCTGGCCGAAGTCATCGACCCGACCAAGCTGTCGGGCGAGCGGGTCGTGTTCGGCGCAACCGTCACCCTCGAAGACGCCGACTCCGGCGACGAAAAGGTCTACAGCATCGTGGGTGAGGACGAATCCGACGCCAAGAAGGGCCGAATCGCCATCACCGCGCCGGTGGCCCGCGCCCTCATTGGCAAGAGCGTCGGCGACACCGTCAACATTCGCTCGCCCGGCGGCGATCGCGAGGTCGAGATCATCGACGTCGTGTTCAAAGCCATCGAGTAACCGACTCCGCCCCGGCCCGGACGCGAAAGCGCGACGGTCGAGCTCAGGCGTCGGCGGCCGCTCGCCCGGACTCGAGCGGCCGGCCCGCCGTGCGCTCGGGTTTCGCCGGACGAAGCACGTAGGCGCGCATGTCGCCCTTGCCCTTGACGGCAATGTCGCCGCGCTCTTCGAACTCGAAGTGCCTGCGAAGCTTGCGATACGCGCTGTGCGAAACCTGGATGGCGCCGGTGACGCCATGGGTTTGCATGCGGCTGGCGACGTTGACGGTATCCCCCCAGACGTCGTAGGAGAATTTCATCGTTCCAATGACGCCGGCCACGACGGGCCCGGTGTGAAGTCCGATGCGAATGTCGATGTCGTCCCGGCCGGCCGCGCGCCGCCGGTGAATCACCTCGACCATCTCCACGGCCATGCGAGCGACCGCCAGAGCGTGGTCGTCGCGGGGCTTTGGCACCCCGCCCACGACCATGTACGCGTCGCCAATGGTCTTGATCTTTTCGAGCCCGTAGCGCTCGGCGATCTGGTCGAACTCGGTGAAGAGCTCGTTGAGGGTTCGCACCACGTCGCGCGGCGACAGTCGCTCGGCCATGGAGGTAAAGCCAACCAGATCGCCGAAGAGCACGGTCACCTCGTCGTACGCTTCGAAGTAGGCGCTGTCGCCGCCCTTGAGCCGCTCGGCGACGCTCGCCGGCAGCACGTTGCCGAGCAACTGGTCGGCGCGCTGCCGCTCGTTCTCGATGATTCGCCGCTGGCAAAACTTGTCGCGGCGAAAGCTCTCGAGCTGATAGCAGGCAAACATGCCGATGGCGTTGGCGAGAAACACCCAGAGCGCCCCGGTGTTGACGCTGTCGAGAGTCGCTGCCTCGATGCCGTACATGCGCGCCCATTCAAAGGTAATCGCGACGGTCGCCGCGGCACTGATAGCGGTGGCGTAGACGAACGGCAGCTGCACGAGGGTGTAGCCGCCGATCATCGTAATGCTGATGGCGGTGGCAGTTTGAATGCGGGAGCCTGACTCGATCATCGGTGCCGTCACGATGAGCGTCACCAGCATGCCGGCGTAGGCGAGGGCCAAAACCGGCTGCCACGCGCGCGCAAACACGCGGATCGGCGCGTAGCCGATGGCGACGGCCAGTACCAGGAGCGGCCCGACCAGGCCAAACCGCATCCATCGCATGGCGTCCAGGGAGTCGCCGGACATGACGCGGTGGTCGAACACGCCGATGCCCAGCCACAGAAAGGCCGCGAACGGAACGACGATCCGGTAGTTGCCCAGGACGTCGCCAGCGAGTTGGTGAAGATAGTCGGTTTCGAAAACCGCGTCTCGAAAGCGCAGCGATACCTTGCTGCGCTTACCGGGCGCAGCGCTGCGTGTAATCGAGACCACTCATTTCAGCGTAAGGGCCCGGCCGGCAGCCGGGCAAACCATTCCTGACCGGCGGTGCACTTTGCGGCCGAGATGTAGGTGCCGACCACGCACCTGCGTTCATTGGGCGCGCGCACTTTGGGGCGCAACGCGCACCTCTTTTGGGGCCGGGCGCTACCGGTTGTTGTCGGGCCAGAAAGCCCCGCCGCCATCGCCGTCGCCATCGCCGTCGCCATCGCCATCGCCATCGCCGTCGCCGGTCATGTCGCCATCGCCATCGCCGTCGCCGTCGCCATCGCCATCGCCGTCGCCGTCGCCAGTCATATCGCCATCGCCGTCGCCGGTCGTGTCGTCGTCGGTAGTCGTGTCGTCGGTTGTCGTGTCGTCGCCGGTCCCCGACGCCTGTTCATTGCCGTCTGGCTGGCACGTGAACGTCGACTCCTGGCACGTCAGGCCGTCCTCGCAGTCATCGGCGATCTGGCAAGGTTCGTCCTCGCCCTGCTTGCAGCCCGAGGCGCCGGCAACCAGGCCGGCCAGCAGAAGTGCCCAAAGCGAAATTGGCAGACGCATACCGGCCGTGGATAGCACAGCCCGGGGCCCTTCCCAAGCCGCGTGATCAGCGCCGCACGCCCCGGGCGCAGCGAAACCCCAGGTCGATGTAGCGACCGTCTTCCTCGCGCCAGAACCAGCGGCCGAAGGGCCGAAAATACGTGCGGCCGTGAAACCGGGGTCGCAGCCAGCTGCCCCCCCGATAGGCGCGCCCGGACAGGGCGGTCGGCGTGTCGCGAACCGGGTCGATGAGCGGCAAATCCGCATAGCTATCCGACGGATAGTCCGCGACCCACTCGGACACGTTGCCGGCCAGATTGTAGGCGCCGAACGGGCTGTCGGCCCACGGCATGGATCCGGGCGGGGCCAAAATCGACACGCCGTCTTCGTCGCTGGCGGCCCAGAAGAGCTCGTTGCGCGCCACGGGGCTGTAGTCGAGCTTGCCGTGGTTTGCCCCGTCCTTGCGATCGTGATTTCCCCACGGCCACCGCCGACCGTCGGTGCCGCGGGCCGCCTTTTCCCACTCGGCCTCGGTCGGCAGTCGCTTGCCGCGAAAGCGACAGTAGCTGGCCGCGTCGTGCCACGTGACGTTGACCATCGGCAGCTCGTCGATCATGTAGCGCGTGTCGCCGGACTGCAGCGCCGCCACGTCGCATTTTCCCGCGGCCACGCAGGCCCGGTACTGGGCGACGGTCACCTCGTAGCGGTCGATCTCGAACTCGTACAAGAAGACGCGCCGCATGCCCAGGGCGTTTTGGAACAGCAGCTCTTCTTCGCACAGGCGATCGGTTCGATCCGTTTGCAGCTGGCTCTGGCACGCGCGCTTGATGTTTTCGCGCTCGGCCTCGGTGTCGGGAAACCCCATCCAGAACGGGCCCGCAGGCACGCGGACCATCTCGCTCAGGCGGTGTTCCACCCGCACGACCTCGCCCGACCTGGACCCCGCCCACGCGGCCGCGCCGATGAGCAGAACCGCCGAAGCGGCGAACAGTCCGGCCGTGCGCATGGGGCGTAGCGTAGCCGTTTTTGGCGCCGTGCCAATCGCCGAGCGCCCCAGCCCGGCCTAGGGCACTACGGCGCGGTGCCGGCGCCGCGGGTGCCCAGCCAGGCCCCGGCGATGACCACGCGACCGGCCGGGTCGCTGGCCGACATCAACCGAGAGGCGCCGCGGAGCGCCCCGAGGCGGCCGCGAAGCGAACCCAGGCGGCCAACCGCCGCCGCCCTCACCTCGATCGAGGGGTCGTCGAGCGCGCTTTCAACCGCGTTCACGTCGTCGATTCCCGTCATGGCGGCCGAGCGCACCGACGGCGAGTCATCGGAAACGAAAGCCACCAGGGCCGCCGACTTTTCGAGGGCCACGAGGGAGCGCACGGCCGCGAGCCGCTGCTCGCCGGCGCCGTCACGGGCCAGCCCCGCCAGGCGGTCCGCCGCCGCGGTCGCGTCGACCCGGGCCAGCGCCCGGGCGAGCGCCAGCAACACCACCGAGCTGCGCTCTTTGCGCAGCCGGAACAACTCGCGCGCGAACCGCTGCTTGCCAAGCGCGGCTCCGGCGCGCACCGCGGCGGCGCGCACGCGCTCGTCTCGGTCCTTGAGCAGCTCGATGACTTTCCAGTAGGCCATGCGCTGGTCGTAGCCATAGTCGGCGGCATTGGCGACCGCATCGGCAACCGCGACGCGCAGCGCTGCGTTGCGGCTCGACAGGGCGTCGAGCAGCGTGCGCGAAGCGCCGCGCCCGGCGGTTCCACCCGCCGCGGCCAGCCGGCCGAGGGCCATCAAGGCAGCCGCGCGCGTCGCGGTCACGGCGCCGCTGCCCGCGAGCCGAACGATCGCCTCGAGCCGGCCCGGCGCGGGCACGTGCGCGAGCATCGCCAACCCAAGCAACCGGCGGTCGGGCGCCGAGTCGTCGGCAAGCGCGACCGCCACCGGGCGCACCGTGTCCGCCGACTCGCCTCGGGCCAGCCCCTTCACGGCCGCCAACCGCTCTTCATCGGTTGCCTGCTCGCTTTCCGCCAGCGCCGTCAGAACAGCCCAGGCCGACTCGGTGTCGAGGTTGCCCAGCGCCTCGATGGCCGCCAGCCGAACGCCAGGCTCGGCGCCGCCCGTGGCCAGCGCCGCGAGTTGTTTCGAAACCTGCCCCACGCGCCCCCGTCCGGCCGCCTCGACGGCGGCTCGCGCGAGGCCGGGGTCGGGCGCGCCCAGGGCGCCGGCAATGGCGTGCACGGCGATGGCGTCGTTGAGATCGATGAGAGCCGCCGCCTGGTCATCGGCGGGCAGCGGCTCGGCCGCATCGGCAACCCGGCGGGCCGCCTCGGCGTCCATCCCGGCCTCGAGCAGCATCGGAACCGCTCGCGACGGTTTCCACTGGACGCGGTCCAGCCGCGCCCCGGCCAGCCCGGCCTGCCGTCGGTCGCGGGCAAAGGTCCACGTTACGTGAACGCGACTGTCGTCGGACACGAAGGACGCCGGCGGCGGCGGAAACGGCGCCGCGTCCCGCACGACCTCGACCGCGACGTCATCGAACTCGCCATTGCCGCTCGGCTGCACCACCTGCACTGCCCGCAAGCGACCGTCGCGACCGACGCCGATATCGACCACGACCTGCAGCGATGACTGGTTCAGCGGATGCTCGGGGGGAAGCTGGGTTCGGCAATTGCCGAGAAAGCTGCGCCACCGACTCTGCAGCGGCTCGTACAAATCCGCCAGGTACGGATACCCGGGCGTCTCGGGATCGCCGGGCGGCGGCTCCTCGAGAGGCGGTCCGGGCTCGAAGGTCCGGACCTGCCCGCCGGCGGACTCGCCCCCGGACCCGCCGGGGCCGCCCTTCCCGGCGCCCGCAGCTCCGCCGCAGCCGATCGCTGCTCCCAGCGCGACAACCACCCAGGCCCGCATAGGAGTCGACGATACTAAATGGCGCCGTGCGTGGCATGGCGCCGACACTCAAAACTGGGGACCTACATCGGGCCCCCGCGCGCCCGGGGCGAACTATCGGCGGCGATCGTGGAGCCGGACAGCCCCTGTGCCGCCGCCGTCGCCATCCCCGTCGCCGCCATCGCCGCCGACCAGATCCACGTCGAAAACCAGCTCGGGGTTGCCGAAACCGGCCCCTACGAAGGTCTCGAACCGCTCGCGGTAGGCCTCGCCCCCATCCGGATCGTACCCGACGATCTCGAACTCGGCTGGGCCAAACGGCACCTCCAGCACGCTTTGCGGAAACTCTTCGATGGACGGGTCCACCGACCGGCAGTCGCCCCGCCCGGAGCCGTCGATCGGATCGTTGGCGTCGGTGAGCAGCTCGCCGATGGGCACGCCGTCCCGCTCGAGCAGCAGCGAGTGCTCGGCGACCGTGGGCTTGGCGTCGTTGCAATCGCCCCCGGCCCAGGTCACGCGAAAGAAAAACGTGCCGGTGTAGTCGTTTTTCCAGGCGTCGAACGGCACGTCGACGGTCGCCATGACGTCCTCGTCGGCCACCTCGACCTGGGCGGTCACCGGGCCGTTGGTGAGCAGCTCGCCGTCCAGGTCGACCACTCGCATAGTCACGTCGTACGTGCCCGCCGGAACGTCGAGAAACGACACCCGGCTAAACCCGCACTGAGCCTCGCCCGACAGCTCGGCTGGCCCCGAGAGCTCGACCGACACCATGCCGGCGCCGATGTCGAAGCACGTGTCGCCGTCGAAGCCCGGCGCCGCCTCGCCGTTAAAGCTCCAGCGAATCGCCAGGTCCGTCGTGTCGACCGACGGGGCGAAGCACGCGTTGTTGCAGCTGTCGTTGTTGACCTGGTTGCCGTCGTCACACTGCTCGTCGCCTTCGACGATGCCGTCACCGCATTCGGGGCCGCCGTCGCCACACGACCAGGAAAGGACCGCGGCGAGCGAGATCGCTGCGCCGCGGAGTACAAACGTTGATTTCAACCTCAGGCTCCAGAATCGACGGTGAGACCTAGATGGCGCCTCACGCGGAAGTAGTTTTCCGAGACCGAATAGGCCAGCAGGTCACGCAGGCGCTCCTTGGCGTCCATCAGCGACACCCCGGGGTCCTCGGTCGCCACCGTGCGCGCCGCGGTCTCGAAGTCGTTGCACAAGATCAACCCGACGCGGTTGGCGGTCAGATCGCTGGCCGAGCGCCACGACGGCACCAGGCCGTTGGTCGAACGCTTGCCGAGGTTGCCCTTGCCGGCGACGGCGCTCACGTGCTCGAGCACCGCCGACGGCGTCGATGACTTGAGCTGATCGACGAGGCCACCCGGAGCGACCCCGTTGGTCACCCCCGCCGCGGCCAGGGACGCGCGAACCGCCTCTTCAATGCGCGGCGTCGTGCCGAGCGCGTAGTGAATGAACCGCTCGGGTCGGAAGTAAGCGAGCCGCTTGCCGACGGCAAAAGCGATCTGCCGCTGGTCGTTGGCCTCGAGCATGGGCCGGCCCAGCACCACCGACGGCGACAGGCGCCCCGAGTCGGTTGTGTTGGCGACCTGAATCGGCTCGACGTTGTCGCCCTTGACGTACAGCTGCGGCTGCGGGTCCAGACCGAGCACCTCGGCGGCGTAGCCCACGACGCGCGAGGCGACGTGTCGGTCCTGCTTCGGGTCCGTGCGCTGCTTCTTCTCGAGCGAAAAGGCCTTCGGCGGTTGCGAGGTTGTCGCCGCGAGCGGCGCGACCATGGACGACAGCACCGCGTTGAGGTGCCGGTCTTCCTTGTTGTGGATGATCGACTTCTGCCACAGCTCCTCGGTGAGGCGCCCCCGGGCCACGGTGAAGTCCGCAGGCCGGTACTTGCGGAACAGCGCCTTTTCCTGCTCGTCGGCCTTGCCGAGGAACACGAGCGCCTGGGCCAGACAGTAGGCCTTGTCCAGGTCGCCGGCGTCGCGATAGAGCGCCGACAGGGCCTTGTAGAGCTCAACCCGGTGCGGAAACGCCGAGATGAGAACCTGCAGCTCCTCGATAGCCGGGTCCCGGTAGTCGGGGCCGGCCTCGAGGTAGAGGTCGCACAGCTGTTCCCGGCGCGACAGGTCGTCGGGGTCGAGCTGCACCGCGACTTCCAGGGCCGCCATCGCCGCTCGACTGTCGCCGAGGTGATTCGCACACACGTCGCCCAGCCGGCTCCAAAGCGATACCAGCACCTCGTGGGGCGCATCGTCGCCGACGCGTTTGAGCTGCTTGCGGTAGGCGCGAGCGAGGTTTCGCCAATCACCGGCCCCCGACAGCAGCTTGTCGATGGCGTCGAACGCCTTCGGCGTCGATACGTCGTCGTCGAGAGCGCTGGAGAAGTGGCCCACCGCGAGCTCGACGTCGCTAAGCTCGTCGCGGGCAATGACCGCGGCGGCGTAGTGGTACTTGGCCCGGCGCTTGACCTGCGACTCGGTGCGCGCAATCTGATCGAGCGTATCGATGGCCGGGCGCCACTGCTTCTTGACGGTGTAGAGGTCCAGCGCCTTGTGAAGCAACACGTGGCTGGTCGGCCTCGCCTTGATCGCCTCCAGATACGCGCCCAGGGCCCGGTCCGTGTCTTCGAGCTGATGGGCAAACAGATCGCCAATCTGCTCGTGCAGCATCACCCGCTCGTCGTCGCCCGCCGTGTCGAGCAGGTCGCGCTTGGCGTCGGCCACGGTCTTCCAGTCCTGGCGAACCTCGGCCACTTCCGCCAGCAACAGCAGCGTCGGGCGGTGGTTCGGGTCGCGCTCGAGCGCCCTGCGCAGCGCGTTGTCGGCCTTCTGATCCTGGCCCTGCGCCCGCGCCGCCGTGGCGATGCGGAACCACAGGTCCACGACCTGGCTGTCGGACAGGTTGGTGCGGTGACGCGCGAGAATCTCGCGGTAGCGCCGGTCGACTTTCTGCCAGGCCTCCTGCCCGGCCTCATCGACCACGCCATCCCCGGCGGTGGCCTGCGCCCCGCGGTACAGCATGTCGGCGAGGCCGAGGGCCGCGTCGAGGGAATCGACATCGGCGTCGAGGGCCGCGCGAAAGTGCTTGGTCGCTCGCTCGTGCTTGCCGAGTTCGGCGCTGATGGTGCCGAGCAACGTCGCGCGACGGGCCTTTTGCCGCCGGTCCTCGTCGTCGGAACGCCGCACCAGCATCTCGAGTACCGGCTCGGCCTCCTCCCAGCGCTCTTCGGCCACCAGTCGGTCGGCGACCCGCTCGCCCGCCTCGACGTGTTCGGGGTCGAGCTCGAGCACGCGCTTCATGAACGCAAACGCCTGCTCGGGGTTGTCGAGGTGCATCTCGCTGATGTCGGCGGCCTCGGCCAACAGCGCGATCCGCTCGAGGCGGTTCTGCGAGAACTTCTCCGCCGCCGACAGCCGCGCAACCGCGTTGGCCCAGGACTTGTTCGCCTTGAAGAGGCGCGCGAGCCCGAGCATCGCCGGCAGGTAGTTCTCGTGCATGGCGAGCGCTTTTTCGAACCACTGCTCGGCGCTCTCGGGGTTGTCGAGGTGCTCGGCGGCCAGCGCCGCCGCCTGACTCCAGTACTCGGCTCCCCCCTCGCCTTCGAGGGCCGCCCGCCGCGTCAGCGTATCGACCGCGCGATCCCAGGCCTCGACCCGCTGGTACAGGCGTGCCAGGGCCTCGAGCGCCGGGCGGTGCTCGTCGTCGATCGACAGCGCGTTGAGGTGCGCCTCGATCGCCCGGTGCGGATCGGCGAGCTTCTCCTCGTAGACGTCGCCGAGTTGCCCGTGCAGCGACAGCTTGAGCGCCGGCGCTCCAGCAGACTCGATCTGCCTGTCGACCACCCCGGTGAGCGCGTACCAATCCTCGGCCGCCGTGTGCAGACGTCCCAACGCTCGATAAGCATCCTCCGCTGCGCCGTCGAGCTCGAGCAGTCGCTCGTACGCCTCGACCGCGTCGGCGCGGCGCGCCGGGCGCTCGGCCAGTTCGGCCGCCAGGCGGCGCACCACCGAAACGCGCTCGTCGTCCGAGGCGGCGTCGGCCAGCTTGCTCAGGCAAGCCAGGTAGTCGTCGGTTCGGCCGCTGCGGTCGTACAGATCGAGGAGCGCTCGGAGCGCTTCCGCGTTGGTCGCGTCGGCGTCGACAACCGCTTCGTAACGAGCGATCGCGCCGTCGAGGTCGCCGAGCTTCTCGGCCCGCAGGGTACCCAGCTCGGTGCGAATGGCTGCGGCGCGGGCCGCGTCGCCGTCCTCCTCGAACAGCTCGGCGCGGCGCTCGAGCACGTCGGCAAGCGACGCCCAGCGGTCGTCTCGCCGATACAGGCGCTCGAGTGCGGCCAGCGAGTCCTGGTTGCTGCCGTCGATCTCGACCGCGCGCTCGTACGCCGTCTGCGCCTTGCCGGTCTGGGCGAGCTGGGTCTCGTACAGGTCGCCCAGCGACAACAGCAGGTCGACCTGCGCTTCGCCGTCGGCCTCGACCTCGAGGTGCTCCTCGATCTGCTCGGCGAGCTCCGGCCAACGCTGCTGCTTGCGCAGAGCCTCGGCCAGGCCTTCGTGGGCGGCGATGAGCGACGGGTCGTGCTTGAGCGCCTGGCGAAACGACGCCGCCGCGTACTCGACGTGGCGCAGGTCGTCCAGGTACCAGGTGCCCAGGCGGGTCAAGTAGTACGCGGCGATGTCTTTGTCTTCGATCTCGCCGGCGATCTGCGAAACATCGCCGACCAGCTCGGCCCAGCCGTCGGTTTCCCGGGCCAGACGCTCGGCGTCGTCGACGGCCCCGGTGTTCGCCGGGTCCTCGCGAAGCGCGGCAGTCAGCGCGGTAAACGCCTTGGGCAGGTCGCCGTGCAGATCTTCGAAGGCGCGCGCCACGTCGCGCAACAGGGCCGCGCGCTTGCTCGCCTCGCCCTCGATCTCGACCCGCGCGAGCAACGACTCGACCAGCCGGTCGGCATCGCCGTCTTCGCGCGCCTGCTCGCTGATGAACTCGACCGCTTCGCGGGCGTCTTCGCGCTCGGGCTCGTCGGCGAGCACGGCGATCCAGCCGTCCAGGTCGTCGTCTGCCGGGCGCGTGACGGCCAGGCTGACCCCGGCCTGCTCGCACGCCTCGGCCAGCGCGTCCAGGTATTCGAGCAGGGACGCGGTCGCCTTTTCATCGGCGCCTTTGCCGGGCAGGTTGACGACTTCGATGTGGTGCTCGGCCGCCAGTTCATCGACCGTGACCGGGCCGACGCCCGACGCGAGCAGGTAGTGATCGCTTTGCGGCGGCTCGAGGGCGCCGAACACGCGGTCCAGAAGCGCCGAAAGGTCGGGGTCGCCAAACCGAAAGCCGACAAACACCAGGGCGCCCTCGGCGTACAGGGCGCCGACGTGGGCCCGCAGGTCGTCGCGCTTGGCCAGGCGCGCGCGCACCGAGTGGGGCGTAACGACGTACGACTCGAAGTCGCCGAGGACCTTGAGCACGTACCGCCGTCGCGAGAGCTCGTCGAGCTGATCGTAGGTGGCGACTTGAGGCTCGGGCCAATCGTCGGGAGCATCCGCGACGAGGGCGCGCTCAATGAGGTCGCCGGGGAACGTGGTCCACAGGGCGCGGAACGGCAGGCGCGCGAGCCGGCGGGCGACCTCGGGCAGCTCGTCCGGGGTCTGCCAGCAGTCCTGCAGCACGCGGTCGCAGGTCTCGGGGCCAAGGGTGCGCGCGAGGAACCCGGCGGCGCGGCCGAGGTTGCCCTTGTGCAGCAGCTTGCCGACGTCTTTGGCCGCCGCGTCGTCACCGTCTTGACCGCGGGCCTCTAGCTCTTCGTTCATCCTCTCGAGCACTTGCTTCCAAGAGGGCACGCCCATTCCGGCGCCAACGACGAGGGCAGCGCGGCCGCTGCGGATATTCTCGATGAGAGACTCGGGGATCGTGTGCTCGGGCATCCTAAACCCCCTCCTTTCTGTATCTGAGCTGGTATTTGCGCGCGGCATCTGCGATTCCAGGCCGCGCTATTTGCGCAATCGACCGGCACGGTATAGGCGCCCGGCAACCGCCGCAACTGCCAAACGCTAACCGCGACCGGCTTGGGCCGAACTGCCAGCCACTGTTATCCTCGCCCCATAAGAGCCGTGATTCGCGAAGTCGCCTCCGTCTATCGAGCGTCGAAAAAACGAGACGACATCAACTGGTTCACCGAGTGGGTGTGCCGGCCCCCCGCGGCGTTCATCGTTTGGGCCGTCGCCCACACGCGCACGACGCCCAACCAGCTCACGCTTCTGTCGCTGGTTGCGTGCGCCGCCGCCTGCGGTGTGTGGCTCGCGGCGCCGGGCCACCTGGGCGCGGTGCTGGGCGTCGCCGTGTTCGAAGTGTCATTCGTCCTCGACTGCGCCGACGGCCAGCTCGCTCGCTACCGAAAGACCACCTCGGCGGCGGGACATTTTCTCGATTTCTTGATGGACGAACTTAAGGCCCTGCTGGTGCTCGGCACCCTGGCCACCCGGCAGTGGCTGGCCACGGACGACCCGACCTGGCTGCTGGTCGGGGTTGTCGGCACGGCCGCCCTCGGAGCGGGCCTGGCCATGACGACCTTCTTGCGCCGGTCCGAACTGGGCGCCGGGGGGCCAACCTCCGAGGGCCAGCCCCACCGGCGCCGCCGCGGCGCCCGGGGGGCCCTCGAGGCCGTCGCCCGCTGGTTCATCCACTACCCGCAATACATCTGGATCGCCGCGGCCCTCGACCGCCTCGACGCGTTCGTCTGGGTCTACGCCGGCATTCACGTGCTCTACGCCGGCTATGCCCTGCTCGGGATCGGGCTTCGCTTCGGACGTTTCCCGCCCGCCCGGTCGTAAGCGGTGCGCGAGGCTGCTAGGCTGCTGCTCGGGAGCATGTCGATGAAGGCAATCCACTCCGTTCTACTCGTCCTGGCCCTGGCCACCACCGCGGTCGGTTGCGAACGCGCGACCGAAGAAAAGTGCCGCGAGGCGGTCCGCAACGTGTTTCGCATCACCCAGGCCGACGACACCCAGAACGCGGGTCCCGACGAGAGCGCGGCGATCCGCTCCTGCCGGGCCAACTCGTCCCGCGAAACCGTCGAGTGCGTGATCGCGGCCAAGTCACTCGAGGATTTGGCCGCCTGCGAAGGCGGCCTCGGCAAGGACGCTCCGGCCGGCGAGCAAGGCGCCAACGCTGCCGATGGCGAGGCGCCGAGCGGCGACGAGTAAGGCGCCGCTCGCTCTGGCGGCGGCAATGCGTCGGGCGGCGGCTGCGACCGCCCTGGCGGCCTTGCTGGCGGTGGGCGCTCCGGTCGCCGCGGGCGATCCGGAGATCGCAGCCGTCGTAATAGAGCCCGGTCCCGTCGGCACCCGCGCGCTCGTCGGGGCCTCGGGCGAACTGTTCCGGCCGGACGGCGTTGGCGTCTACCGCCGCCAGGGCCTCGGCGGCGTCGCCATCGATGTAGAGCTGGCCGTTTTTGCCGGGGGCCGGCTGTTCGCGGCGGGCCGCCGGGCGCCGGTGTTCGAATTCGACGGCCAGGTCTGGCGGCAACATCGGCTCGGTGAAAACGGCCGCTCCCGAACGTCGTCCGGGGGTGGATTGCCGGCCATCGCCATTCGCCGGCAGATCTTCGTGTTCGATGGCGGTCGGTGGGTCCGCGCCGCCGCCGCGCGGGTGTGGCCGCACGTCATCTGGGTGGCAAGCCCGCGCCGGTACTTTGTCGCCGACGACGGCGGCGGCCTGCTTCGCGTCGACGGCAAGCGAGCGACCGCCGTCCGCACGGGCCTCGCCGAAGGCGACCGCATCGTTCACTTTGCCGGCACGCCGGGCCGCTCGCTCCTCGCTGTCTCGGAGGCCGGCGTCGTGCTCGACGTCGGCTCGGGCGGCACCGCTCGGCCCATCGCCCTGCCCCCGGGCCTGGAATCACTGGCGGTAAGCGCCACGTGCAGCCAGCGCGACGGCACGGCCGTTCTGGTCGGCGTCGTTGAAGACGCCGCCGCAAGCGTCCGGGACGCCGTGGTCGTGGCCGTCAAGGCTCGCTCCGCCGCCGAGATCCACCGGGCGCCGCTCACCGCCGGCGACCGCCCCGCCGCCTGCGCCAGCGACGCCGGGGGCGGGCTGATGTGGGTCAGCCGGGCCGGACAGGCCTGGATTCGGCCCGCCGGCGGCGAATGGACGGCACGCCGCGCCGCGTTGACACCACCTCCCGCCGCCAGGCCTGGCCCCGCGCCCGGCAAGCGCCCCGCACGCTCTCGTTGACAGGCCGGCAACCGCCCGGATATGCTGCAAATTCTATGGGGGCACGAATCCTGGTCGTGGACGACGACGCGTGGATTCTCCGCATGGTCAGCACGGTGTTGGAAAAGGCCGGGCACGCCGTGCGGACGGCCAACGATGGCGAAGAGGCCTTCGAGGCCGCGGTCGCCGAGCCGCCGGACCTGATGATAACCGACGTCATGATGCCGCGCATGGACGGCTGGGTGCTGGTCAAGGCACTGCGGGCCCGCCCCGAGCTGGCCTTCACGCCGGTGATCTTTCTCACCGCGCTCACCGCGGACGATGATCGAATCAAGGGCTTTCGCCTCGGCGCCGACGACTACCTGCCAAAGCCGTTTCGCTTCGAGGAGCTCGAGCTCCGGGTCGCCAAGACGCTGCGGCAGAACCGGGCGATCGAGGTTTCCACCCGGCAGGCTGCGGTCGCCGTCGAGCCGGACACCGTGCCGATTGCGGCCCCCGCCCTGGCGGGCGAGCTCGAGCAGGTCGGCCTGTCGGCCCTGCTCACGCTCCTCGAGCTCGAGCGAAAGACCGGCCTGCTCACGGTTACCAACGGCAACGGCACCAAGGCGGTCCTGTCGGTTCGCATGGGGCGGGTCGTCGCCTGCTCACTCGGTGGCTTCGACAGCGACGAGGAAAGCGTGTACGCACTCCTTCGCTGGACCGCGGGCCGGTTCGCCTTCGAACCCGGCGACGTCACCGGCGACGATCGCGTGAACCAAACGACCACGCACCTGCTCATGGAAGGCGCCCGGCGCATCGACGAGCAGGCCCACGAAGCGTCGGGCTAAAGCACCTAGCCGTCGAAGTCGTCGCCGGCTTCGATCTCGTACTTCTTCATGAGCTTGCGGAAGTACTTGCGGTCGATGTCGGCCTCGCGAGCGGCGTGCGAAATGTTGCCGTTGCTCCGCTTGAGCAAGGAGATGATGTAGTCGCGCTCGAAGCTCGACACCCAGCGCTCCTTGGCGTCCTTGAACGTGATGTTGTCGAGCAGCTCTTCCGGCGGTCGCGGCGGAAAGGCCGGGACTTCATCGCCCGCGGTCGGAGCGCGAGACGGCGGCGGCTCGTTGGTGGCCGACGCCGGGCGGCGGGCGCGCACTCCCGCGCGCAAATGATCGGGTAGATCGCTGGGCACGATCTCGTCGCCGTCGCAAAACGACACCGCCCGCTCGACCACGTTGACCAGCTCGCGAACGTTGCCCGGGAACGGGTACCGCATGAGCAGGTCGAGAGCTTCGGGCGAAAGCCCCCGCACCCGAGGCGTGCCGTCGGACGCGCGGTTGTACTCGTGCGACGACAGAAAGTGCTGCACCAGCATGCCGATGTCGTCGGCGCGCTCGCGCAGCGCGGGCAGCTTGAGGCGCACGACCGATAGTCGGTAGAACAGGTCCTGGCGAAACCGACCGTCGCGAACCTCTTGCTCGAGCTCGCGGTTGGTGGCGGCAATGATGCGCACGTCGACCTTGATAGGCTTGGCCGACCCGACCCGGCGAATCTCGCGCTGCTCGAGGGCGCGCAAGAGCTTGGGCTGCAGGTCCAGCGGGAGCTCGCCGAGCTCGTCGAGAAACAGCGTGCCGCCGTCGGCCATCTCGAACAGCCCCTGGCGCGACATGACGGCGCCGGTAAACGAGCCCTTCTCGTGGCCAAAAAGCTCACTCTCGATGAGGTTGGGCGGCACCGCGCCGCAGTCCACCACGATGATCGGCCCGTCCTTGCGCGTCGAAAGCTTGTGGATCGACTGAGCGACGACCTCCTTGCCGGTACCGGTTTCGCCCTCGATGACGACGGTGGTTCCGGTGGGCGCGATCTTCTCGATGATCGAATAGATCTCGCGCATGCGCGCGTTCTTGCCGATGAGGTCGCCGCAGCTCTCGCTCACCGAGGGCACGATTTCGACCTGCTGGTCGCCCGCGTTGAACTTGAAGCGCGTGTGCCCCACGGAGATGACGCACCCGGGGCGCAGATAGGCTTCGCGCACGCGCACCTTGTCGACAAAGCTGCCGTTGGTGGAGCGCATGTCGACCAGGACGTAGCCCTGGTCCTCTTGCACGATGCGGCAGTGGTATCGCGACACCGTGTCGTCGTTGACGACCACGTCGTTGTCGTCCATGCCGCCTATGGTCACCTCGCCCTTGTCGAAGGAGAACGTGCGGCCAGAAGGCCCCACTTCCGCCAGCTGACATGTGCGCAAATGTAGGGTAGGTGTGCGGTCGCCAACGTACGCAATCTTCGTAGGAGGTACGAAGTCTGGAAACTTGCTCGGTGGATTGGCCGCCGGGGACATCTGTCTCCACTATACCGGAAACCGAGGCCAGGGGTCCCGCTGGTTTTTGGGTGACCGGTTATAGTGTGTCGACGATGGCTCCGACGCGGAGGGAGGAGCTCGACCCCGAACGGGGAGCGCCCGAGTCGCCCGGTGGTTCGGTCGACACCGACGGCGAAGCAACGGCCGCCGATGAGCTCGCGCGCTGTCGCGAAGACGTGTCGAAAGACAGCCGGCGCGTGGTCGACCTGGTCAGCGAGATTCACACCCTGCTCGAAGCGCGCGGCAGCGAGCTCGGCAGCGACGTTGCCGACGTTCATCGCCGACTGCTGGCGACACGCCAGTCGCTCACCCTGGCCCTCGATCGTTTGACCCGCGCGTGCGATGGACTGGTCGCGACCAGCCCGGTCGCCCCTCAACCGCTCATCGGCGCGACGGCGCGCTTCACGTTTGCCGACATCGTCGGACGCTCGAGCGCCTTGAAGCGCCGCCTCGTGCTGGCCGAAGCGGCGGCGCGATCCGACTCGTGCGTGCTCATCACCGGCGAGAGCGGCACCGGCAAAGAACTGTTCGCCCAGGCCATTCACAACGCCGGTCCGCGAGCCCGCGGACCGTTCGTTGCGCTCAACTGCGCCGCGGTGCCGCGCGATCACCTCGAGGGCGAGCTGTTCGGCTACGCCGAAGCCGCGCGCTCGGGCCAAACGGCGCGGCCCGGCAAACTCGAGCAAGCCCGGGGCGGCACGCTGCTGCTCGACGAGATTGGCGACCTGCCTGTGAGCCTGCAGACCCGCGTGCTGCGGGTCCTCAACGAGGGGGTCACCCAGCGCCTCGGCAACTCGACCGACATCGAGCTCGACTGCCGGGTCGTGGCAACGACCAACCGGGACCTTTCCATCGACGTGGCCCACGGCCAGTTCGTGCAGGAGCTCTATTTTCACCTGCGGGTCATCCACATCGACCTGCCGCCCCTGCGCGAGCGCACCGACGACATCGCCGCCCTGGCCGAGCACTTTCTCGACCTCTACTCAGAGCGACTCGGCAAGGCCGTGCGCACGGCCGCGCCGGACGTGATGGACGCGCTGCTGCGCTACCCCTGGCCCGGCAACGTGCGCGAGCTCGAGCAACTCGTCGAGGCCGAGGTCAACGCTGCGGCTCCGGGGCAAACCACGGTGCTCGATATCCCGGTCGCCGTCGTTCAAGGGCTCGGAATGCCCCGCCGCGTTCCCACGGCGACGGCTTCCGTACCGCCGGTTCCCCGGGCGTTCGAGCCGCCGATGACGGCCGCAGACTCCGGCCGATTCGCAGTGACCGCCACCGGGCCGGTCAAGACCATGAGCGAGAGCGAAAAAGAGCTTCTCGTCGCGGCCTTGACCGCCCATCGCGGCAACATACCGAGCGTCGCGCGCGCCCTGGGGGTGTCGCGCGGCACGGTGTACAACAAGATGAAGAAGTTCGGCCTCGACCCGGCCGACTTCCGCTTTTAGGCCAACGGCTCTCTATTCGTCGAGCGGAATGACGTTCGACCAGCCCGCCTCGCCATCGAGGCCGCTTTGCAGCCAGTCGACCAGGGCGGTGCCGTTGACCGCGGTGTCGGTGAAGTCCGACGACTGGAGGAACGTGTGGCGGCTGCCGTTGAGGGTGTACATGCCCACGTTGGGCAGCGGCGCCACGACCTCGTCGCGCAGCTGCACGACGGCGTCGCGGAAAATGTTCGGCCGCATCGGCAACTCGGGCGCGTCGCAGTTCGGGTAGCCAAACCCGACGAAGTAGCGAATCACTTCGTCTTCCAGGGTGCTGATGACCGCAAAGCGGTCGTCGGGGTACTTGTTCGCCAGGTAGGGCAGCAGGTTCTGAATGGCGCCGCCGTTGGCGATGCGACACTCGGGGCATCCGGCCGGCAGCGTTTCGTCGAGCCCCCACTCCTCGGCCTGGGTCTGCTGGTAGCACTCGGTAAGGACCTCGTTGTAAAGCGGCGGCCCCGAGTCATCGATGAGCGTCACCGGAATGCTCGCGTCGAACGATTCGCGCACCTGCTCGTAGTTGGCCAGCGTGCCAAAGCCGCCGGCGCTCACGCCCGTGAGCACGACCTCGGAGGGCTTGACCAGAACCGCGGCGGTCTCGGCGAGGGCGGCGGCCACGTTGAGAAAGCCAACCTGGTTGCGACGCCCGTAGCCGACCGGGTTCACACCGGCGTGAATGTCGCCGGTGCAGTACGGAACGAACACGAAGTTGTAATCGGCGAACGGGTTGTTGGGGTTCGAGCGGTCGAAGACACCGCGCGGAGTGCCAACGATGGCCTGCAGGTCTTCCTTGGTGAATCCGTTGGGGTGCGCCACCTGCAAGCAGGAAAGGTCGTTAAAGCACGCGCCACCGCCCTCGAGAAAGATGAGCAGCTTGTCGGAGCCTTCGGCGGGGTTGACGCCGATGCCGGTCCCCGAGTCGTCCATGCACTCCATGCCCTCGACCTCGAGAAAGGTCCACGTGTCGGTGGGCAGCTCCGGCGTCGGGTCGGGCTCCGGGTTGGGCTCTGGATCTGGCGTTCCGGTCGTATCGCCCGGGTCTTGCGGCTCGTCGATGGACGACGAGTCGTCTCCGCAGGCGGAGAGAGACAACAGCACAGCAAGCAGGCCTATGGAAGTGCGCATAGGTGGGGGAATGTACTTGCCTGTGAACCAGATTGCAGGGCTAATCACTGTCCTCCGCTTACGCGAACCTCACAGTCACGGTTTCGCAGTAAATAAGGTAATACAGGCAATTGTCGTAACAGGACGCCGTCGTGACCCGCTCAAACCACGGCCCAGGCCCGGTTGATATCGCTGTCAACGAGCCAGCCGAATCGACCAATCTGCGCGGCGCCGCGGCGGCCGCGGCGGTACCGGCCGTCGATATGGGGGCGACGTCACACCTCGACGAACACGGCAACCCGCGCATCATCGAGCGTCGCTTTCGCGTTACCGAGCTGTACGAAGGCCACCGGCTCGACCACTTCATGATGCGGCAGATGCCTCGGCTGTCGCGAACGCGACTGCAGCAGATCATTCGCGGCGGTCTCGAGCAAACCACCGGCAGCCCCGGCCCGCGACGGCTCAAACCCAACACGCGCGTCGCGTACGGCGACGAGTTCGTGTTTCGCTACCCCGCGAAACCAGAACCGCTGTGCCCCCGCACCTTCGACGTGCTGTTCGAAGACGAGCACATGATGGTTATCGACAAGCCGGCGGGCCTGCCGATGCACGCGACCGCCAAGTTCTACTTCAACACCCTCACCCGCGTGCTTCTCGAGCGCTACCCGGACGAGCCGCTCCAGCTTGCGCACCGAATCGATCGCGAGACCAGCGGCTGCGTCGTGCTGGCTCGCGGCAAAAAAGCCGCCGCGCGACTCAAGGGCGCCTTTGCCAAAAAGCGCGTGCGCAAACGCTACCTCGCTCTGGTGATGGGCGCGCCGCCCTGGCCGACCGAAAGCGAATCCACCGGCGGCGTCGTCATCGATCAGCCGCTCGGCCTGGTCCCGCGCGACTCCGACTTCGTCGAGGTGCGAATGCACGTCCGCGCCGACGGCCTGCCTTCGCAGACCCGGGTCCACGTCGTCGAACGTCGGAGCGACCGCGCGCTCGTTGCGTGCGAGCCCATCACCGGTCGCCAGCACCAAATCCGCGCGCACCTCGCCCACGCGGGCTTTCCCATCGCCGGCGACAAGCTCTACCTCGGTGGCGACGACCTGTTTCGGCGCTGCTGCGACGACGGTTTCGAAGAGAGCATGCTCGACCTGTTGGGCATGAGGCGGCAGGCGCTGCACGCCGACACCATCGACGTGCCCCACCCGGCCGACGGGGCGCGAACCCGAATCTGTGCGCCGCTGCCGGAGGACATGAGAACGTTCCTCGATGCCGCCGGCTGAGCCGGTGGTAAGACCAATTTCACGAGTCGCGCTCGCGCGGACTCCAGATCTTCGCTCGCGGTCCGAACGATCGTAGAGCATGCAATCGACGCCGGAGAGGCGAGTCTCGGTCGGCGAGCCCCATCGTGGTGGGCCGCCCCCAACGACCGCCGGTCAAGTCACCGAAAGCCCGCCGGCCGGCGCGGGGCACGGACCTTGCTCTCTTCGGGGCATCGTGCAGGCCTCGCATCGACGACTTTCACGTTCGGCAGCGCTGGTAGTCGCTTTCGCGACCTGTGCGCTGACGGGGTCTGCGTCGGCCGATCCGCACGGCCTGAGAGCGAGGCCACCGGCTGCGGCGGCCGTGCCGACGCCGCGCCTGAACGTCGTGGAACGAACGCCGGGGCTCGACGAGCGCCGGACGAGCCAGCGCCTGGTCAACGGCGTGCCCATGCCGCGCCTGTGCGCGCGCCTGGCCGCGTGGGCCGATGAGCAGGGCCTCTCGGCAACCGGCGGCGCCGGCGATCTCACCGGCGCCATGACCGCGCGCTTTTGGCTGGCTCCGAGGTGGTGGGTCCAGACCGGCATTGGCGCCGGCAGCAACCTGCGCGGCGGCGCCGACCTCATCGATCCGCGCCAGCTGGGCATCGCCACCCTTCACCGCACCGGCTACGAACTGCAGCGCACAGAGCACACGACGTTCGAGCTGCGCGCCAACGTGTCCACGGTGACCCTGTCGGCGCGTCAGGTCGCCCTCACGTTCGACCTCGCCTGGCGCATTTTCTAGGCGCCGCGGCGGCCGCGCGCCGGGCCATCGGCAAGCGCGCCTCGGGCGGGCAGCTTTCAGTACCGGTCTTCGCTTTCGAACAGCCGGGCGACCCAGTCGAACACGGCTCGCACCTTGGCCACGCGCTGCCGCGACCGGTGGACCACCAGCCAGACCGACCGGGGCGACAGCGGTTCGAGCTCCCGGCCGCCCGCGGCCGCAACCGCGACTTCCTCGAGACCACCGAGTCGGACCGCCAGGCGGCGCGGCAACACGGCGACCCCCAGGCCGGACTGCACCGCGACGCCGAGCGACTCGACATCTTCGACCAGCAGGCGAGGTCCCCGTCCGGCGAAGACTCGCTCGGCGTAGCGCTGCTCGGGAATTGCCGCCAGCGACCCGGCCAGGCCGAGCCATGGCGGGTCCCCCGACCACTGGCGCCCCGCCGCCGCGAACAGAGCGTACGACTCGGTGTGCACGCGCCTGGCGACGAGGTCGCCGCGATCCGGCCGCGCAAACCGAAGCGCCAGATCGGCGTCGCCGGCGGCGAGACTGTGCAGCTGGTTGTCCGCCAGCAGGCGCAGCTCGAGCTCCGGATACGATGCGTAGAACGACGGCAGGCTCGGCACGATCAGCCATCGAACCAGCTCGCCGACCGTCGCGACCGATACCGTGCCGCGCAGCTCGGGCGCTTCCTCGAGCGCCGACTCCGCCGCCAGGGCCGCCTCGACCATCGGACCAATGGCGTCGAGCAAAGCCCGGCCGCGGTCCGTGAGCCGCACCGGGCTCTCGCGAAACAACAACGTCGCGCCGGACTGAGCCTCGAGTTGGGCCAGCTGCCGGCTCACCGTCGATTGGCTCACCCCCAGCGCCCGAGCGGCGGCGGTCAGACTGCCCAGGCGCGCAACCGCCTCGAAGGTTCGAAAGCTGTTCCAGTTGCGGGGCGTCTCATCCAAAAACGGATACCTGACTTGAGACAATGGCCGTTTTCATCCCTCACCGCAAGAGCTAGCTTGCTCCCAGAACGCCGACCAACCCGGGGAAAAACATTGAAATTTAGACATTTGCGCAACGCAACCGCCGTCCTGACCGTGGGCCCCCATCGCTTGTTGATAGACCCCATGCTGTCGGAACCCGCGGCCATGCCCGGGTTCAAGATGTTCGGCGGCGGCCGCCGGCGAAATCCTCTGGTCGCGATGCCAAAGCAAGGGGAGGAGGCACTGGCCGACGTGACTGGTGTCGTGATCACTCACGAACACCCGGACCACTTCGACAAGCCGGCCCTGCAGTGGATTCGCGAGCGCGACTTGCCGGTCTGGGCAAACGCCGTCGACGCCAAGAACCTGCGGCGCAAGGGGCTCGACGTTCGGCTACTCGAGGACGGCGCGTTGGGCATGCGCGTCGAGGTCGTGCCCTCGCGCCACGGCCGCGGACTGCTGGGCTGGCTCATGGGGCCGGTGGCCGGCTACTACCTCGCTCACCCCGACGAGCCCAGCGTGTACCTCACCGGCGACTCGATTCTCACGGCCAACGTCGAAGACGCGCTCGCGCGGCTGCAGCCAGATGTGGTCGTGGCTCCAGCGGGCAGCGCCAACATGGGCCTTGGCGGCGACATCCTGTTTTCCGTGGACGAGCTGGTCGCGCTGACCCGCGGCGCCCCGGGTACCGTGATCTTCAACCACCTCGAAGCCCTCGATCACTGCCCCACTCGACGCGACGACCTGCGCCAGCGCATGGTCGACGAGGGACTCGCCGAGCGAGTCCACATTCCCGACGACGGTGCCGAGGTGGTCATCGATGCGCCGCCCAACCGCTCGCACGCCACGCTGCAGCAGCGACCGCTGTCGCCGGGGTTGCAAAAATGGGTGACCGCGCCGCTGAGCGGTACCTAGATCGCGACGGCGACGGCGCGGCTCATTCGGGCGTCGGCAAGTCCGGGTCGCCCGGGATGTCCGGATCGCCCGGCGGCGGAGGGTCCGGCTCGCAGACGCCGCCCGGCGGCGCGTAGCCGACGTCGAGAAAGCCCGGTATCTCAATCGAGCGACCGAAAAGCGAGCCCTGTACGAACACCGCACCGGTGCCGCGAATGTCGGACCGAGGCGCGTACAGGTTTCCGGCGAACAGGCCAAACCCCGCGAGCTGGAGATCGCCGTCACCGGCCACGTACACCCGCGTGTCGCCCGCTCGCTGAGCATCGCCGAATGCGTTTGCCCCGGTCCCGACGAACTGGCCGCCGATCACGAGGTCGAGCTCGGCTCCGTCCGCCAGCGAGAACCGCAAAAAGCCGGTGTTGCGCACGTCGCCACCGACAAACAAGACGACCCGCCCTTCCACGGCGATGTCGATAAAGCCCGTGCCGCTGATCTCGTCGACGTAGTAGCGGCCGCACGGAAGGCGAACGCGGCGCCAACCGACCACGGCGCTCAACGCGCCGGGCGACAGTGCGGGAATGGCCGCGCCGTTGTCGTTGTCGCGAGCGGCCTCGCTCGTCGGCGTCGCCAGGTCGATGAGCTCGTCGTCGGCGCACCCGCACGGCTCGTCGATGCGAACGGGCCCCGAGACATTCGCCCCGTCGACGGACATGACGACCGGGCGCTGGCGCCCGGGGGGCTGCTCGAAGTCGCCGCCGACCTGGGCGTAGCCGAGCAGCAGCAGGTCGCCGTCCACTCGAACATTGCCGCCACTTTCGAGGTAGCCGGCGACGAAGTCCTGGTCGCGAATGTTGACGTCGCCGCCCGCCTCGAAGTCGCCGCCGGTGCGCACGTAGCCAAAGAACCCGAGGCTGCCATCCCCGGCGGCGGTGAGATCGCCAGCCGCGTCTACGAACCCCTCAGCGACGATCCGGCCGTTGGCACCGACACTACCGCGGGCGAGCGTCGGGTCACCGGCGCGCAGATAGCCCTGCAAGCGAATGTCCGAGCAACTGCAAACGGCCGCTCCGAAGAGCGTTGGCTGGCAGTCCCCGGGCGACGGCGCGCTCGAAGACGGCGGTTCGAACACCGGCCCCGAGCCATCGCAAAACCCGAGCGCGGGACTTCCCGGCGGAGCAGGCGGCGGCACAGGAGCGCCGGCCCCGCCGCTGGTCGGCCCCGAACCAGCCGAGTCTTCGACGTCGTCGCCGACGTCGGATTTTTCACCGACGCAGCCGACCAGGGCCAACGTGGCGAGCACGAGTGAAACGCGAGCAAAACGACCAAACCACATGAGTCTTCTCCTGGCGCGGTGCCTTTCGAGGACGGCGCGACGCGGCGGACGTCGAACCTCGCGGTCACGCTAGCGAGGTCCCGGCCCCGGCAACAGGACGCCAGCGGCCACCGACGCGACCGCGGCGGCACTGGCTAACGTCCGTCGCGGTACGCGCGAATCGACGTGCCGGTCCAGCGGCGAAACGCGCGCCGAAAGGCGCTGGGTTCGGAGAACCCAAGTCGCTCACTGAGCTCCTTGAGGGAGGTATGTGGGCGAGTCACTTCCTCGAGCGCCGTCTCTCGGCGCACGCGGTCCAGGGTGTCGCGAAACGACGTCCCGCAGGCGGCAAGCTCGCGTCGCAAGGTGCGCGGGGCCATGCCGAGCGCGCGGGCAATCTCCACCGCGGTCACGCCATCGAGGCTGCGGCGGGCACGCAAGAGCGCGACGACTCGCCCGGCGTGATCCTCCGGGCCCACCACCAGGTCGAGCGCGTGATCGGCGTACTCGCGCAGCACTCGGTTCAGGCCCGGTGCAAACGATGGAAGCGGCGCTTCGAGAGCCTCCGAGGGAAACCAGATGGCGTTGTCGGCCCGCTCGAAGTGGACTGCACAGCGAAAGGCCTCGCAATACGCGTCCGCGTACGCCGGTTGGGCGTGCACAAACCAAACCTCGTCGGCGTGCTCGTTCACCGGCAGAAGATCGAGCGAAAGGCGATGGGTAAACGCCAGGCACAGTTCGGCGCGAAAGCGGCGGACTTCGTCGTTGGCCTCGTGCGATTGAAAGCGAAAGCACGCGCGCTGGTCGCCCCGGATCAGCTGGTAGGTGCCGTCCTGATCGACAAGCGACGAGTACCGGTCGAACTGAACGAACGCCTCGCCGAGGGTGGCGCAACTGCTGATGAGCGGGCCCACTACATCCAGCATGGCGCTGGTCGCCTGCCGGGCGACCTCGAGGCCCAGCGCGGGCTCGCCGGTTGCTCGATAGGCCGACAGGATCGAACGCGCGAGCTCGTCCACCGGCACCATCGCGTGCTCGCCGGCGCGGCGGGACTCTTCTGAGGCAACGCCGTCCGAGGCCGGGGCACCTGAGGGCAGCACATCGGAGGGGTCGAGCCCCGCCCGCGAAACCGCCGCCGCAAGGGCTTGAAGGATCGCTGCGGAAACGTACACGCCGCACCATGATCGTCGGACCGCCCCCGGCGCACAACCCGCGCTCCCGGTTCAACGGCGAAACTTGCGCTGCGCTTTCGACGCGTTGCCGCGCTACGCTCCTTGTGTGTCCGTGTCGGTGAATCCAGGGGCCGCAGACCTCCGCGCCTTCGGGGGCGTGATGAACGGACGACGCGCCGGATACTCGATGCCGGGCTTTGCGGGGCCGCTGTCGATCAAGTGCATGCGGCGCGGCGTCGGCCGATGGCGCGTGGATGGGCGCGACCTCGCGGTCGAGCCGGGGGTGGTAGCGCTGGTAAACGATGGCGAGCCCTACGCGTTCGACATTGCCCCCGGGCAAAGCATCGAAACGTTTTGCCCGTTCTTTCGCTCCGAGCTGGTCCGCGACGCCGACCGAACGCGCACCCGCCCCGTGGGCGACCTTCTCGATGCGCCGAGCGACCCCGGCCACAAGATGCCTCGTTTTCGAGCGAGCCTCCACCCGGTGCCGGTACGCCTCGACCGGCAACTCGGCGCGCTGGCCGGCGCGCTAGCCGACGATTGCGACGCAGCTGCCGAAGACGCCTTCATCGGCGTATTGGACAGCGTCCTCGACCTGGTGGCGGCCCGGGAAAACGCCACGCACGACCTCCGCGCGGCGCGGGCCGCCACTCGAACCGAGCTCGCGCGGCGCGTCGGTCGCGCAGTCGAGTACATCCACGCGTGCCCGGCCTCCCGGCTCGATCTCGCCGCACTCGCCCATGTCTCGGCGATGTCGCCTTACCACTTTCACCGGGCGTTCCGCGCGCTGATAGGCCTCTCTCCGGCGCGATACGTCACCTCTGTCCGACTGCGACGCGCGCGCACGTTGCTTGCGTCGACCGACGTGTCCGTCTCGGCGGTGTCCCTCGAGGTCGGGTTTGCCAGCCTGGGCAGCTTTTCGAGTGCGTTTCGGCGCGCCTTCGGAAAGCCGCCCTCGGCTTTCGCAAGCTCGAAGAAGCGCCGCCGCCCGTAGACTGCCAACGTCGCCGCGTGACCCAAGAGTTTCCCGGAGTCCGAGTCCGCCGTCGTCTCTTGCTGGGCGCCGCTGCGGCGGCCCCCGCCCTCGCCGCGCTACACGCCTGCGCGGCCCCCCGCATTCGGCCGACCGAGCAGAGGGCCCGCGACGCGCCCTCGCCCTCGCCCTTGCCCTTGCCCTTGGACGAGGCGCCGCTGAACATGGATGCGTTCGTTGCGCAGTGGGGCGCACGTGCCGATGCCCTGACCGACGCTGCCAACCCCGACGAAGACGCTTTCCTGCATGCCCTGCTGGCGGGGCTTCACACGCTCAACCGCGACGCGCTCCCGGCCCGGGTGCGCACAGTGTTCGACCGCGACGGGCTCCGCACCGGCCCGGTCGCCGGCAGTGGCGCCCTGCAGGTACTCGAGATCGAGCTCGATCCCGGCGCCATCATTCGCCCGCACAATCACGTCGGGTACTGTTTTGCCAGCGTCGGCATGGCCGGCTCGGCCCTCGCGCAACACTTCGAGGTCGAGGGCGCGGCGCCACCGCCGGGAGCGAACCTCGAGGCTCCTTTTTTCGTCCGTGAGGTTGCCAGCACGTGGCTAACGCCCGGTCGCACGACCACCCTCACGCGCGGCCGCGCCAACATTCACATGTTTCGCGCCGGGCCCGAGGGCGCAACGCTTCTCGACGTCGGCGTGAAGTTCGACCGGCCTGGACCGGGGCCCCGGGCGTTTTCCGTTCTGCACATCGACGACGCTCCGACCGACGTGGGCCGGCGCGTCTATCGGGCGAAGTGGCTCGGAAACATCTACGCGAAGCGACCGACCGCGAAGACCGAGTGACGGCCCACCGCCGCCCTACTCGAAATCCATGGCGAAGGGAAGCCGCGCCTGAGGAACGTCGCCGGCCTCGAACAGCGCCCCCGGCAAGACCTCGAGGGCGCGGCGAACGTCGGGGATGGCCAGCAGCGGGGCCACCGACGGCGGCGCGGGCAGCTCGGTCTCGGGGTCGAGGCCGTCGCTATCCGCCGCCGACGAAAGCACCGGCAGCGAGCGACCGATCAGACGCTCGAGAAACGACGGCTTTTCTTGCGGCAGAAAAACGATGCTCGTCGGCGTGTCTTCCGCGATACCGGCGCGCGCCTTGGCGAGGGCCAGAACGTCTGCGATGCCGCCAATCTCGTCGACGAGCCCGACCTCGGCGGCCTGGGCTCCGGTCCAGACCCGCCCGCGGCCCACCGCGTCGACCTCGCTCGGCTCGAGCTCGCGCCCGCGACTCACGGCTGAGACGAACCGGCCGTAGAAGTAGCGGATCTGTTTTTTGAGTCGCGCCCGCTCCGCGTCGGTGTAGCCCCGGTAGTAGCCGTCGATGTCGGCGCTCTCGCCGCGTCGATACGTGTGCCAGGCGAGGCCCATTTTGCGCAGCAGCCCCGATATGTCGGCCTTGCCGAAGAAGATACCGATGGACCCGGTCACCGTCGTTCGATCGGCAAAGATCCGGTCGCAGCCCGCGGCCGCAAAGTAGCCCCCCGAGGCGGCAACGTCGCCCAGCGAGCAAAGGATGGGTTTCACACCCCGAGTCTTAAAGACCTCGCGCGCAATCATCTCCGACGCAAGCGCGCTTCCCCCCGGCGAGTCGATGCGCAGCACGATGGCGTCGATGCTCGGGTCCGCGCGCGCCGACGCGATGGCTGCGGCGATGGTATTGCCGCCGAGCAGCAGGCGGTTGATCACCGGCAGCGTTCGGCTCTGGCCGTCGACGATGTCGCCGACGAGATAGACGACCGCGATGCGGGGGCCATCCCAGGCCTCCGGTCGCAGTGGCTCGGGCCCGCGCACCGGGTACAGGCGACCGCCGAGCTGCTGCGCCACTTCCTTATCGAGCTGTTCGGGCACCAGCACGCCGTCGACCAGGGGCGCATCGTTCATGGCCGCCAGGTCGCCGGCCGTGTACGGTCCGCGATCGACGAGCTCGCGCACTCTCTCGGGCGCGATCTTTCGGCTGCTGGCAATGTCTTCGACGATCGTGCCGTACATGTCGTCGTACAGCGAGTTGCGCATGCGAAGGGCCGGCTCGGACGGGCCGCGCCGCGTGTAGGCTTCGGGCGCGCTTTTGTACTCCTGGATCTTTTCGAACAGCGCGTCGACCCCGAACCGCTCGAACAGCCCCTTGAAGTACAGAGTGGTTGCCGAGAACCCGATGATGCGCAGCCCGCCGGCCGGGTCGACGTAGACTTTGTCGGCCGCGCTGGCGATGTAGTAATCGCGCATGGTGCCCGCTACGACGTAGGCAAACACCTTCTTACCCGCGGCTCGCATGGCCAACACCTGCTCGCGCAACTCGCGCACCGAGGCCCACCCGGCCGCCACTCCGTCGACCTGCAAGATCACGCCGGCGACGTGGTCGTCCCGGCGAATCTGCCGCATGCCGAGCACGTATTGGGTGAGCCTCCGGTTGCCCACCGCGCCGTCCAGCACCACCCGCGCCATGCGCCGGCGCGGGCCCAGCACCGACGGCACTTGCAGTCCCGACGCCCGGGCGTAAACCGAGCCACCGACGAAGCGAGCGTCCCGGTCGCCGCCGAACCCCGCCGTAGCCAGGCTGGTCACGCCGACGCCGCCGAAAGAAACCTCGAAGCCGAGGCTCGCAAACCACTCGCGCTCGTCGCGGGCGGGTCCAATCACGGCACCCGAGCCGAGGCGCTGCAGCGTCAGCATCGAGACTTCCCCGCGCAGGTACACGCCGCGGGTCAGGCGAGCCGCAAACCGCCCCCAAAGGTCGACGTCACCGCGGGTTTCACCGATGCGCGCGCCGCTGGCGACCTCGACCCGCTCGTCGGCGAAGGGGCGCACCAAAAGCTCCCCCTCGTAGCGGCGCTGCACCGGGATGGGCAGAGTGGAACCGTCCGGCTGGCGCACCGACACGTCGATGCCCCCCACATCGCGCACCGCCGCGCCAAGAGCGAAGCGAGGCCCGAAGCGCGCGGTCAATCCCAGGTCGAAGGTGTCGACGCCGTCGAGAGCCTGACCGTCGTCGGCGAAGTAGTGGTTCCAGGTGACGCCGAGCGCCCCGGTGGTGCCCACCGGCAACGACGTCCCGAGCGCCAGTCGGGTCGCCTCCCCGGGGTCGGGCGACAGCGCGACCCGAGCCGAGCGCAAAAACTCGAGGCCAACGCTCGCTCCCAGCCGGGGCAGCACGCCGCCGCCGAGCACGCCGGCTGCGTACAGTCCGACGCCGGCCGTTCCGCCGACCGAGGCGCTGTCTTCGTCGTGAATGTTGACGAGCGCGCCGAGCTGCGGACCGCGCATGAACTGAGCGTTGGCCGGGTTGAGCGTGGCCGCGTAGGCATCGGGCTCACCCGTCAGTCCCGCCCCGGGGAGCTCGAGTCCGCCCGTGGGCTCGTCGGCGTAGACGGGATCACCCTCCTGCGCCCGCGCCGGGACGGCGAGCAGCAAGCCAACTAACAGCAAGGCAGCTCGCGCCGCGCAGGTTCGCATCGCGCGACTATAATACGGTCGTGAAGAGGCCGGCCGATCTCCTGGAGCGACATCCACTTTTGGCGCGGCTTCGCCCCGACCAGGTCGAGCGATTTGCCGCTGCTGGTTCGCTCGAGTCGTTCGAGCGTGGCGACGTCGTCGTCTCTGACGGCAGCCCGGGAGACGCGCTGTATTTGCTGTTGTCGGGCACGGCCCGGGTCGTCAAAGACGAGCGAGTCCTCGCGACCCTGCAGCCCGGCGAGTTCTTCGGCGAGATGACGGTGGTCGAGCCCGCCGCGCGGTCGGCCGACGTCATTGCCGCCGACAGCGCTTTCATGTTTCGGCTGCCGACGTTCGCGCTGCAAACGCTCCTCGAGCAGGAACCCGACGCGTTCAACGCCGTTTTGGTGCAAATCGTTCGCGTGCTCTCAGAGCGCCTGCGCCGCACCAACGACCTGCTGTCATCCGTCGGCCACCTGGCGGACTGGCTCGCCGGCTCGCTGGTGTAGCGCCCAGCGTTTTCAGGATCGAGCTACGGGACCATGTGACGAAGCTCGGCTTCGTCGCCCGACGACAAGAACAAAATTCGCAGGGCGATTCCCCGGCGCGGGTGAATCTCCTTGCGCGCGACCTCGCCCTTGAAGGAGACGGCCCGGTCCTCCTGGCGCAACACCACCGCGAGAATCTCGCCCAGCCGGTAGTTGTCCGGGTCGCCCACGGCCACGAAAACGCCCTTGGAACTGGCCTCCAGCACCTGGTATTCGGCGTCGCGAACCACCGCGGTCATGTCCCGAACCGCGCCGCGCAGCTCCCCCCGGCGCTCGACCGATTCGAGCCTGACGCTGGGTTCTCCGTCGTCGAAATCACCGGGCATGGTCCCAGTATATCGGCTTGACGGACCGTTCGGTGCGCTCGTAGGGTACCCGCGAATGAAGACCAAGCTCAATCGCCCCCCGGCCGACATTGGCGCGGCCGAGTTCTTCGAGACCTGGCTTCCCGGCGAGTTCGCCCGCGTGCTCGCCACCGGCGCGCTCACGGCGACGCCACCGGACAACAAGGTCGCGGTCGAGCTCTCGGGCGACGATGGCGGCGCCTGGACTCTGGTCATGGCCGGCGGGCAGCTGTCGGTCGAACAGGGCGGCGCTGGCGACGCGGCCATCACGCTGTCCGGGTCGACCCAGGACTTCCGCGCCCTCATGGGCGGCGAGCAAGGCGAGCACCAGCTGCTGCCCGACTCGGACGAAGGTGTGGATCTGAACCTGCTCGTCGTGGACAAGGCCACACAGGAAATCATCGATGGCGTGTCCGGCAAGATCAACGTGCAGATCACGGGCTTCAACGGCCGCGACTGGTCCCTGGGCGCCTCGTTCAAGGGCGCGTCGGAACCCGAGGCCACCATCTCGATTCCCGCCGACGTCTACAAGCAGATCACCGAGGGCACGCTGGCGGCGCCGCAAGCCTACTTTTCCGGCCAGATTCAAATGACCGGAGACGCGACCTTCGCCATGCAGCTGGTGATGGCGCTGATGCAGCGCCAGCAGTAGCGGGTCGCCGGTTTGCCCGCGGCACGGTGCGGATGGTTGCTCGCGGCGGTTTTGCTGACCTGCGCCTGCGGGGCGTCTAAGCCGCGCCTGGGCGCCGCCGGCCCACGGCTCACGTTTTCGTTTTCGACCGCCGAGGGCGAGCCGGTAACCAGCCGCGGCCTGCGCGGGCGCGTGGTGGTTCTGCACCTGTTTACGGTCGGCTCCATGGCGGCCCAGGTCGATGCCGACAAGCTGCGGGCGCTCGCGCAGCAGTACCCGAAGCGCGTGGCCGTGGTGGGGGTCAACCTCGACATCGACGGCGGCGCGTTCGTCGAGCCCTGGCGACGAGCCAACGACGTCGGCTACCCGGTCGTCCTGGGCGGCTCGCCGCAGTCGGTGGAGATCCAGCTCGGCCCGGTCGAGCAGGTGCCGACCACGATCGTCCTCGACGCCCGCTCGCGCGTACGGGCCCGCATCGCCCGCCAGCTCGCCCCCGGTGAGGTCGAGTCGCTGGTGCGAACGTCTCTGCGCCCGCCGGTTCACCAGTAAGGCAAACGCTTGATGCTAGGATGGCGCCGATGAAACCGCGACTGATGGGCCCCGTCCTGTTGGCGTTGGCCGCCGGCCTCGCGCTCGGTCCCGGGCCCGCCCTGGCCCAGGCCGGCAGCGGCCCCGTCGCGGTGCTGTCCGTCGAAATCACCGGCGACGCCCCGCCGGAGCTGCGCACCCAGCTCCAGCGAAGCCTGGCGGGCGGACTCGGCGCGGGCGGCGCAAGCGTCGTGGGGCCGGCCGACGTCAAGTCGGCGCTCGAACAGCGCCCCGAGCTGGTCGGCTGCACGTCTACCACCTGCCTCGCCGAGATCGGCGAACTCGTCGCCGCAAAGCGGTTCGTCAAGGCGCGCGTCGACGCGGCCGGATCCACCTATCTCATCGAGCTCGAGCTGCTGTCCGCCGAGGCCGAGGGCGCGGTCATTTCCCGGGTCGAGCGGGATTGCACCGTGTGCTCGATCATGGAGGCCAACAACAGCATGAGCGAGGCCGCCCGGGATTTGCTGCGCGCAAAGGATGTGGAGAGTGTCCCGCTGCTGGTCAACAGCAGCCCATCGGGCGCCACGGTCGCGGTCGACGGGGTGGATGTGGGGCGCACGCCGTTCGAGGGCGAGCTCGGCCCCGGCGAACACCAGGTGTCGGTATCGCTCGACGGCTACGCCGACAGCTACCGCACCGTCGAGGTCGAGGCGCGCGGATCCGCGCAGCCCGTGGAAATCGAGCTCACCCTGACGTCCGAAAAAGCGTTGGTCGATCAGGTGACCACCGAGCGGCCGTTCAAGACGCTCAAGTGGGTCGCCGGCGGCGGGTCCGTCGCCGCGCTCACCACCGGCATCGTTTTGCTGTCCATCGACGGCAACGAGGTCGACTGCGGGCGGACCGAACCGCAAACCCAGTGCCCGGAGCGGCGAGAAACCACCGCGGTGGGCATCGCATCGCTGGGACTGGGAGCTGCCCTCGCCGGCGTGACCGCCTGGATGTTCGTCCGGGACGCAGGCGAGGAATCGGCGACCCACGAGCGCCCCACGGCTGTCATCGTGCCGACTCGCGGTGGCGGCGCGGCCGTGGTCAGCCTCCGCTTCTAGCAGCCGCGAAACGGCCCGAGCCGTTACTTGTTGAGTTTGCGGCGGGCAGCCCGAAGCGCGCTCTTGGCTTCTTTGTCGGCCGGGCGCCGCTTGAGAACCGCTTCGTAGAACGCAACCGCTCGGGCGTAGTCGCCTTTTTTGAGGTGAGCGTGACCGAGCTGCTTGCGGGCGCGGTCGCCGCCGCCGGCGCGCAACGATTTTTGCGCATAGTTGATGGCGCCGCCGTAGTCGCCCGTTTCGAACAAAACCTGGGAAATGCCGAGCAAGCCCTCGGCTTTGGCGTGGCGCCCCGCCGCGACGCGCTCGAAGCCGCGCCGGGCCTTGCCCCACTGCAGGCGAGCCACCGCGGCGCGGGCTTCGCGCAGCAGCGTCTTGGCTTCGCGCTTGTTCCGGGGCGGCCGAGAGCTGCGCGCTCGCTCCGTTTTGCGGGGCGCGGGCGCAACGGCTTTCGCGGGGGCCGGCGTGGGCTCCGCTGTCGGCACGTCGGCACCGTCGCCATCCGCCCCCGACGATCCCGCCTCGTCGTCGTCCTGGTTCTCCGGCGCCTCGTCGGCAGGCTGCTCTATCTCGCCGGGGGCCGGCGGCAGTGCGGGCTTTTCGAGCGGGCCGCCCGCAGCCTCGATGACCTTGGCTTCGGCCACCAGCGCTTCGGGCGCCGGCTTGACCGACTGCGACGCCGTTTGCTTCGGCGCCACGCTGACGGTGCCCTTGTCGCGCGCGTTTCGCTCGCCCGCCGACACGAACGCCAGCGCTCCGATGGCCAGAGCCAGCCCGCCCGCCAGGGTGAGCCATCCGACCCGAGCCAGCACCGGCGACTTTTCGATCACCAGCGGTGACTCGACCATCTCGGTCCCGGTGGACTCCGAGGTGGGGGTGGGCGCCGCGCTCGGCGCCAGCGGCGGCGGCGTATCCAGGCTGTCGTACGGCGAGCCGACGTCGCCCGAAGGACTGGCGGCCCGGGACTCGGCGGCCGACCGCTCGCGGACCTGCTGCGCCGCGCGCTCGGCGGTGGCCGGCGACGGCCTAACGCTCAGGGTCTCAGACGGCTGACCGGAAATGCCGGCCATGCCGAGAATCTGCGCGACCGCGGCTCCGCGCCCTTGCAGGCACTTGGTCAGCTCGTACTCGAAGGCCTCCATCGAGGGCGGCCGGTCATCGGGCGATCGAGACATGGCCGCCATGACCAGCGACTCGACCTCGGCCGGCAAGTCTGGCCGCAGCCCGCGCGGCGGCTCGGGGTCGCGCGTCGCCTTCTTCGACAGAATCTCCATGAAGTTGTCGCCCTGATACGGAGCGACACCGGTAAGGACTTCGTAGAGGATGGCGCCGACGGCGTACACGTCGCTGCGCGCGTCGGCCGGCTGCCCGGCCGCTTGCTCGGGCGCCATGTACTCGGGCGTGCCCATGGCCATGCCCGGATGGGTCAGCCGCTGCGCCCTCGCCTCCTCGGCTTCGGCGCTCTTGGCGATGCCGAAGTCGAGCACCTTGACGAAGTCGGACGTACCGCCCCGCGACGTGAGAAACACGTTCTCCGGCTTGAGGTCGCGGTGAATCACACCGACCGAGTGCGCCGCCGACAGGGCTCGACAGATCTGCGCCGCGATATCGAGGGACCGGGGGACGGCCAGCGCCCCTTCGCGATCGATCACCGACGCGAGCTCGACGCCCTCGAGGTACTCCATGACGAAGTACACTTGCTCATCGGCCGTCGTGCCCGAGTCGGTCACGTCGACGATGTTGGGATGGCCAATGCGCGACGCGGCGCGCGCCTCGCGGCGAAAGCGCTCCACGAGCTCGGGCATCCGGCTGTACACCGGATGCAAGACCTTTACGGCGACCCGCTTGCCGATCTCGACGTGCTCGGCCAGGTAGACCCGCCCCATGCCGCCCTCGCCAATGAGCTCGAGCACCTGGTACCGACCGTCGATGATCGACCCGAGAATCTCCGGCTCGTCGTCGGACGCGGTGTCGAACTCCGCGGCGGTCGCCTGAGAATGCACGCCGGCCGAGGCGGCCGCCCCCGACGCGGTCCCCGGGCGCACGACCGTCTGCCCGCTCGGCCCGGCCATCGGCACGTCGACGGCGACGCCGCGACGAGTGTTGACCGGAGGCACGCCGCGCCGGTCGTGGCCCGGCATGCCGCGATCCGCCGCGCGACGACCGGGGCTGTCGGCCCGCACTTCCGAGCGGCGGTCCGAGCCGCGAAGCTCCATGATGCGGCGCAGCTCGTCGGTCGGCGGCAGGGTCATGGCGCGTTCGGTAATCTGCGCGATGAGTGCCTCGCGCTCGGCGCGCTCCTTGACCATGTCCTCGGCGAACAGGTCGCTGGTGAACTCGGCCAGGCGACTCTGATCGGTGCTCGGCGCGTTGGCGGCCAACCACCCCGACAGCGCGTCGCGAAACTCGTCGCCGGTCTGGTAGCGGTCATCCCGGTTCGCGGCCAGGGCCTGAGCGACGATGGCGTCGAGCTCCGCCGGGACCCGGGGAGCGCGCTTGCTGGGCGGCGGAACGTCCGGGTCCTTGGCGCGGGCGAGCAAATCCTTCGGCTGCTCTTTGCTGGGCGGAAACAGCTGTCGCCCGGTGAGCAACTCCCACAGGATGATGCCCGCCGCGTAGATGTCCGAACGGCCGTCCAGCGGCTCGCCGCGAGCCTGCTCCGGCGACATGTAGGCGACCTTGCCGTAGATGATGCCGGGCGCGGTCTTCTCGAGCTTGAGGGTCGACGAAGCCAGGCCGAAGTCGGTGAGCTTGACCTCGCCGGTGTACGAAAGCAGCACGTTCGGCGGAGACACGTCCCGGTGCACGAGCGCCAGGTCTCCGAAGCCGTGGGCGTAGTCGAGGCCGCGGCTCAGCTCTTTGGCGATGTACGCCGCGACATCGATGGGAAACGCGACCTGTTTTTGCGCGCAGCGGTTCCACACCGCGCGCAGGTCCCGGCCTTCGAGGAACTCCATCGCGATGAAGAGCTCGCCGTCGACCTGGCCGGCGTCGAAAACGGGAATGATGTTGCCGTGGGACAGCTTGACCACGACCTTGGCCTCGTCGCGAAACCGGGCGACGTATTCCTTGTCCGCCAGGTGCGGCAAAACGGTCTTGATGACCATCATGCGCTCGAGGCCGCGTTCGCCCGCAACAGCCAGGTAGAGCGCTCCCATCCCGCCCTGCGCCAACGGCGCGAGCAGATGGTACTTTCCAAACTTTCTCGGGAACTTGTCCCGGCTCGAAGGGCGCTCCGCCATGGTCGAAGGGGCCCGCTCGTCCCCGCCGGTAACGTAACACGTGCCTGTCGGACCGCCCTAAATCTCGGGCGCTCCTCGAAGCGAAGGTTCGTCCCGTTTCGTCTACTTATGCCGGGATCTTGCAACCCGTCGAGCCGACCGATCCGGAAACCGCGGGGTTTCGAAGTTCCGTTCGACGGTGAAGCCACGGTCGCGGCGAAACATCGTGCGACTAGCCTGTTGAACCCGTTGAAAATTCGGAAGTCCTGCCCGTACTATGGCCGCGAAGCGGTGTCCCAACGCACCGCCCGATTCGGTACATGTCCTCCGTTCCGACCGTACTCGTCGTCGACGACAGCCCCACGATTCTCAAGGTCGTGCAGCTCGTGCTCACCAAAGCGGGGCTGGAGGTGCGCACCGCGCCCGACGGCGAAGCCGGGCTGGCGGCCGCCAGGGAACAAAAGCCCGACCTCATCCTGCTCGACTTCGTCATGCCGCGCATGAACGGCTACCAGGTCTGCCGCAGCCTCGCCCAGGACGAGTCTCTGTCCGACGTTCCGGTCATTTTAATGAGCGCGAAGGGGGATCAGGTCGGCGAGCGATTCGTCAAGGTCATGGGAATCGTGGACTACATTACCAAGCCGTTTTCGCCTGAAGCGATCACGGCCGTGGTCCACCACAGCCTGGAAAAGTACGCCAAGCTGGGCCACCGGGACAGCGAGCCGCTCATCGGCTCCCCCGACCAGCTCGCCGAAAACCTGGTGGACGAGACGGGCCCGTTCGCGCGGGAAGCGGCAGAGCGCGCCATCGCCATCGAGGAGCTGCGCGACGGCGTGGCCGGCGCTGTGGCCGGCAAGATCTCCGGTTTGTTTTCCCTGGCAGACGCGGCCCGCGGCGAGGGCGCCAGCGAAGGCGCCCCCGAGTCCGAGAGCCACGTGCCGACCGACGCCGACGCCATCGCCGATGCGGCCCGGGCGGCCCTCGACGACGAAACCCTGCTGCGCCTGGCCGACGCGGCCCGCCGCGCCGTCGCCGGCGACGAACGGCGGGTGCTGTCGGGCAACCTGCAGGTCGTTCCCATCGCAGAAATTCTGCAGCTGCTCGACGCGCAGCACCACACAGGTGTCCTCACGGCTCGCCGCAGCGGTGGTCACGTCGACATTTACTTTCGCGACGGCTCGATCGACCTGGCCATGGCGCAGGGGGCCGCCGAAGAGTTCTTGCTCGGGCGGTTCATCGTCGAAAACGACCTGATGCCGCGAGCCGACTTCGACAGCTTCGTGGAGTCGCGCGAAAAGAACGGCAAGCTCATCGGCATGCAGCTGGTCAAGCTCGGCTACATCACCGAAGACGACCTCGGTGCCGCCCTGCGCCAGCAGACCTGCGAGCTGGTCTACGAGCTTCTGCGCTGGAAGTTTGGCGCGTTCGAATTTCAATCGACCCGCGACCTGCCGCAGCGGGCGGTCGACGCGGCCCTGGGCCTCGACGTCGAAGGCATCCTGATGGAGGGCTTTCGCCGGGTCGACGAGTGGCACCTCATCGAGCGCCAGATCGACAACTTCGACCTGGTGTTCCTGCGCAACGAGGACGCCGTTGCGCAGATGGGACGCGGGCGACTAACCCGGGAAGAGCTCACCGTCCTCGAAAAGGTGAACGGCAAGAACACGGTCAAAGAGCTCGTGCGCGAGTCGCGCATGGGGTCGTTCGAGGTCTCCAAGATGCTCTACCGGCTCTTGTCGATTGGCCTTATTCGGCGCCGAGTCATGCCCGTCGCCGTTTGAGCTGAGAGCGCTCTGCCATGAAGAACGTACTGGTCGCTGCCCTGGGCTCCGAGCGGTACGCCTTCGAACTTCGATGGGTGCGCGAGGTCGTCACCCTGGGGCCGGTCACTCGAGTCCCAACCGCGCCGCTGTCGGTGGCCGGCGTCGTCAACATTCGCGGAGCCGTCACGCCCGTCCTTTCGCTGCCGCCGCTTTTGCGCTCGCTCGGCCTGCCCGCCCCCGACTCCCTGGCGCGGCCGCGCGCCGGCGGCAGCTCCGTGATGGTTCAGGTCGAAGACATGCGCGCCGCCATCGCCATCGACCGCGTCGATTCGGTCACCAGCCTGGTCGAAAGTGAAACAACCGACGCTCTGGTGGACAAGCGTGGGCGCATCGTTCACCTCCTCGATGCCCGCGCCATGTTTCAGATTGCCCTGGCGCACACCTCCGGCGTTGCGTCGGCCAGCAGCGCGATCGAGTAACGAATGCGCGACGGCGAAGACACCGGATTCGACGAGAATGAAAGCGCAATGCTGCGCAACTTCTTTCGCGACGAAGCGCACGCAGCCTTCGAAACGCTGACGCGTTCGCTGCTCGCCGCGAGAGACGGTCAGCCGAGCGACGACGACATCGACAATCTGCTGCGAACGACCCACACCCTGAAGGGGTCGGCAGCGACCGTGGGGCTCAACCGCATGAGCCAGCTCGCCCACGAGCTCGAAGACCGCTTCGACCAGCTGCGCAGCGGCAAGCTCGAGTGGTCGGCTGCGGTGGCCGATCGCCTTACCGAAGCGATCGACGGTCTGGGTACGGTCATCGATGCGGAGACCGCCGGCGCCCCCGGCGCCGACGACGCCATCGAAGCCTGGCGAGCGCGGCTCGCCGACCTGGGTGCCGAGGCTCGACGCGTCGAGCGCGGCGCCCGGCGCGCGGACGGCAACGGCCGCGACGAGGACCACGTCATCGGCGAAGGCACCGGGCTACCGGGCGGGGCCACCCCCAGGCGCGCCGGCCCGCGCGGCCGCGACCGGCGCCAGGAGCGGCGGATTGGCGATCGGCGACAGACCGGCCGCAGCGCGGACAGCAGCGTCCTGCGCGTCGACAGCCGCCGGGTGGACGGCCTGATGAACAGCGCCGGCGAGCTGACGTTCGACCGAACGCGCATCGAGCGGCGCTCTCGCGAGCTGCGTCGGGTCCACCGCGACCTGGCCGCCACCCGCGCCGCGCTCACCGATCTAGTCGCCGAGCGGCCGACCGACCTCGACGTCGTGCGCGCGCGCCTGCTCGAGCTCGACGCCGAGGTCGCCAAACACAGCGAGCGCCTCGGCGCCGCGACCTCGGCTCTGGGCGACGACGTCGATGCTCTGCGGCAGACCGCGGAAGCCCTGCAAGACGGCCTTACCCAGGTTCGCATGACGACCATGGAGAGCCTGTTTTCGCGGCTGGCTCGGCCGGTGCGCGAAATGGCTCGCTCCGAGGGCAAGCGCGTCGAGCTGATCACGTCGGGAGCCGCGGTCGAGTTCGACACCGCGGTCGCCGACTCGGTCGTAGACCCTCTCATGCAGCTGCTGCGCAACGCGATCGCCCACGGCATCGAGCCCGAAGAGGTGCGCGTGGCGGCGGGAAAGCCGGCTGCCGGCGTCGTGCGGATGACCGCCCGCCACGAGGGCGAGTCGGTGTGGCTCGACATTACCGACGACGGCGCCGGCATCGACACCGGCTCGCTGCGATCGCGCTACGTCGACCGGGGCCTTTGGAACGACGACCAGGCCAAGCGCGCCAGTGAAGACACGGTGCTGCGCGGCCTGTTCCTTCCCGGCGTGTCCACGCGCGATCGGGCCTCGGGGCTGGCCGGCCGCGGCGTCGGCCTCGACTCGGTGCGCGACACGATCGCCCGACTGGGTGGCGACATCAGCGTGTCGACCGTGCTCGGCAAGAGCACCACGTTTACTTTGCGACTGCCGGTCAGCACCGCCGTAAGCCAGACCTTGCTGTTCGAGGTCGACGGCGCGCGCTACGCGGTTTCGAACGTGCACGTCATCGATACCGCCACGGTCCCCGCGGGCGACGGCCAGCCGCCGGACCGAGTCACCATCGACGGCGAAGACCTGCCGCTCGTCGACCTCCACGCCGTGCTCGATGCCCCGGTGCCCACAGCCACGGCCGAGCTGCCGGCCATGGTCTTCGACTACACCGGCCGCCGCTTTGCCGTTACCTGCGATCGCATCGTCGGCGCCCGAGAAGCCGTGGTGAAGACCCTCGGCCCCCTGCTCGAGCCGCTGCCGCTGTACGCCGGTGGCACCATCAGCGGCGCCGGCGACGTGCAGCTCATCCTCGACAGCTCGGCCCTGGCCCGGGAAGCGTTTAGCGATCGCGCCTCGCGGCGGCGAACGACCGACCCCAGCGCGACTCCGGCCATGGGCCGCGTGCTGGTGGCGGACGACTCACCGACGATCCGCGAGCTCGTGGCGCACATGCTGTCGCACGAAGGCTACGCCGTCGAGACCGCCACCGACGGTCGAGCAGCCGTCGAACAACTCGCGCGGGCGCGCTTCGACGTGCTCGTGACCGACATCGAAATGCCGCGCCTCAACGGCTTCGAGCTGGTCAGCCACTGCCGCAGCACCGCGGCCCTCGAGTCCTTGCCCATCATCGTAATCTCGTCGAAGACCGAGCACGCCAACCGCGAGCGCGCGGTCGAGCTGGGCGCGAGTCGCTTTCTCCCCAAGCCCGTGACTCGCCGGCGCCTCATCACGGCCCTTCGCGAGCTGCTTCGGTAGGCTCCACCGATTCGCCGGGCGCGCGATCGTCAGGCCCACATTCGAACCAACGAGCCGCCGGAGCCCGCGCAGCCGAATCGGGATACGGTGTGTGCCTCCGAGGAGTTTCCGCGGCTTGCGCCTGGCAAATCCAATTTGCTAAGAGCGCTTGAGGCGCATCCAGACTTACGATATACGTAAGTTCTCGGGGGCTTAAAGCCCGTGAATTGAATTTGCCAATGGCCCGAAAGACCGCCTATCAGCGAAAGCCTCACCCGGAGCGTGCCGAGGACATCCTGGCAGCTGCCCGGGACGTGTTCGCCGAGAAGGGCTACGAGGGCGCGTCGATTACCGACATCGCCCAAAAAGCCGGAATCGTCGAAGGCACAATCTACAAGCACTTCAAGAACAAGCGCGACCTGCTGTTCCAGGTCACGCGCAACTTCTACGAACCGCTCATCGACAAGGTGGGCGACGAAGTGCGCGGCATTCGCGGCGCCCGCAATCAGCTTCGCTTTCTGGTCTGGCAACAGCTGCGCGAGCTGACCAAGAACACCGGCCTGTCGCGGGTGGTCATCCGCGAAATCCGGCCGCACGAGGACGAGTACCAGGCCACGGTGGTCGACCTGCAGCGCCGCTACACGGCCCTCATCGTCGACATCATTCAAAGCGGCAAAGACAACGGCGAGTTTCGCCCCGACACGCCGGTCAAGCTGGTTCGCGACGTGTTGATGGGCAGCGTCGAACACATCGTTTGGCGCGCGGTCAACAGCCGGCGCGACATCGACCCCGGCGCCATGGCCGACGACCTGCTGGCCCTCGTGCTCGGCGGTGTCGCAGCGACTGGCGACGCAGCGGCTGGCGACGCAGCACCGAGCGCCCCCTCTCCCGACCTGGCCCGCCGACTCGAGGACGCGGCGACGCGCATCGAGAAAGCGGCCGCCAAACTCACCGAGGAATCATGAGCGACCACCCGTTCCCCGTTGTCGAGACGAAGATCGACCGAACGTCTCAGCAGTACAAAGACAACTACGCGGCCAACACCGACAGCCTCGGCCAGCTCGATGCGGCCCTTGCCGAGGCCCGCGCCGGCGGCGGCGAAAAGTACATCAAGCGCTTTCGCGAGCGAGGCAAGCTGCTGCCCCGGGAACGCGTCGAAGCCATCCTGGACCGCGACTCGTACTTTCTCGAGCTGTGCCCCCTCGCCGGTTACCAGATCTCGGGTCACAAGGCCGGCGCCAGCGTGGTCGCCGGTATCGGCCTGGTGTCCGGCGTCGAGTGCATGATCACCGCGAGCGAATCGACGGTCAAAGGCGGCGCCATCAACGAGATGGGCGCGCTCAAGTCGGGCCGCATTGCCGACATCTGCGAAAAGAACCGGCTGCCGTCGATCAGCATGATCGAGTCGGCGGGCGCCGACCTGCCCAACCAGTCCAAGATCTTCGTGCCCGGCGGACGCGGCTTTCGCGACCTGACGCGGCGTTCGAAGGCGCAGATCCCGACCATCTGCCTGGTTTTCGGCAGCTCGACGGCCGGCGGCGCGTACCTGCCCGGCATGAGCGACTACGTCGTCATGGTCAAGGAACAGGCGCAGGTCTATCTGGCCGGCCCCCCGCTGGTGAAGATGGCCACCGGTGAAGACGCCGAGCACGAATCGCTCGGCGGTGCGGAAATGCACAGCAAGGTCTCCGGCGTCTCCGACTACATGGCCAACGACGAGCTCGACGCTCTGCGCCTGGGACGCGAAATCGTTGCCCACCTCGATTGGAAAAAGCGCAGCCAGCCATCGCGGCGGCCGGTCGAGGCGCCCGTGTACGACCCCGACGAGCTGCTTGGCATCGCCTCGGCCGATATCAAAGTGCCGTTCGACTCGCGCGAGGTCATCGCGCGCGTGGTCGATGGCTCGCGCTTTTCCGAGTTCAAGCCCCTGTACGGCTCGACCCTCGTGTGCGGCTGGGCCCACATTCACGGCTTTCCCGTGGGCATTCTCGCCAACAACGGAATCCTGTTTTCCGAGGCGGCCAACAAGGGCGCGCAGTTCATCGAGCTGTGCAACCAGACCGACATCCCGCTTTTGTTCCTTCAGAACATCACGGGCTTTATGGTCGGCACCCGCTACGAGCAAGAAGGCATCATCAAAAACGGCGCCAAGCTCATTAACGCGGTGTCCAACAGCACGGTCCCGGCCATCACCATCATGACCGGAGCGAGTTTCGGCGCCGGCAACTACGGCATGATGGGCCGGGCCTACGACCCGCGGTTCCTGTTCACCTGGCCGAACCACCGCATCGCGGTCATGGGTGGCAAGCAGCTGGGCGGCGTGCTGGAGATCATCCAGCGCCAGGCGGCCGCCAAAAAGGGCATCGAGGTCGACGAGCAGCGCATCGCCGTGGGCAAGGCCATGCTCGAGGCCCAGATCGACAAAGAGTCGTCCCCGTTTTTCGCCACCGCGCGCCTTTGGGACGACGGCATCATCGACCCGCGCCACACCCGCGACGTCATCGGCATCAGCCTGTCGGCGGCGTACTCCAACCGAGTCGAAGGAACCACGTCCTGGGGCGTGTTCCGCCACTAGCGAGCAGAGCCATCATGCAGCGGATTCTCATTGCCAACCGCGGCGAAATCGCCCGTCGCATTCAGCGTACGTGTCGTCGAATGGGTATCGACACCGTCGCGGTGTTTTCCGACGCCGACGCAGACGCTCCGTTCGTTCGCGAAGCGGACATTGCCGTGCGCATCGGTCCACCCGCGGCGGCGCAGTCCTACCTCGATATCGACAAGATCATCGACGCGGCCCGACGGACCGGCGCCGACGGCATTCACCCGGGGTACGGCTTTTTGGCCGAGAACCCGGCGCTCGCGACGGCCTGCGCCGACGCCGGCATCACCTTCATCGGGCCCTCGGCCAACGTCATCGCGTCTCTGGGCAGCAAGCGCGAAGCCAAGCGCCTGGTGTCCGGTGCCGGCGTGCCGGTCGTGCCGGGTTACAACGGCGACGACCAGAGCCCCGACACCCTCGCCCGCGAAGCGAAGGCCATCGGCTTTCCCGTCCTGCTCAAGGCGTCGGCTGGCGGCGGCGGCAAAGGCATGCGCATCGTCGCCTCCGAGGATGAGCTTCCGGCCGCTATCGAGGCGGCCAAGCGCGAGGCCATGGGCGCTTTCGGCGACGACACGATGCTCATCGAAAAATACGTCGAGCGGCCCCGGCACGTCGAGCTGCAGATCCTGGGCGACAGCCACGGCAACCTGGTTCACCTGTTCGAGCGCGAGTGCTCGGTTCAGCGACGACACCAGAAGATCATCGAAGAAACGCCGTCGCCGGCCGTGTCCCCGGAGCTGCGGCAGAAGATGGGCGAGGCCGCGGTCGCCGTCGGCAAGGCCGTCGGTTATCAGAACGCGGGCACCGTCGAGTTCATCCTGGCGCCCAACGGCGAGTTCTACTTTCTGGAGGTCAACACTCGCCTGCAGGTCGAACACCCGGTCACCGAATGCGTCACCGGCATCGACCTGGTCCGCGAACAGATTCGCGTGGCCCGTGGCGAACGCCTCGACTTCCAGCAGACCGACCTGACGATGACCGGTGCCGCCATCGAAGCGCGCCTGTACGCCGAAGACCCGGACAACGGCTTTTTGCCGACGAGCGGCCGCATCGTCGACTGGTCGGCGCCCGAGGGCGACGGCGTGCGCTTCGACACCGGCGTGACCGGGCCGTGCGACGTGGGCATTCACTACGATCCCATGCTCGCCAAGGTCGTGTGCTTTGCCGCCACTCGGGCCGAAGCGGTCGACCTGCTGATTCACACCCTGCGCCGCACGGTCGTCTCGGGCATCACGACCAACCGCGACTACCTGGTCCGGGTTTTGCGGCACGCGGCGTTTCGCAGCGGCGAGGTCGATACCCACTTCATCGATACCCACTCCGATGCCCTGGCGGCCGGCGCGACCGGCTTGAGCGTGGCCGACGCGGCGGTCGCCGCGGCGATCGCCGACCACGAGCAGCGGCGAGGCTCGCAGGCGGTACTGCCGACCATGGAGCCCGGCTTTCGCAACAACCCGGCCGTCGACCAGCGGGTCGAGTACGACGCCGGCGGCACGGCGACCGCAGTTTCGTACGCCAACCAGGGCGGTGGCCGACTGCGCGTCCGGGTCGATGACGGCGAGCCCGTGGTGTTCTCCGCCGTGTCGTGGGCGGCCCCCACCCTGGTCCTCGAAAACGCCGACGGCACCCGGACCACCTGGCGGGTGACGCGAGCCGGGGACCGGCGCTTCGTGCACGGGCTCGGCGGCGGCGTCACGCTCGTCGAGGCGCCACGCTTTCCCGATGCCGGCGCCGAGGACCTGGCCGGCGCGTGCACCGCGCCCATGCCGGGAGCCGTGGTCACGGTACTGGTCGGCGAAGGCGATAGCGTCAAGGCGGGCGACACCCTGGTCATCCTGGAGGCCATGAAGATGGAGCACCAGGTCAAGGCCAGCGAGGACGGCGTCGTGGCCCAGCTGCTGGTCGAGGCCGGGCAGCAGGTCGATGGCGACCAGCTGCTCGTGGTGGTAACGCCCGACGGCGAAAACCAGGACGAGTAGCGTCATCCCGGTCAGTCGCGCCGGCGCTCCCCGCGCCGGCGGGCTACCCTTGGCCGCGTGAACGTCGCCTTCGTCCTGTTTCCCAACGTCACCCAGCTCGACCTGATGGGCCCGCTTCAGGTCCTGTCCCGCCTGCCCGACTCGACCACCCACGTGGTGGCCGGCAGCCGTGAGCCCGTGCCGACCGATTGCGGCGTCGCCATCGTGCCGACCGCCAGCTTCGACGAAGTGACCGACGTCGACTTGCTGTGCGTCCCGGGGGGCTACGGCGTGGTCGACGCCCTCGCGGATCCGGCCCTCATGGACTTCGTTCGCGACCGCGGACGTCGCGCCGATTGGGTCACGAGCGTCTGCACCGGGGCCTTCGTTCTCGGCGTGGCCGGGCTGCTCACGGGCAAGCGCGCCACCACGCACTGGGCCTATCGCGAGCTGCTCCGCGACTTCGGCGCCGAGCCGGTCGACGAGCGCGTGGTACGCGATGGCGGCGTGGTCACCGGGGGCGGCGTCACCGCCGGCATCGACTTCGCACTGTCGATCGCCCGCGAGATTTTTGGCGACGACCTCGTGGCCAGCATCCAGCTGGCCATCGAATACGACCCGGCGCCGCCGCTCAACGCGGGTTCTCCCAAGACCGCTCCGGCGTCGGTGCTGGAGTCGACTCGAGCCGCCTTCGCCCGACGAATCGACGCGTTCGGCGGCGAGGTTCGTGAGCGCCTCAAAGCCCGGTCGTAGGACCGAGTCCGAGGCCGGGTCCGAGGCCGAGTCCGAACCCGAACCCGAACCCGAAACCGAGGCCGAATCCGAGACCGAGGCCGAACCCGAACCCGAGGCCAAGGCCGAGGCCGAACCCGAGACCGAGTGCGAGACCGAGTGCGAGGCCGAGTCCGAGACAGAGACCGAACCCGAGTCCAAGTCCGAGTCCGAGTGCGAGTGCGAGACAAAGCTCGTGTCCGAGGCCGACTGCGAAACTGGCGCGGTGCGACCGGCCCCGACGACCGCCAGTTCGCGCGGCAACGCGACCGTGTTTGCGCGCTTCCGGGCTCCCGCAGTACACGATCGGAGTGCTAGCCCTTCGCTCGTGTACGACGCCTCTGCTGCTTGCTCTTGGCGCCGGAGTGACGGTGGGGTGTGCCGCGAGCCCGGCGCCGGCACCCGCCGCTCCCTCCCCAGTCGCGGCGCCGCCCGCCGCCGAGGCGCCGTCCATCTCCTGGCCCGCCCTCGCGGCGAACGAACCGGCCGCCGACGCGCCGGCGCAGCTCGCACAGTTTGGCCAGCTCGTGGGCGTGTGGTCGTGCTCGTCGGAACAGCGCGGCCCCGACGGCACGTTTACGCCGGGCAAGAACCTGGCCACCTGGTCCTGGTTCTACACCCTCGGGGGCCGCGTCGTGCAGGACATCTGGGAGCCGCAGACCGGGCCGGCCGGCACCAACATCCGGGTGTACGACGCAAAGAGCAACACCTGGCGCATCCAGTGGACGACCGGCGCCATGTCCGACTTTCAGGCCATCACGGCCCAGGCCGTCGACGACACCATCGTCATGCGCACCGACTCACCCGCCGGAGGCAAATTTCCCGCCCACACGGTGCGCATCACCTTCTTCGATATGACCGCCGACAAGTTCGAGTGGAAGTACGAAGCCGGCGCCCCCGGCACCGACGGTCCGTGGCAAGAGCAGTCGCGCCTCCACTGCACGAAGACCCGCGCAAACCCGCTCGCCCGCTAGGGCTCCACTACGCTACTGCGTTGCCTGCCATTAGCGCCTGGTCTCGCATCGCGACCGTCGCGGTGCGGGGCCGACATCGACCGACAGCGCGGGGATTGCCGCGCCCCGTAGGCCGTGCCAGTGCTGGCGAGCTTACAGTCGAGCTCCCCCGCATCGCGTAGCCTGATAAGGGTGACCCGGCAGCCGTCGGTCGTTGCCCGAGTTGTTTCCTAGCCGCGTCCGCAAAGACCGGCGCGAAAGGCGTGTGCAAGAGTGCAAAAAGAAGTCGAGCCAGCGAATCTCGCCACGGCCCGCACCGTCAGCGACACAGCGCCGACGCCGGGCAACCGGCGCGACTGCTGGCTCGAACATCATCTAAGGTTTGCCGGGCGGCACCGAGAGGCCACAACGCGGTGGACGTTGGCCAACTTTGAGATCGCCCAACTGGCCGCGACAGTTGGCTGCATCGCGCTCAACGGCCTAGCAGCTCACCACCCGTCCGTTGATATGGATCCGGAGGTTGTCACTCAGCTCCTTATCGGCGTTTCCGCTGGGATCGTTATGCTGACCTCTATCGGAGCGGTGCTGATGCGCTTGGCCCTGGGTCTCAAACACCGCCTCGCCAAGCCTCAGGCGGTGTGCGTTGACGAGCATGGGATGGCCCTGGGCGACGACTACATTCGCTGGGGAGAACTCCGGTGGGCCGCGCTCGAGCCACGAGGGGTGCTCGTGGCCTCCTCCACGACAACGTTCGCCCTGGTGCTCGAGCGCCTCGCCCCAGCGGAACGCTCCGCACTCGTGGCCCACGTCAAAGAAGCGCTCGACGAGCGCGACCGTCCGCACATGAAGCTACGCTCCTTCGGTCCCTTAACCTTTTGGTCGTGGGGCACGCTCTTTTGGGCTGTGCTGGCGTCGGCGTCCGCAGCAGTCTGGCTGTCGCCCGCCTTGTAGAGCCGCCCAGTCGAGAGGTCGACTCCAGGGCCTTTGCGTCAGGCCCTGGCCCCTGCCGCCGCTACGGGACCGGGCGCTCGGGCAGGTCGCTGGCGACCTTGGGCCCGGCGCTCAGCATGTCGTTGAGCACGTACACGGCTTCCTCGAGCCACGGGTCGCGAGCCAGGCCCTTTTTCCACTCGGCCAGGCGGTCGCGGGTGTCCTTGCGATTGCCGCGGGCAATCTTCGGTCGGCCGGCGTACTCGACGACCTCGAGCTTGAGCCGCGGCTTGGACTCGCCGAGCTTGGGATCGAGAGCCTCGAGTTCCTTTTCGTCGGCGCGTCGCTTTTCCTGCCAGACCTCGAGCTTGAGAGGCACGACCGTGTCGTCGTTGCGCTTTTCGAGCATCGACGTCCGCTGGCTGACCTTGGCGAGCAGGTTGTTGTTCGCGACGCGCTTGCGGCTGTTGGCCGCCAGCGACGTGGAGGTCCACGACGGCGTGACCGGCGAAAAGCCCGCCGGTTCCACCTGGCTGGGCGGAATGTTGTGGTCGAGAAAGCGCTCGCCGCTCTCGATATGGCCGGCCGGGTCGGGCAACACCACGTCCGGGGCGACGCCGACCCGCTGGGTGGCTTTGCCGGTGATGCGGAAGTACTGCTGCACCGTGAACTTGAACACCCCGAGCGGCTTGGTGCCCTGGTTGGCCCGGTCGAGGTCGAACACGACCTGCACGGTTCCTTTGCCGTGGGTCTGGTCGGCGGTACCGACAACGACCGCCCGGCGGTAGTCCTGCAGGGCGGCGGCGACGATTTCCGAGGCCGAGGCGCTGAAGCGATCGACCAGCACGACGACCTGGCCGTCGTACGAAACGCCCGGGTCTCGATCCTCGAGAACGTCGAGCTCCTTGGCGTCCTTGGCCTGGACCACCGGGCCGTCGTCGATGAGGTGACCGACGATGTCTCCGGCCTGCTGCAGCAGGCCGCCGCCGTTGCCGCGCAGGTCAATGACGACGCCCGGCATCTTCATGTCGCGAAACTTGCGGAGCAGCACGCCGACGTCGCCGGCGGCCGTGCGGCTGCTGCCGCCGAGGCCGCGACCACCGCCGTAGAAGCTCGGCAGGTAGATGTAGCCGACTGACGGCAAGGCCTGGCCGGCGCCGGGCTTGAGCACCGCACCGCGCGCGTACGACGCCTCGACGACGACCACGTCGCGGGTGATGGTGATGACCTTGATGGTGTCGTCGGGCTTTTTGACCGTGAGTACGACGACCGTCCCCTTCTTTCCGCGAATCATTTTGACCACCGCGTCGATGGGCATGTCCGCGACGTCGACCGGCTCGTCGCCCGCCTGGGCCACCGACAGAATGAGGTCTCCGGCTTCCAGGTCGCCCTGGCGCCAGCTCGCCCCGCCGGGGACGACCTCGCGGACGCGAATGAAGTGGTCGTCTTCCTGCAGAATGGCGCCAATGCCCTCGAGCTTGCCGCTCATCTGAATGTCGAAGTTGGCTTTGTCCGCCGGGGCCAGGTAGGCCGTGTGCGGGTCGTAAACCGCGGCGACCGAGTTAATGAATCGCTCCACGGGCTCGAGCACGTCGGCCTCGTCGAGGCGCTTGAAGCGGCCCGAAAACGTCTCCTTGAGCTCGGCGCGCGCCTTTTCCTCCCGACCTTCGAAGGTCTCGGGAATGGGTTCGCCGGTCACCTTGGGCGCGTCGGGCTTGCCCGCCAGCTCGGCCCGCACCTTGGCCATGGCGTCCATGCGCTCAACGCGCTCGAGGACGCTTTGCTTGAGCACTTTGCGCCAGCGGTCGGCAAGGTCGGCCTCGCTCGCGGCGAACGCGCGCTTTTCGCCGTCGATCTCCAGGGATTCGTCGACCGTGAAGTCGAACGGCTTGGCAAGCAGCTGGTCAATCACGCCGCCCACGACCTGGCGCCGGTCCTTCATCAACGCGGCGGCCTGTCGGGCCAGGCGCAGGTTGCCCGAGCGCATCTGATCGTCCATGCGCAGCTCGGCCCGCTTGAGGTTGTCGACGTGAGACTGGAGCAAGAACAACTTGCCGTAGTCGAGGCGGTCGAGAAACACCGCAAAAGCGGTCTTGCTAACGTCGTCGTCGAAGTTCTGGCCCCGCAGGTGATCGGCCTCGAGCAGCGCCAGAATGCCGCGGCCGAGGATCTCCTCGCGCTGGTCGCGCTCGAGCTCGGGCAAATCAACGTCGGGGGTGGCCTGACTTTCGGCCGCGGTGGCCCCGGTGGAACCGGCGGATTTGCCGAGCTCGGTGTCGTTGGGCGCGCTCGGCGAGCGACACGCCGCGCTCAGCGCGAGGGTCGCCATGAGGACGAAGCGAAGCGGGTGGCCAATCATCTCGGCAAGTGTAGCGCGACTGTCGGGTTTCGCCCGGAACTGCGCGAATTTACGCGGATGATGGGGCCTACCACGGACCGAAGTGCGCTGCGGCCAGCCAGCCGGCCGCCACCGCGGACGCTCCCGCCGCCAGCCAGCCGCCCAGGCGCAGCCAGCCCGCTCGGCGCACGGCCCCGGCCGGCGGCCGTTGGCGGCGGCCACCGCGCCGCGCTCGACGCTCGCCCACCGACCGGCCAGCCCGGCGGCGCCCATGCAGCGCACCGCCCCGGCGGGCCACCCGAGCGGCGACCGCACCATCCAGCAGCGCCAGGGCTCTCACGAGCGCGTCGAACAGCTCGTCCATCGAGGCGAATCGCTCGTCGGGTTGCTTGGCCAGACAGCGCAACACGATCTGGTCGACGGCTGCCGGCAAGCGGCGCTCGGGCGCCCGCGCCGACGGCGGCGGCGGCGCGACGTGAAAGTGCTGCTCGACGATTTCGACGAACGTGGCGCCGGTGAACGGAGGATTTCCCGCCAGCAGCTCGTACAGCATGGCGCCCAGGGCGTAAACGTCGGCCCGGCCGTCGATGTTGGGACAACCCCGAGCCTGCTCGGGCGCCATGTACGCGGGCGAGCCCAGCACGCTGCCCGGGCTGGTGAGCTCGTGCGACGGCGCGGTGCGACGCTGCTTGGAGATGCCGAAGTCGATGACCTTGATGCGGCCGGTGCGCGACAGGTGAACGTTGCCCGGCTTGAGGTCGCGGTGCACAACCCCGGCGCGGTGCGCGGCGGCGAGCGCATCGGCGACCAGAGCCGCAATTTCGAGGGCGCGCGCCGTCGACGGCCGCCCTTCGCGCTCGAGCACGTCGGCGAGATCGCGGCCGTCGAGGAACTCCATGACCATGTACTGGGTGCCGTCGTCGCAAACGCCCGCGTCGAGCACCTGAACGATCCCCGGGTGGTCGATGTGCAGCGTCGCCATGGACTCGCGCGAAAACCGGGCGCTGCCGCCGGCGGAGCGGGTGAGCAAGCGCGAGGCAACCTTGATGGCGACCGTCTCCCCGGTGCGCTGATCCCGGCCTTCGTACACCGTGCCCCACGAGCCCGCCCCCACGACCGATCGAACCTCGTAGCGGCGACCGAGAACGGCGCCTTCCAGGCACCGCGTTTCGGCCTGGGTACCTCGGGCGAGCCGCGGCGGGCGGCGCTTGGCCGCGGGGCTATCGATAACCGTGGGCGACGTGTCCGCCCCGTCCGGCGGTGGCGCGGGCAGGGGAAAGGATGCGAAACGGAGAGTCTTGTTCATGGTGGGCGCGGCATGGGGGACGGCTCCCTCTTGCAACGCGCGACTCTCACCGGCGGTTCGATGGCCCGCGAAAAACAAAGTTCGCGCAGCGGTTGGGGGCCTCGACCTGGACATCGCCTGCCTGAAACAGCAAGTCGCGGACCAGTTTCGCCGCTGTCGGTAACCCCTTGGACTCGCGTTCCCGATACCCCGCCCGCGCTCAGATATCTGAGAGCGCGAGCTGGATCGTTGCCTCCGTGACGCGACCGTACGGTCACGCGTTGTCGAAACGACACACTGGTCCCTGGCGCCGTACGCATCCCCGTTGGCCCGGAATGGGCTACCGACCGAATCGCGACTCGGCCGCGCGCCCGTCAGTCGACGCGAGCGTCGCCATCGAGCCGGGCCACGTAGATGTCGAAGGCATTGATGAGCGCGAAATCGGGAAACGTGTCGCCGGCGACCAGCAGGCGCCCATCGTCGAGAGCCCGAATGTCGGTGCCGTAGTTGCGGCCGCTGCCGCCCAACCCCCGATTCCACTGCAGGATGCCGTCGGGCGAAAGCCTGGCGACCCACACGTCCGAACTCAGCGGCGTCGCATCGCCGTACGAATTCGTCGAACCGGTGAACACGTAGCCGTCGTCGACCTCGGCAATGGCGGCTGCCTCGTCGTTTTCGTCGCCGCCGTAGGTCCCCGCCCACTCGGCACTGCCGTCCGCCGCGTACTTCACGACGATGCCGTCGGTGTTTTGCCGCTCCGGCCACGCGTCGGACCGATAGCCCGCCGCGATGGCGCCGCCGTCGCGGGTCGCCCGCACCGACTCGAACTGCTCGCTTCGCTCGCTGCCAAACGAGTCGGTCCACACGACGGTACCGGCGTCATCGAGCCTGGCGACGAACGCGTCGGGCCTCTGGCCCTGGGGCATCGTCGAGCCGGCGATCACAAGACTGCCGTCGGCAAGGGCCGCAACGCCGTTGGCGATCGAGTTGGGCAGCTCGTCTTCGAGCTTGGTCACCCACCGCAGCGCGCCCTCCGACGAATAGCGAAGAACCAGGGCCGCCGGACCGTCCGCTGCGTTCTGGGTGAACCCGGCCAGGGCAACGCCACCGTCCGCCGTGGGCGTCATGGCCGCGACGCTGTCGGGCCCTTCCTCGCCGTAGATCTGCTGCCAGACGACGCGTCCGGCGCCGTCGACCTTGAGCAGCTTGACGTTGCGATAGCTGCCGAAATTCTCCGGATCGCCCGGCCCCTCGGATTCCGTCGAGGTCGCGAAGAAGTAGCCGCCGTCGGCCGCGGGCACGACGTCCGCGCCCCGATCGAAGCCCGCGCCGCCGTCGGTGAGCGACCACTCGACCTCGCCCTCGTCGTCGAGCTTGAGCAGATAGGCGTCGGTGCCGCCGGCCGTGCCAAATGCCGTGTATCCGGCGACGACGGCACCGCCGTCCGCCGTGGGCCGAATCGCGGTGGCGTTCTGGTTTTGCGGTCCACCGTACGTGCGCTCGCCGGTGGCCTTGCACGCGATGAGAACAACGAGCGAGTACATGAGAAGGCTTCGGGCTGGGCGGCCGGTCATGACCGAGTCCCATCGCACGGATTGTGCCGAAGCCGGCGGTTGCCTGTTGCCGCGCAATAGCGTGCTCATCCGCGCGCCAATCGTGCGCGGCGGCTAATGCACCGGCCGCTCGCAGCCTTGCCACCTCTGTATCCCCGGTGGGTCATCTCACAGGGAATCGGGGAGCTTTCCTTTGCGCCAGGGATTCGATACACAGAAAGGGTGAGCGCGGACCCGGCGATACGCTTTCTCGTCGACCCGGCGGGCCAGCGGGTCGCCTATGCGGTCCACGGCCAGGGGCCGCCCCTCGTGTTCGCCGCGTGGTGGGTGAGCCACGTCGAAGACGACTGGGCCCAGCCCGAGTACCGGCAGTTCTTTCGCGAGCTCGGACGCCACTACACCGTGGTTCGCTACGACCGACCCGGCGCCGGCCTGAGCGACCGCGACCGAAGCACCTTCGACGTAGCGAGCGAAGTCGCCACCCTCGAAGCGCTTATCGATCATCTGGAGCTGGAGCAAACGGCGCTCTTCGGCCTGTCGTGCGCCGGGCCCCCCTCGATTCGCTACGCCGCGCTTCATCCCGAGCGGGTGTCGCGGCTGCTGCTTTTTGGCTCGTACGTCCACGGCCGCGACGTCGGCGACGAGCGCGTGTGGAAGGCGATGCAGGAGCTCGTGCGCGCGCACTGGGGGCTGGGCGCCAAGGCGCTGGCAGACCTGTTTTCACCCAACCTGAGCGCCCAGGAACGCAACGCTCTCGGCAAGGCCCAGCTCAAGTCCGCCTCCGCCGAAATGTCGGCCCGGCTGCTCGACCTCACGTTCAACGCCGACGCCCGCGACGATGCGCAGGGCATCCGTTGCCCAACGCTGGTCCTGCACCGAAAGGGCGACCACACCGTTCCCCTGGCGGCCGGCCGGGAAGCTGCCGCCACCTTGCGCGGCGCGACGTTTCAATCCCTGGAAGGCGCCGATCACGTGCCGTGGTTCGGCGACGCTCGTCGCGCCCTCGATATCATCGTCGAGTTTCTCGGGGCGACAACGCCTGCGCCGAGAACCATCCCGGACCGCTCCCTCCACCGCGACGGCGACGTCTGGACGCTCCGCTACGCCGGCATGGAAGCGCACCTGCCCCACGCCCGCGGCCTGCAAGACCTGGCGACGCTGCTGACCCGGCCCGGCACCGAGATCCACGCCGGCGCCCTGTGGTCGGGGAACGACGGGCCGTCCGCGGCCTCGGGCTCCGACCCGGTTCTCGACGAGCGGGCCATGGCCTCCTACCGGGCGCGCCTGAACGACCTCGAGTCGGAGCTGGCCGAGGCACAAGAAGCGGGCAGCAGCGACAGGGCCGAAGCCCTGCTCGCCGAGCGCGACGCACTGGCCCGCGAGCTCCAGGGGGCGCTGGGCCTGGGCGGCCGGCAGCGCAAGCTCGGCGACGTGGGCGAGCGGGCGCGCAAAGCCGTCACCGCCCGCATTCGAGCCAGCCTGAAAAAAATCTCGGCGGCCCACCCGGCCCTCGGCGAGCACCTGCAAGCAACCGTAAAGACTGGAACATACTGCCTTTACGCCCCCGGCGACGGGCGCGCCTGGCAGCTCACATCCGCCCGCTAGGTCGCGACTAGCGGGGTGCGAGGTTCGACCGCGCGCCTGATGGGTGAGGGCCAAGCAACGGCCCCAAAGGAACCCATCATGAACACCGAGAACTCCAAGAACCTCTTTCGCGACCGCCAGAAACCGCTGGCTGCCCTGTACAACCGCGAGCCCGCGGCGGCCTGGATTCAAGACAGCGCGCGCACCGCGCACGCCCCCGACGATCCGCTTCACTCGCACGTGACCATCGGGCCGGCGGCGCACAGTGCGCTGCCGATCGGGGTCCACACCGCCGTCGGCGGCGATGGCGATGCCGTCGTTCCCGGCGACCTGCTCGCCGCCGCCCTGGCCAGCTGCGTCGACACCACGCTGCGGGTCATCGCCAACCGCATGTCGATCTCGATTCAGCGGCTCGAAGTCAACGTGCGCGCGGGCGTCGACGTCCGCGGAACGCTGCTGGTCGATCCGCGCGTGCCCGTGGGCTTTCAGCGGCTGACGGTCGACCTGCTGCTCGAATGCGATGCCGACGACGCGACGCGACGGCGCCTGGTCCAGCTCGCCGAGCACTGCTGCGTCGTGTTGCGCACCCTGCGCGGCGGCGTCGAGGTCGACCTGTCCCTGTCGAAAGGCGCCCGCCACGAGGAGGCCGACCATGTCCCTGCCTAGTGTCGTGGAACAAGGTGTTGTCGGGAAATGTCCGCGGCACATCCGCGGGCTGGGTAGGCGCGAGGAGGAAGTTTGGTGGGCCCAAGTGACCGAAGAGCAACGACGCCAGCACGTGGAGGGGGCCGGACAGTTATCCGACGAATATCTGTTCCACGACACTAGTTCGTCGCTCTGGTCGCGGCTCGCGGTCGTCGCCTACGGGCTGGTGGCCTACGCCGTGGGCGTCACGGCGCTCATCGCCGTCATTCTGCAAACCCTCGGCGTGTGCACTTTCACGGGTGGCCCCCTGGGCGCGCTGCCCTGGCCCGCGGCGCTGGTTATCAACGTCGGCCTGGTGATCGCGTTCGCCCTCCAACACAGCATCATGGCGCGGGCCTGGTTCAAGAAGCGCTGGACTCGCCTCATCCCGGCAGCCGCCGAGCGGTCGACCTACGTGCTGGTGACCGGCCTCTTCTTGCTGCCAATGCTGTGGCTGTGGCAACCCATCGAGTCGGTTGCGTGGACGGTGTCGAGCCCGGCCCTCGCTGCGGTCATTCGGGTCGTCGCGATTGCCGGGTGGACGTACTTATTCGTCGCAAGCTACGCCATCGACCACTTCGAGCTCTTTGGTCTTCGGCAAGTCGTGCGGCACTTTCGCGGTCGGCCCGCTCCGGCGATTCCGTTTCGCGAGCGGTGGATGTACCGCATCGATCGCCATCCCATCATGACCGGTCTGTTGATCGGACTGTGGGCGACCCCGGTGATGCGACTCGATCACCTCGTGTTCGCCGCGTCGCTGTCGCTCTACCTTGTCGTGGGCGTGATGTTCGAAGAGCGCGCCCTGCGCCGCGAGCTCGGCGGGGTCTACGACGACTACGCGCGCCGGGTTGGAACCGTGGTCCCGTTCGCCGGCCGGCTGGCGGCGGCCACGCGCTAGGGGGTGTCCCGAGTCGCCAGGTCCCAAACACGGACGCTGCCCGCTGGTTCGCGCGGGCGGCGTCCGCGGTTTTGAGCCGGTCCCCGGGCGTGGCGTTGGCCGCTGTTCGACCCGCCCAATCGGCGCAGCGGCGGCGGCACCGCTGGCCGGGGCACCACCCCGGGTGTTTCCCGTCTCCAGGCCCCTGGTGAATTCCTGACATAACTTACAGTGAGTTAGCGGCACGAATTGGTTCGACCATTGCCCGGGCGTGCCAGTTTCTGCATGCCGGCGCGACCGCGGCCACGCCGTACGGTGGCCATCGATGGTCGCTTCGCTCCCTCGCACGATGGCCCGAAACTGGCGCGCTGGCGGCCCAGCGATCGCGCTGCTCGTGGCCTCGATGGCCCCCGCCGACGCCGGCGCGGAGCGGGCGAAAACCACCCCGGCGCCCGAGCGTGCGCCGCGGCGCGCCGACGCCACCTGGGACGAAATCGTCGCCGGCCCGTTTCGTTCCTCGCGCTTGTTTTCCATGCCGGCCGCCGACGTGGTCGGTGCGTTCTTGCTCAGCATCACCTACGAGGGAACGCTGCTGCAGGAACAAGGAGCGCTCACCTCTGCGGGGGTTGTCGCGCTTGGCTTTGGCGACATCGCGCAGCTCGAGTATCGCTCGACGTCGGCCATCGGACTCGACGGGGCCGACGTGGCCTTGCCGACCCTGGGCCTGCAGCTGCAGGCGCCGCTTCCCGAGGGCCGCGGCTGGCCCGCGGTTGCCGGCGCCCTGCGGTTTGGGGTCAACCGCAGCGAACGCTTCGGCGACACCGCGGTCGACCAGAGCGCGTCCGACCTGTACGCGGTCGTGAGCTGGCCCCTGTGGGGGCCTCTGGAAGGCGCCGCTGTCCACGCGGGGCTGCGGGTGAGCAGCGCGACGCTGACCCTGTCGGGCAGCGACCTGGGCGTGGACAAGACCCTGCTTCTTCCGACCGTGGGCGCCGAGGTGCGCGCCGCCCCGGACACCCGGCTCATCGCCGAGGTGGGGCTCGTGCCGGCCTTCGAGCTCGATCTCGACGCCACCGATCCGGTGCCCGCCATCGGCACCGCCCTCACCGCCCGCGCAGGCGTGCGCTGGCAGCTCCACCCGCTTTTCACGTTCGACGCCAGTTTTGGCTACCAGCTCGAGTCGAGTGCCGTCGGCACCGCCGGTATGGGCGGCGCCGACGCCATCACGGACTACGACATCCGGCTGGGTGGCGAGCTCTTCATTCCCTGGGGCGCGATCAGTTGCCGCGTTCTCGGGGCGTTTTGCGAGTGAAAGGAAACCGCATGAACTTCTCAAGAGTGTTTTGGCAGGTGTTCGTTGCCGCGATGATCCTCGGGCCCTCCTGTGGCGTCTCCGCGCAGGAGTCCCCACCGCCGGCGCCGGCGCCCGATCCGTCCGGCGCCGACCCTGGGGATTCACCACCATCATCGCCCGGCGACCAGCCCGGGGACTCGACGGCGGATTTGCCAGCGGGTGCCGACAGCGCGCCGCTGCCCTCGGCAGCCGATGCAAAACCGCGCGCCGTTCCAGCGAAAGGCGCCGCGGACACCGCGTCCCGGCCGCCGCCCCCCAGACCCGATCGCCCGGCCGCCGACGCGCCGCCCAAGTCCAGCCCCAAGCGGCCGCCCGGCCCGCCAATCACCGTGATGCCCCCGAACCTGTTCGCCGGCCCATCGGGTCGCATGGTGCCGGGGGCGGTCGTCTTTAGCTCCTCGAGCCTCGACACCGGCGGCGGCTTTCGAAGTGACCTGCGCGTCGGTCTGGGCGACGTCGCGGAGTTTGGGGTCGTCGCCGACGACCGCGTGCGCGTGCGCCGACGCCGAGGTGTCGTGCGCGACGACAACGGCACCGTCGCCGATTTCGGCTCGTTTGCCGATGCCGAAGCCATCCAGCCATACCTGGCCGCTATCTTCAAACTCGGCGTGGCCGAGAGTCGCCTGTTCGCCGCCCAGCCGGCCCTCGCCATTGAGTTTCGCAAGTCGTTCGAAAAAGCCGAGGCCGGTCGGGACACCCGCGTCGCCTCCCTGAGCTTCACCGCCTCCAAATCGTTCTTCAGCGGCAACCTGTCTGCTCACCTGGGTGTCGGCCTGTGGGACGCCGAGGTCGAACGCGAGACCTTTGTCCGCGGGCCCGACGGCTCGCCCCAGACAGCGGGCCGGCAGACGCTTTCGCTGCACGACGAGGGTGCCGTCGACCAGGTTCGCCCCTACGGAGGCCTCGAGTTTCGCGCGCTCGACAACGCGGTGATCGTGGTCGACCTGTACTGGTCGCCGGAGTTCACCTTCGGCGACCTTTCCGACTCGGATCTCGACCGCATCAACCTGCGCCCGCTGCTCGCCTGGGGCACTCGGTACGAGGTCGGCGCGAGCACGTGGCTCGAAGCCGGGGTGCGCGTGCCCGACATTGGCGACGCCAACCTGCTCAACGCGCAGATCTTCGGCCAGCTGTCGTTTACCTACCGCGGCCTGCGCACTCTCCTGGTTCGCAACCGCCCGTAGCGCGCCGCAGTCGCCTCTCGATGCGCGCACACGCCACACACAGCGCCCGGTGCCTGGTGCTCGTTGCGCTCGCGATGCTGTCGGGCCTGCCCTGCGCGTTCGCTCAGTCCGGCGAGGCCCCGCCCAGAGGCCCCCGGGTCATCCACGCGCCCACTGCCTGGATACAAGCGAGCGGCTCCGTCTTCGCGACGGCGGGCGCCAACCAGCGAGGCGGGGGCTTCGGCGCCATCAGCGTGGGCCTTGGCGGTCTGGCCGAGGTCGGCCTGGTCTCGAGCGACCGCGCCGTGGTGTGCGATGGGTGCCGAGCCGACGACGCGACGCCCGGCGTGGAGCACCTGTTCGAAACCAGCGCCGTGTTTCGCGTCGGCCTCGGAAACGGGGTTGTCTGGCGGGGACCGCTTGCCCTCGCGGTGGGCTTTCGCCGGACGTTTGCCGCTCGCGAGGCAGCCGAGATTCACGCCGACCTCGGGGAGCTCTACGCCGTCGGCAGCTACTCCGCCGGCACGCTCGACCTGCACGCGGGCGCGCGGCTGCACGGCGCCCGCGCCGAGCGCGCATCCGGCGAGTCGAACGAGCTGCTAGGCGCCGGCGCCTTCGCCGGGCTGCAGTGGCGGCCGTCGCGGTATCCGCGCACCACCATGATGGCCGACTTCTCGTTCGCCCCCGAGTTTTCCTCGTCCGACGTCGACCTGCGCTGGCTCGTCGGCTGGGGCGTCCGCTACCAGGCGCTGTCTTTCGGCTCGATCGAACTCGGCGCCCGGCACCGGCAAGGCGAAGGCTTCGACGACGCGGCGGTGTTGATTCGCCTCAACGGCCGCTTCCCGTAAAGCGCCCGCCTACGCCAGCCCGCGGCTGTCGAGGTCGACCGTAAACTCCATGGGTGACCGCACCGTCGGGTCCGCGGCTTCGAAGGACGTCGAGTGCTCGGCCTCGTAGCCGCGCCACCACTGTTCGGCGAGGGCCTCGGTCCACTGCTCCGCCTCGCTCAGCTGTCCCAGGGCTCCCCGCAGCGCGGCCGCGCTCGCGGGCCGCTCCCCCGGGTCTTTGTGCAGGCACCGCAAGATCAGGGCTTCGAGATCGGGCGGGACCCAGACATCGCAACGAGTCGAAGGCGGCTCGGGCGGTGTCAGCGCGTGGTGGCTGCAGATTTCCATGACCGTGGAGCCCTCGAACACCTGCAGGCCACTCACCAGGAAGTACGCGACCGCGCCGAGAGCGTAGAGGTCGCTCGACGGGCCGACGGTTTCCGGGGCCGTGATTGCCTCCGGCGCCAGAAACCCCGGGGTCCCGACCACGATGTTGCCCGTGCTGCCCGGGTCAGCGGGCCCTGTCTCGACTTCCTTCACCAGGCCGAAGTCGAGCACCTTGGCTACGTCGGGCACGCCGCCGCGCCGACACAAGAAGATGTTGGCGGGCTTGATGTCGCGATGGATGAGCCCGAGAGCGTGCGCCTCTTGCAGCGCTCCGCACACCTGGGTCAACACGTGAATCACCCGGGCCGGTGGCTGCGGACCGTCGGCCCGTACCAGGCTCTCGAGGTCGGTGCCTTCGAGATACTCCATGGCGTAGTAGAAGAGCCCCTCGGGGCTCCGGCCGTAGTCGAACACGGACACCGTGTTCGGGTGGGTAAGTTTGGCGGTGAGCTGCACCTCTCGTTCGAAGCGCGACAGGTTGTGAACGCCTTCGCGGCCCGGCTGCAGCAACTTGATGGCGGCGTCGCGCTTGAGCATCGCGTGGCGGGCCTTGTAGACCACGCCCATGCCCCCCTCGCCGACCTTTTCGTCGAGACTGTACTGCCCCAGCCGCATGGCCATGCGCACGCGCCGGCGCAGGCCGTAGATGACCGTCGACCCGGTGGTCGCGATCAGCACCGAGACGACCGTGAACAACACGGCCGCGGACGACAACACGGCGCGGCTCATTCCCAGAGGCCGTTCGAACTGCAGCGATAGCTGCGTACACACCAGCACCACGGGCACCATGGCCATGGTCGACAGCAGCGCGGTCCGGCGGCCCGTGCTCGGAACGATGAGAACCCGCGCGAACACGATGAACACCGCGAACAAAAACGCCGTAAAGATGTTCGGCGACCGGTTCCCGGCCGCCACCGCGCCCACGCCGAGAAACGAACCGGCGATAAGCAGCACCATCGAGTCGATCAACCGCAGCTGGCGACGACGATAGACGCGCGAACGCCGAGCCACGAACCAGAGCGCCAAAATGGCCACCAGACTGCCGGTGCCAATGGCGACGGCGACGCTCGTGCGCGGCGGCCGGAGCTCGTCGAAAAGCTCCCACATGGCGAGCGTGAATAGGTCCAGCACCCCGAGCAGCCAGAACATGACCGCGGCGAAAAGAGCGATCCGCCGCTGCAAAAACGCGCGCCCCTCGCCGCTGCTGGGCGCCGCGACCGACGGCCGCACGTCGGGCGGGGTCACCACCGGCACGTCCGCCAAGGGGGACAGGCCCTGCGGCGCAGCGGGCTCCCGCTTGCCGGTGCCGGTCGAGACGTGGCGCCTTTCGTTTTGCACGTTCCTCCCTCGCCGTGCCGCCCCCGCACCGCTTCCGTCGGGCGACCCGCCGAGACCGATCATACGGGAGCGACGCCGCGACGGACGGGCAATCTTTGGCAGCCCCGCCTGGGAGTCGTTGGCCCGCAGAAAGCCGCTGGTCCTCCGAGCCCCGAGTCCATCGCGTCGCGCCGCGAGCCAGGCCGCCCTTGCCGCGGACGAAGCCGCCTATCGGCGAAACGGCGATCGCGCCAGCGCGAAGGCTAGTCGAAGCGACTGGTGACGAACAGGGTCCACCCGTCGATGCGGCCGTTGTAGCGGCCGGCGACGTTGCGAATGTTGAGGGTCCAGCGCCCGTTGACCACGTCGTCGCGGGAGATACCCGTGGGCAGCCGCACCGGGTCGAACGCCTCCGTCTCGTTGGGCCCGTCCCACAGCACGCCCACGGTGCCGTTGGGGTCGACCAGCTCAATGGTCAGGTCGGTCACGTCCTCGAACGGCAGGTCGAGGGTAACGACAATGTCCTCGGGCACGCTGGCCTGGCCCCGAACGACGACGCTGGTCGACACGACCGCCGAGGGGTCGGCGGGAATGAACGTGACGTCGTCGTTCGCCACGGTGGCCGCCATCCAGCCGGGCTGGCACAGGCCCCAGTCGCCGTACACGGTGAGTCCGGCGCACACCAGGCCGGCACCGCAAGGCACCTCACTGCTGCACTCGTCGCCTTCGCCGTCCACTCGCGCCCGGGGCCGGCAAATGCCGAGGTCGCTCGAGCCGTCGAACGGAACGCCCTGGCAGCCGAAGCCCTCGCGACACTCCGCGGACGCCCGGCAGTCGTATTGCGGATCGGAGAAGCTGCCGACGTAGTCGAGCAGCCGCCCCATCATGACCGGGCCGATGAAATAGACCGCCGACAGCTCATTCATGGTCCGTATCGGGCGCGCCCGAAACACACCGGTGACCGCGCGGCTATCGAGCCCCGCGTCGATCTGCAGCTCGAACTGACTGCCCTCGTTGGCGAGCCGAAGCACCGCCTCGGCTTGAATGACCGTGACTTCGTGCCCCTCGAACACCCCGAGCACGTCGTCCGGTCCCGGCAGGTAGCCGGCGCTCGCGGCGAACGCGACGAGTTGCTCGAGGGTAGCCGGACCGACCCGGGGAACCGCATCCACTTCGTCGATAGAGCGATAGAGGTTGTCGTCGGCCGTGCCCGGCTGACCGTCGGCACCGTCGCGGTACGCGACCAGGTTGACCGCGGCGTCGCGACGCAGGCGCGCGTCGACGTCGAGGGTCGCCACGTCGGTGCCAGCATCGTTGAGCAGGTTCAGCACCGACACACCCGCCGGGGTGGAATCGAGCAGGTGACCGACGGCGATGGACACATCGTCGGCGGCGCCGGAGCAGGCGCCCGCGAGGGCAACGAAAACAAGCAGGGAACGGCCGGTACGTCGAGGGCTTCGCACGTCCGGCAACGCAGCAAGAGCCGCACCAGGTCGGCCGAACGCCGCGATCACCTCATAGCGGCCAGGACAGCGCCCCACGCCGCCCGGTCGCCACGCGGCGGCTATCAGCGTAGCCCGCGGAAATCACGATCCTTTGTCGAAAGTGTCGTCATCGAGGTCAGGTCGACGGCCGACGTGTCGCCCGCGCAAACAGCGGCGTCTCGACCAGACACCAACCGAGAACCGGTATCGACAGCGTCCGTCGCTTACAGCCCCGGGAGCGGTCCGGTGCCGTGACCGGTGTAGCCGTACCGATCCACCGGCACGCCCATCATGTTCGCAATGGACGTCAGCAGCTTGGAGTGCGGCTGGTTGTCGCCGTTGGCGCTGCCGCTATAGTCGAGGAAGCGCCCGGTCGTGAGCTGGCCGCAGGCCTGTCCGGCGAGCACGAACGGCATCTGTCGGTGATCGTGAAGATTGCTGTCCCCCAGCTCCGAGCAAAGAAACACCACCGAGCTCTGCAGCAGCGTCCCGCCGCCGTCCGGGTCAGGGGTGCGGCGCAGCGAGTCGATGAGATAGACGAATCGCTGCATGAACCACTGCTTCATCGACACGAACGCCGCCGCGGTGGCGCTGCCCGGATTGCCGTAGTGCGACGCGTCGTGGTTGCCCAGCCCCGACCCCGACTCGGCGATTCGCGTCGGCGACACGGGATGCGACCACATGAGCGACACGACGCGCGTCATCTTGCACGACAGGGCCAGCGCGGCCAGGTCCATCTGCAGCTCGCCGACGGTGCGGAAGTTCTCTTCCTTTTCGTAGGTCTTCGGGTAGTAGTCGGTCTCGACGTTGACATACCCACCGCTGTTGAAGCCGCCGGTATCGCATGCGCCGCCGGACCCGCCGCCGCCGCCGAGGCGTCGCTCGACGGCGCGGATCGACTCCAGGTGAATGTCGAGCTTGTCGGCATCGATGCCGGCCAGGCGACTCTGCGTGCGCTCCATGTCGGCGTTGGCCAGTCCCAGGATCGCCCGACGGCGTCGGTCGCGAGGGCTCTCCTCCGAGGGATCACCGCCCGGGGCGCCTCCGAAGACGCGCGCATACACGTTGAGCGGGTCATCGTCGGGCTGCACGGGCACGTTCTCGCCGATGAACGACATGCTGCCCGAGCCGTTCTGAAAATTGGCCCCCACGCCCAGCTGCAGCGAGTCGAACGGCAGACCGTCCGCCTGGTTGACGGTCTTGCCGAGAAACACGTCGAGAGACACCGGATCCGAGCCGGTCAGCACCTTGCGAATGCCGCCCTCGTGCGTCGCTCCTGGACCGTACATCTCCAGCCCCTTGAGAAACACGAGATCGCTCTTGATCGGGTCCAACGGCTGGCTCATGGCGGGCAGCGAAAACGATGTCTCGGACCCGGTCGGGTGCCAGACCGACGGAATGCAGCCGTCGGGCACGTACACGAAAATGGCTTTGACCCGCTCGCCGTCGGTGGCGGCGTGGGCGCGCCGCCGCCCGAAGCGCGCAAAGGGTGCCATAGCGCCGGTAGCGGCGAGGCCTGCGAGCAGTTGGCGGCGAGAAAATCGGTGAGACATCGTTCGATTCCTAGAGCGCCTGGCGCTGGGTGAAAGTGGTTTGGGTCGTGATCGCGACGAGAAGCTCCTGCAGATTGAGCTGTCCGTCGGCGAACCGCAGAGCGAGGTTGTGGGTGGTGCAGCTGTCATACTGAGTTTCTTCGACCCCGCGCGCGAACCGGAAATACTGCAGGGGCAGGCAGTTTTGGGCCGCCTTGCTCTCGGCGAGAATCTGAGCCAGCTGCGGTACGTCGTCGAACGGCACCTCCGAACCCGACAGGTCCTCGAGACCAACCACCGAGCCGCTCATGTCGACGGGCAGCCCGTTCTCCGTGAACCGCCGGCCGCCGGCGCCGTCGAACCCCTCGAAGCCAAAGCCAACGCCGTCGATGAACTGATGGCAGCCGAAGCAGGCCGGGTCGGCGGTGTGCCGGGCAAAGCGCTCGCGCGTCGTGAGGGTCGGGTCGAGACCCGGCGGGGTTGCGTCGATGTCGGGCGGCGGCGGAATCATGTCCTGACAGAGGATCCGCTCGCGCATAAACACGCCCCGCTTGATGGGCGATGACTCGTTGGGATGAGCGTGGCTGGCCAGGACGGCGCCGAGGCCGAGAATGCCGCCGCGACCGCTCATCGGCGAGGCTTCGACTCGGGCGAAGCCGTCGCCCTGGGGCGTGAGGCCGTAGTACTCCGCGAGGGCCCGGTTGGCGATGACGTAGTCAGACACGAGCAGGTCGCCGAAGCTCCCGTTGCGCTCGAACACGACGTCGATGGCGAAGCGGTCCGCCTCTTCGAACATTGCCTCGCGCACCTCGTCGCTGAAATCGGGATAGATGGTGGCGTCCTTGCTGGCGCTCAGCCCATCCGTGCGCAGCCACTGACCGACGAACTCGGCCACCTGCGGACGAGCGCGCGGGTCGGCCAGCAAGCGGCGAGCCTGCGCTTCAATGTCCTCGGGGGTCGCGAGCGCGCCGCTGTCGGCCGCAGCCATGAGCTCGGCGTCGGGCATGGTGCCCCAAAACAGGTACGACAGCGACGAAGCCACCTCGTAGGGGGAGAGGGTGCGGATGCTGCCGCCGCCATCGCCGATTTCCGACCGGTACAAAAACTCGGTCGACACGAGCATCGCGGTGGCGGCGATCTGAACGCCTTCGTCAAAACCAACGCCCTCGAATGCGCCCAGGTAGTCGGCGATCTCGGTGTCTCGCAAGGGCCGGCGAAAGGCCCGTTTGCCAAAGTCGGTCACGAACTGCCGGGGGCAGCCGTCGTCGGCCGGGTCGCACGTGTAGACGCGCTCGCGTCGCTCCAAGAGCACGCGCTCGACACTCTGCTCTGCCAGGGCCAAAAACGCGTCCAGGTGCCGACTGGTGACGGCCATGGCGGCCGCGTTGTTGGCGAACCCGTGCACCCGCGGCTCCACCGGAATCGTCGAGATGTCGACCTCGATACCGAGAAGATCGTTGACCGTATTTCGGTACTCGGTGCGCGTAAGCATGCGCAGCTGCGCCAGCACCGGCCGCTCGTCCTCGCAGTACTCGCCGGGCACGACCTCGGGGGGCGGCCCCCGGTCGTCGCCACCGTCGCCGTCGCCGGTATCCGACGGCGGCGTCGAGCCAGGTCCGTCGTCCGAAGCGATCGTCCCGGTACATCCAACCAGCGCGACCGCAAACGCGGCACACGCCGCCAGCAACAGAGCACGAGCTCCACTGCGGCGGCGTGCGCCCGCAGAGCGAACCGGTGGGGCACAGTGCCGGTCGCTCCGGTCTTTGGGCAAAACAACACGCGCGCGAAGAATTGCTCGCATGCCGGGATAGAGGCGCCCGCGGCGGAAACCGGGTTACGAGAAAAACGCCGCGGCGCTGTGGGGCTCCACTCCCCACCCTCCCCAAGCCTGAAAGCGGCGAAAAGCACTCGCAAACCCGCCGCGAGTGGGGCCTCGCCCCCCACCAACTTTTTTTGCGGCCGGGTCCCGCAGGCGGTTGAAACCATGTCGTACGAACCGCTACCCGCGGAGCGGGCTAGGCGTCGAAGCGCGCCCGCATAGCGCGGGTGTACGCCGCCGGAGGCGACCCGTAGCGCGACTTGAAGTCTCGCGAGAAATGGGAGGGACTCGCGTATCCAACCTGATCCGCGGCCTCGCTCGCCGACAACCCATCGCGGAGCATTCGCAGGCGCGCTTCGCCGAGGCGCACCTTCTTCACGAAGCTTATCGGCGTCATGCGCGCCACCTCGCGGAACCGGTGCGCAAAGTGCGACGGACTCATGGCGGCGCGCCGGGCGAGCGTATCAACCGTCATTCGTTCGCGGTGGCGCGCTCGCACGTAGCGCATCGCCTCGAGAATGCGCGTATCGTCGGTGCGGGCGGCGCGACGCAGTGGTCCTGCGTGGGGCGTTCGAAGCAGCCGAAACACCAGCTCTCGCTCGACGAGAGGAGCGACGACCTCGCGCTCGAGCGGATCGTCGACAGCTCGCAACAAACGGACGAAGCAATCGCCGGTGGGATCGTCTACGGGTGCAACCCAGCCATCTTCGTCGTCGCCGACGGGCCCGGAGTCACAGTCGTCGATGGCGAGCACCGTTTGGACGACAAGCTCGGGGTCGAGGTTGAGGACGAGGGCCAGGTAGGGGCGCTCCGGGGTCGCCTTTTCGACCTGGGCGACATAGCGGGTTTCACGAGCGAGAAACAAGTACGACCCGGGGGCGTAGCGAATTCGTCGTCCGTTTGCAAACTCGACCGTCTTGCCCCGGTCGGCGACCACGGCGACGACAATGCCGGAGGACTCCGCCGGTCTCGGCCCAAAGGGCGCGTCAGCTCGAAAATACAGGAGGTTCGGATACGGCGCCGCAGTCGCGCCCGCGCAGACCGCTCGACGCCGCAGCTCTTCGCGAAGGTAGTCCAGGCGAGACGTGTCGCTCACAAAAGCGTTGTATCGCCATCGCCCACCTCATGCGAGCGGATCGCAGGATTGGGCAAGACAAGCGCAGGCAGCGCCATGGCGGCGCCCCCATTTCTGCCGCAGCATGCGACGACAGCGAAAGGAAGCATCGACATGTATGAGCGAAGAGCGAGCGAAAATGGACCGGTGGTTTCCGCAGTCGGCCTTGGCTGCATGGGCATGAGCGAGTTTTACGGCGCCAGCGACGACGCCACGTCGATCGCCGTGATCCATCGCGCCCTGGACATGGGCGTGACCTTTCTCGATACCGCGGACATATACGGAGCCGGTCGAAACGAAGAGCTGGTCGGCCGCGCCATCGCCGACCGGCGGGACAAGGCGTTTGTTTGCACGAAGTTTGCCATCATGCGCAGCACGGATGGCGCGTTCCTCGGCATCAGCGGCAAACCGGAGTACGTGAAGCAAGCGTGCGACGCGAGCTTACAGCGACTGGGCATCGACCATATCGATCTCTACTACCAACACCGGGTCGACCCACAGGTGCCGATCGAGGACACCGTCGGCGCGATGGCCGAGCTGGTTGCGGCCGGCAAGGTCCGCCACCTGGGCCTTAGCGAAGCGGCCCCGGAGACCATCCGTCGAGCGGCGGCCGTGCACCCGATCGCCGCGCTGCAAACCGAGCTCAGCCTGTGGAGCCGCGCCCCGGAGACAAAAATCCTCGCGGCCTGCCGTGAGCTCGGTGTTCTGTTCGTCGCGTACAGCCCGCTGGGGCGCGGTTTTCTCACGGGCCAGATCAAGTCTCGCAGCGACCTGGCCGACAACGATTACCGGCGTCAGAGCCCTCGTTTCTCGGAGGAGAACTTCGGCAAGAACCTCGAGCTCGTGGCCCGCGTCGAAAGCCTCGCCAACGAAAAGGGCTGCACCGCGGCGCAGCTTGCTCTTGCCTGGGTGCTTACTCGTGGCGACCACGTCGTCGCCATTCCCGGCACCCGCAGCCTGGACCGGCTTGGGCAAAACGCCGCAGCGGCCGACGTGACGCTGACCGCCCAGGAGCTGGCATCGCTCGACGCTATCTTGCCCGCCGATGCGGCGGCCGGAGGCCGGTACGACGCCGGGGGCATGGCCATCGTCGACGGCTAACCGAGGGCCGACCGGCGGAGCGCGACGGCCATCCACGAAGAAGTACGACGGCCCAGCAACGCAGAGCCCTGCTGCGGCCGCCGCGCTAGCGCCGGCGCTTGCTCTTGCGGCTCTTGGAGCCCTTCGAGCCCTTCGAGCCCTTTGGTCCCTTCGAGCCGCGGCCCGAGTCCTTGCTCGCGCTTCGCGACTTGCGCTCGGGGCGACCCTCGCGCCGCGTGCGGGCCTTGCGAGTTTGGTCCCGGCGCTCGGCGCGGCCGCGAGCGGTCCGGGAAGGGCGCGGGCCCGACGACTCGCCATCCTCGCCGTCGCGCGCGCTGCGGTGAGCAAACGGCATCGACAACAGGCGCAGGTCGATTTGGCGCCGGGGTACCGACACGGCGGCAACTTCGACGCGCACCGGCTGCCCGAGCGCAAAGGTGATGCCGGTCTTGCGGCCGTGCAGCCGCATCTTGCGCTGGTCGAACTCGTAGTACTCGTCGCCAAGCGAGTCGAGCTTGATGAGCCCTTCGACGAACGGCTCTTCGAGCTGAACGAACATGCCGAAGTTGGTGATGGTGGCGATGACGCCCTCGAACGTGTCGCCGACGCGGTCGCGCATGACGAACGCCCGGTACATGTCCACAACCTCGCGCTCGGCATCGGTGGCCCGCCGCTCATAGGTCGAACAGGCCGAGGCCGCCTCGGCAAGGTCCGCCTCGCTCGGTGGTTTCCAGCGCCCGCCACCGCCAGCGGCCTGCCCCTCTTTGTGCAGGTAGAACTTCATCAACCGGTGAACGACCAGGTCGGGATAGCGGCGGATGGGCGACGTGAAGTGAATGTACTGGCGCGACGCCAGGCCGAAGTGGCCGACGTTTTCAACCGAGTACTCGGCGCGCGACAGCGACCGCAGCACCAAAAACGTGAGGGCGCGCTGGTGTGGCGTCCCCTCGAGCTGCTCGAGGGCGCGCTGCATGCCCAGGGGCTCCATGGCTCTCGCTACGTCTATGGAAACGCCGAAGTTGTGCAGCGTCTCGGACAGTTCGTAGACCTTCTCTTCGCTGGGCGGAGCGTGAATACGCCAGATGGCGGGGACCTCGCGCTCGTCGAAGAAGCGGCCCACTGCCTCGTTGGCGGCGAGCATGTACTCCTCGACCAGCTGATAGGCGCGGCGAACGTCCTGCTGGCCTTTGGCCTCGACGACATCGCGAACCAGCATGGGGTCGTCGTCGTCGAGCACCACGCGAGGCTCGGCCATCTCGAGGTTGAGCGAGCCCCGCGACATGCGGCGCCGACGCATGGTCTGCGCCAACTCGTCCATTTCGCGCAGCGCAGCCTCCCACTTGCGATAGGAGGCCCGACGGCCGCGAAAGTCGCCCTGCAAAGCGGCGGCGACTCCCGGGTAGTCCAGCCGGGCATGCGAGCGAATCACCGCGGCGGCGTACATCCGGTCGACCACTCGACCGTCGCTGTCGATGTCGAGGCGCACCACCATCGCGCAGCGATCGACGTCGGGGTTGAGCGAGCAGATCCCCGACGACAGCTCCACCGGGAGCATGGGAATCGACCGGTCGGGGAAATAGACCGAGACGCCGCGAATGACGGCCTCGCGATCCAGCGCGTCGTCGCGCTTGACGTAGTGGGATACGTCCGCAACCGCAATCCATACGCGATGCAGCCCGCGCGGGCCGCTCTCGAGGCAGATGGCGTCGTCGAAGTCGCGCGCGGTCACCGGGTCGATGGTTAGAAACGGCTTGTCGCGCAGGTCGATGCGGTCGGCGAGGTCGGCGTCCGACAAAGCCTGAGGCGTGGCCGCGGCCTGAGCCAGCGCGTCGTCGGGAAACTCCACCGGGATGTCCGAGCACGCGAGAATCTTGGCGACCTCGGTGCGCGGGTCATCGGGCGATCCGAGCACCGTGGCCACGCGGGCCTCCATGGTCGGCTCCCGGTCGGTCGGGTAGCGCGTGATTTCCACGACCACGGCGCGACCGTCGGCCGCGTGGGTCGGCTGCTCCAGGGCGACCATCCCGTAGGTGCTGGAGATGCGCGGGTCGTCGGGCTCGAGATACGAGCTTCGCCCCTGGCGACGCACGGTACCGGTAAGCTTGGCACGCCCGCGCGACAGGACTTCGTCGACCCGCCCCTCGGTGCCCTTGTAGCCGCTCCAGGTGTAGACCCGCACGCGGTCGCCATCGAGGGCCGAGCCGCGAAACTTGGCCGGCACGAACACGTCGCCCTGCTCGTCTTCACGCTCGACGAACCCGTAACCGGCGGGGTGCACGCGAATCCGGCCGACCGCGAACGGGTCGGCGCCCATCTCCGCGTGGGCGCGCGAGTTCGACGACGACCGGCGACGGCGGCGCTCGCCGCGCTCGCGTGGCGGCGGAGCCGCTGGCTCGGAGGCCAGGTCCTGCAGCTCTTCCGAGAGCCGATACGTGCTGCGCGAGGGCTTTACCAGGTCGCCCTCTTTGACCATCGACGACACCAGTCGCCGGAGCTTCGGCACCTCGCGCTTGGGCAGCTCGAGGGCGTCGGCGATATAACTCATCCGGGCGCCGTCGTCCGCAACGTCGGCGAGGGCGGCCAGGATCTTTTCTCGATCGAATGACATAAACTATTTGAAAGCCCGGAGTGTCCGGTCGTCGCTGGTGGCGTAAAGCACGCCATCGGCAGTGAGCGCCGGCGTCGAATCGACGTCCGAGTCGAAGGGGAGATACCAGAGCAAACGGCCCTCGGCATCAATTGCGTACAGATTGTCGTCTTGCGAGCCGACCAGCACCACGCCGTTGGTCGCCACCGCCGGTGACGAGTGGATCTTGTTGGCCGCCGTAAACTTCCACTTGACCGTTCCCCCCGGCGCCACGGCGTACAGGTGGCCATCGTAGGAGCCCACGTACACCGTGCCGTCGGGCGCAATGGCGGGCGACGACCTGACGTCGCCGGCGGTGAGCACCTTCCACTTGACCGTCCCGTCGGGGGCCAGCGCGTAGAGGTAGTCATCGTCGCCGCCGAAGTACACCGTGCCGTCGTCGGCCACGGCGGGCGCCGACTCGATGTCTCGCGTGGTGCGAAACTCCCACTTTTTGCTGCCCTGGGCGTCGATGGCGTAGATCGCGTCGTCCTGACAGCCGGCGTACACGGTCCCATCGGGAGCCACCGCCGGTGCGTTGGGAACGTGTTCCGGCGTGGCGAACTTCCAGCGCAACGTGCCGTCGGGCCAGATGGCGTAAACGCCGTCGCCGCCGACGTACACCGTGCCGTCGGGGCCGATGGTCGGGCCACCGTCGGCGTCGCACAGCACACCGATGGGACCGCCGCCGATGGGCGGCTCGCACGGCCCGATGCGGTACTTCCATCGGACCTGGCCCGTGGCGCCGTCGACCGCGTACAGGTGGTCGTCGTCGGAGCCCGTGTAGACGGTGCCGTCGACCGCAACCGCGGGGGTGCTCCAGATGCGGTCGCCGGTGGCGACTTCCCACTGCAGCGCGCCGGCCGCGTCGTACTTGCGCAGCCGGCCGTCGTGGGACGTGATGAGCACGGCGCCGTCCGGCGCAACCGTCGGCGATCCCACCACGGGACCCCCGACCTGAACCGACCACAGCTCGCTCGGACGCTGGTCAGGCGCGGCACCGGCCAATCGGCCGAGATGCCGTGGATCGCCGCGAAACATGGCGAATGGGGGCGGCCCCGCAACCGGGCCACTCGTCGGCGGCGCGTCGGCGGCGCTCGAATCGGCAATCGGCGCGACGGGCTTTTGCGTCGCCGGGGCGCGGCAGCTGCGCTGCACGCAGATGCGCTCGCCGCGGCAGTCGGTGTCCTTGCCACATCCCGGAGGCGGCGTCGGCGCCGACGCGCATCCACTAAGCGCCAACCCCCCGGCGAACAGCGCTCCCTTCCATCGAGGTCGCAGTCGCATGCGCCGCCACTCTATCAAGTGCCCGACCCGGGCGCGCCACGGCGCGCCGACAATCGGCGCGACCGCCGTCGTTCGCAAACCCGCAGCTCGCCGCGGGGCGACATTTCGTTCGCCGTGACCAATGGTGCGCGGTCCGAAAAGAAGCTGGAAGCGCAGGACGCCGGCAGCAGCAGGCTTTGCCGGCGCATCCGGCTCCACTCGCGCGGCAGCCGCCAAGCTCGGTGCCAGCGCGACTAGGCGCGCGGCAGCTCGTCGGTGAACCGCTCGGCGAGCTTTTCGAAGTAGCGCCGCGTCTCTTCGAGGACCTCGGGGTCCTGGTCCGGATACATTCGAATGCCGTAGCTACCGAGGGGATCGGCGCTTACCGGTCCGACCGGCAGGCCCCCGACGATCCCGGTCTGCTCGTGATACAGCAGCGCCAACACCTCGGCATTCGATTCCGGAACCAAAAAGGTGCGGCGCCCGAGCTCGGGCTTGCCGTCTTTGAAACCCTCGACAAGCTTCGCCACTGTTCAACATTCATTGTCCCCGGTAAGCCGCGAAAGTCAAAGGACAATGGGCACTTGTATTGCGACTGCTCCGGAGCGGCCGGCAGTGGGTTTGCATTGTGGCTCTCTGATTTCAGCCAGATAGTGCCCGCGCGTGCTAAAAGCGGTGCGTGCGGTTGGAGTTCTTCTTCGACTTCTCCTGTCCCTACGCCTACCTCGGCTCCACTCAGATCGAGGACGTGGCCGCTCGTCACGACGCCCACCTTGTGTGGAAGCCCATGCTCCTTGGGGGCGTGTTTCGGGCCGTCAGGCAATCGGACTTCCCCGCCGGCCAGATGCCGGCGCCCAAGGCGCGGCACAACGGCCTCGACATGCTGCGCTGGGCCGACCTGTTCGGCGTCGAGCTGCGCATTCCGCCGACGCACCCAATGAAAACCGTGCGCGCCCTGCGCGCCCTGCTCACCCTGCCCGCTGCGCGCTGGCCTACCTACATTCACGCCGTCTACCGCGCCTACTGGATCGACAACCGCGACATCCGCACCGAAGAGGTGGTGGACGAGTGCCTGCGCGCCGCGGGAGCGACCGACGGCGAGGTCGCCACCTGCCTGGCGGCCAACGACGACAGCGCGGTCAAGGACCAGCTGCGGCAGCGCACGGACGAGGCCATTGCCCGCGGCGTTTTTGGCGCGCCGACCATGTTCGTCGGCGACGACCCCGCGACGGCCCACATGTTCTGGGGCCAGGACCGCCTGCACATGGTCGAGCGCACTCTCGAGGGCTGGCAGCCCCTGCCCGCCTGAGTCTCGCGGCGGGCGCGCCCCCGCGTTTCGTCGACCTTCCCCACTCCCGTTCCTCGGAGATGCCCATGAGCCTGTCGCTCGAGTTCTGGTACGACTTTTCGAGCCCGTTCGCCTACCTCGCCTCGACCCAAATCGACAAGGTCGCCGAGCGAACGGGCGCCACGTTGCAGTGGAAACCGCTGCTGCTCGGGGCGCTGTTTCGCAACGTCGGCACGCCGAACGTCCCGCTGATGGCCATGCACGAAACCAAGCGCCAGTACCTGGCGCGCGACATGATGTACTGGGCGTCGCAGTGGGAGGTTCCGTTTCGGTTCACCAGCCGCTTTCCCATGCGCACCGTGACGGCGCTGCGCCTGGCTATTGCCGCCGGAGACCGCATTGGCGACCTGTCCCACGCCCTGTACAAGGCCCTCTGGGTCGACGACCGGGACATCAACGACGACACCGAGCTGCGCGATATCCTCACGTCCACCGGGTTTGATGCCGACGCCATGATGGACGCCACCGCGGCCGCCAAGCCGGTTCTGTTCGAAAACACCACGCGGGCCGAGAAGATGGGCATCTTCGGCGTGCCCACGTGCGTCGTCCATCAGCCGGAAGGACCGCTGATGTTTTGGGGCCAGGACCGGCTTGCGATGGTCGAAAAAGCGCTGACCGGCTGGCGCCCCAAGTACGGCTAGCGACGCCCGCTCCGACCGACGCGCGCGGCGTCGCGAACGGATTCGAGCCGCTTTCGCGCGCCCCCGTGCCGTGCCGGAGGCAGCGCTCGGCTACATGCCGATGCGCTTGCGACCGGTGCGCTTTTGCGCGCGCTTTTTGGCGCGGTTGCGGCTGCGGCGCTGGGCGGCGTTCTTCTTGGCCTTCTGCCGGCGCTTCTTGAGCGTGCGGTCGGCCTGGTACTTGGGCCGCGATTTGGTGGATCTCTTGCTTCGTCGTCCGGTCGCCATGATCGTGAGTCCTCGGTAGGAGCGCCGCAGTCTATTCGATACGGCGGCCGAATCAAGGGCTTACGCCGGGTTGCGGTTTCGAAAATTCAGCTAGTTAGCCGTTTTTCGGCGCAACATCGTCGCCGGCGCGCTCGGCCACCACCGCCGCCGCGCACGAGTCCGACCAAACGTTGACCGTGGTGCGCAGCATGTCGAGCACCCGGTCCACGGCCAGAATGACGATGACCCCCTCGGTCGGCAGGCCCACCGCCTGCAGCACAATCACCATCATAACCGTGCCGGCGTGGGGAATGCCCGCGGCGCCAATGGACGCGAGCAGCGCCGTGAAGGCGACGACGATCTGCTGTCCCAGGGACAGGTCGCCAATGGTTTGGGCAATGAACAACACCGCCACCGCCTCGTACAGCGCCGTGCCGTCCATGTTGACCGTCGCGCCGAGCGGCAACGTAAAGGAGCTGACGCGCTCGGGCACCCCGGCGCGGTCCTCGACGCAGCGCATGGTCAGGGGCAGGGTGCCGTTGGACGACGCCGTCGAAAACGCTGTGAGCAGCGCCGGCGCCATTGCCTTGAAGTACTCGATCGGCGACCGGCGAGCGACGACGGCCAGCAAGATGGGCAACGTGACCACCGCGTGCACGAGCAGCGCCACGGCTACCGACAGCATGTACAGCGCGAGGTCCCCGGCGATCGCGAGGCCGCCCGACGCACCGAGGGCGAAGATGAACCCGAAGATTCCGTACGGGGCCAGTGAAATGACCCAGTTGGTCATCGCCATCATGACCTCGAAGAACGCGCGAAACGTTCGGGCCATGTTGTCGCCGTGCTCTCCGCCGACCTTCTTGATGAAGATGCCCAAAAGGATCGCAAAGAAGATGACCGACAGGATGAGGCGGTTGTCGGTGGCAGCGGCAAAGACGTTCTTGGGCACCATGCGAAACACGACGTCCTTGATCGCCGACAGTCCCTGCTGTTGCGCCATATCCGCGCCTTTGGGCGCTACCTCGCCCCCCTCGGTGGCCGCCCGCACCAGCTCGGCGTACTCCAGGTCGGCGCCGGGCTGAATGAGATTGACCACCAGGATGCCGGTCGTGATGGCCAGCAGGCTCGTAAAGAGGTAGTAGCCAAAGGTCCAGCCCGACATCTTCTTGAGTCCGCCGAGGTCGGGAACACCGACCACGCCACTTACCAGCGACGACAGAATCAGCGGCACGACCAGCATGCTGAGCAGCGCCAAAAACAGCTTGCCGACGTCGCGCCCGATGCCGACCATGACGGCGATGGTCTCCTCGCTCAGGGTGCCCGAGCGACCGAGGGCGTCGACGACCACGCCGAGCGCCAGGCCAACGACCAGAGCAATGAGGATTTTCCAGTGCAGGGCCAGGCCCTGGGGGTTCTCGGTCGGCTGGGACATGCGCGGCGCATCCTAGCCCAAGTCGTCCCCGCGATCGGCCGCCGGATGCGGCAAGCCAGCGGGGCCGCCCCCACCGCTATTTCGGTCCCCTGGCGCTTCGTCAGGCGCCCCGCGCGCTCCAGATTTCGACGATTCGGCGCAGGCAGGACATGAACTCGGCGCTGCTCTCGACGTGGAACTGGCCGCGGGTATTGCGGCTGCCGACCCGGCAGGTCATCACCGAGTGGTGCCCCGAGCGGGCCAGCGCATCGAACATCTCTTCATCCGTGTGGTCGTTGCCGGCCGCAATCACCAGGTCGCAGGTGCCGCCGTGCCGCTCGAGCAGCTCCGACGCCGCTCGGCCCTTCGTCATGTCGTTGTGGCGCACCTCGATGACCTTGCTGCCGACCAGCACCGAGAACGGCTGCCCGGTGAGTCGCTCGTCGAGCAGCGCGTGCAGCTCCTTGGCGCGCCAGGCCCCAAACTTCGGGTCCGCCGCGCGGTAGTGCCACGCTAGCGACGCCGCTTTGCGCTCGAGCTTGCTGCCCGGCGTGCGCTCGACGAAATCGTGCAGCAGCGGGCGCACCACCTCGTCGAGCACCGTCCGGTCGATCGGCTCGCGCTCGGGCCATTCGCCGCCCGGGTCCTTGATGTTGAGGCCGTGCTCGCACACGAAGCCCAGCCCCAAATCGCCAAGCCACTCGTCCAGCACGACCGCTGGCCGGCCGCTCACCACGTACGCGACGCCGAGCTCGGCGACCTTGCGCAGCAAGTCCCGCGCGTGCTCGCTCGGGACGGCCTCTTCGGGCACCTGGGCGTGGGGAGTGATGGTGCCGTCGTAGTCGAGCAGGAGCAGGGGTTTTTGCGCGCCCTCGATTGCGTCGCGAATCTGCGGGTTGTCGATATCGAAGTGCCGTACGCCCAATTCCAGCTCCTCATAGGTGTTTTCGAGCCGCGCCAAAAAGCGCTGCGCCCACACGCCCGACGTGTTCGAGTACACGAAGTCGACCATCTGCTCGAACGCGATCTTGCTCGGTGGATTCGCCAGCGCGTCTGCCAGAATTTCGGCGACGCGGTGCGGATTGTGGGGATTGACCAGTCGCGCCCCCGCCAAACACGACGCCGCGCCGGCGAACTCGCTGAGAATCAGCGTGCCCGGCTCGGTCCGCGCGGCAATGTACTCGAGGCTCACCAGGTTCATGCCGTCGCGCACCGGCGTTACCAGCGCGACGTCCGCCACCCGGTACAGCGCCGTGAGGCGATCGCGTTCGACGTGCTGGTTGATGTACACCAGCGGCACGTGGCTGGTCGTCGCGTATTTGCCGTTGATGCGGCCAACGAGCTCATCGACCTCCCGCTTGAGGTCCTGGTACTCGGCAACGCCGGTTCGCGACGGCGACGCCACCTGCACCATCACGACCTGCTCGCGCAGCTCGGGGTGGGTGGCGAGCAGCTCCTCGAACGCCAGGAGCTTTTGCGGAATGCCTTTGGTGTAGTCCAGGCGATCCACGCCGGCGATAACCTTGCGGCCCTCGAAGCGTTCGCGCAGGCGATCGAACTCGAGCGCGGCAGCCTCGGACTCGGCGAGAGCCTCGAGCTCTCCCGGCTCGATGCCGATGGGCAACACGTTGAGGCGCGCGGCGTGCATCGGCATGTAGATCGTTTCGGGCTCGGATTCGAGCCCCAGCACGCGCAGGCACGAGCTGCGAAAGTGCGACACGTACTCGTAGCTGTGAAAGCCGAGCAGGTCGGCGCCGAGCATGCCCTCGAGCAGCGCCTCTCGCACCGGCAGCGTTCGGTACGCATCCGACGAGGGAAACGGGATGTGCAAGAAGAACCCGATGGCGCACTGCAGTCCGCGTCGACGCAACAGCAACGGGACGAGCGCGAGCTGGTAGTCGTGAACCCAAACGACGTCGCCCGGCTCGGCAACCTCGGCGACGGCGTCGGCAAACAGTCGGTTGACGCGCTGGTACGCCTTCCACTGCTCGCGGTCGTAGACCGCGCGCTCGGGCAAGCTGTGAAACAGCGGCCACAGAAGCCCATTCGAAAAGCCCTCGTAGAAGCCTTCGAAGTCACTCTGGTCGATGAACACGGGCACAACGCCGCCGGCGTCGGCCAGGCGCTCGCGAATCTCGTCGCGGTCGGCCAGACCATCGTTGCCTTCTGCAACGTACACGCCGGGCCAGCCAAGCCAGGTAAACGAACGGCGCTCGGAAACACCGCGCAGTGCCGTGGCCAAACCGCCGGGGCTCGGCTTTGCCTCCCAGCGTCCGTCCCCGTCGCGATGCACGCTCACCGGTGGGCGAACGGACACGACGATGAGCTTGCCGTTTGGCACTTCGCTCCTTATGTCATACTCGCGTTTCGCGTTCAACCGAGGCGCGGAAACGGCCAAACACAGTGAACCTTGCTCTCATTGGAAACTGCAACTACCAGGCTCTCATCGACGATTGCGCGCGGGTCCAGTGGTTGTGTTGGCCGCGCTTCGACTCGTCCTTCGTCTTCGGGGGTCTTCTCGACGATACGCGCGGCGGTGAGTTTTCCATCGCGCCGCGCTCCGACTCGTTCACGAGTTCGCAGTCGTACCTGCCCAACACCAACGTACTGCGCACCGAGTTTCACGCGCCCACGGGCTCGTTCGAAGTCATCGACTTCGCGCCTCGGTTCAAACAGTACGACCGCTTCTTCAAGCCCAACATGCTGGTCCGGCGGGTTCGCCCCCTCACCGACAAGCCCGTCGTCCGCGTCACCTGCCGGCCGACGTACGACTACGGTCGTCTCGAGCCCACGCGCTGGCGATCGAGCAACCACATCCAGTGGCACGTTCCCGACGCCAATCTACGCCTGACCACTGACCTGCCGCTTTCCTACATCGAAGAGTCGCGCCCCATCGTGCTCGACGACACGGCGTACCTGGTGCTGACGTGGGGGCCGCCTCTGGAAGCCTCGCTGGCCGAGACCTGCGAGAACTTTCTCGGTCGCACCAAGAAATACTGGGAGACGTGGGTGCGCCACGGCCGCCTGCCCGATCGCTTTCAAGAGGAGGTCGTGCGCTCCGCTCTCGTCCTCAAGCTGCACCAGTACGAAGACACCGGGGCAATCACCGCCGCCACGACCACCAGCCTGCCCGAGCACGACGGTGCCGGCCGCAACTGGGACTACCGCTTCTGCTGGCTGCGCGACGCCTGCTTTACCCTCGGAGCGCTGCGGCGCCTGGGCCAGTTCGAGGAGATGGAGGCCTTCGTCAAGTACCTCACCAACATCGGCGAGAACATGGAGCGACAGGGCGGCGCGCTGCAACCGGTGTACGGCATCTCGGGTGAAAAGACGCTCACCGAGATCACGTTGGACCACCTCGCCGGCTACCGCGGCAACCAGCCGGTGCGCGCGGGCAACGCAGCCTATGCCCAGCGCCAGCACGACGTCTACGGGGAGATGCTCGCGGCCATCAGCCCCATGTTTCTCGACCTGCGATTCAACGGCACCCCCGGCTCGCGGTCGAGCGACATCATCCACCGCATGCTGGCGCACGTCGAGACCACCCTCGAGGAACCCGACGCCGGCCTCTGGGAAAAGCGCGATGAGCCGCGCGTTCACGCCTTCACGCTGCTCATGCACTGGGCGGGCGCGAAATCGGCGGCCCGCATCGGTCGGCACCTGAACGACGTGGCGCTAAGCCAAACCGCTCACGACCTCGAAGTGCGCGCCCGGGCGCTCATCGAAGAACGCTGCTGGCGCGAGGACGCGGGCTTTTACGCCGACGCCACCGACGGCGACAACGCCGATGCCTCGTTGTTCATGCTGATCAACACCGGCTTTTTGTCGCCGGACCATCCCCACGCGGCCCGTCATGTCGACGAGCTTGCGCGGCGGCTTGCCTGCAAGGACAGCGACCACCTGTTCTACCGTTACCTCCACCACGACGGCATCGGCGAGACCGTGTCGACCTTTACCGTGTGCGGATACTGGTACGCCGAGGCGCTCGCGCGGCTCGGGCGGCTCGAACAGGCCGAAGAAATGTTCACCAAGCTGCTCGCGCACTCCAATCACGTCGGGCTGCTGGCCGAGGACATCGATCCGAGAACCGGCGCGCAGTGGGGCAACTTTCCGCAAACCTATTCGCACGTCGGCGTCATCAACACGGCGTTCGCGATCTGCCCCGACGACCTCGCGATCCTGTAAGCGCCGCGAGCGTTCGATCGAATTCGCTCCGGTCGTCCATCGTCGCCGCCTCGAAACGGCGCGGCAGAAGCGCTCGCGCGCGCCGTAACCAGACCAGTCGAACTCCGTAGTCATCTCCGGGTACCCGCTTCGATCGTTGCCGGCGCGCAGGCAGCGGTCCCCCCGAACAAGGACTAGGGAGACTATCCGACATGACATCGAAGTTGTGGCTGTGCGCCACGCTCGCGGTATTCGTGAGCGCTTGCTCTGGAGACGACGGTAGCGATGGGACCAACGGCGAACCGGGCGCGCCCGGCGAACCTGGAACACCGGGCCAAAACGGAAGCGATGGCCAGGACGGCGAAGCCGGAACGGACGGTGAACCCGGCCAGGACGGAACGGACACCACCGCCCGACTTGGCGGCGTGTACGTCATGACCAACGAGGTCGACGGCAACCGACTCGTGTCCTACGCGACCGGCGCCGACGGGCGTCTCGAGTTCATCGGCGCCACCTCGACCGGTGGCCTGGGCAGCGACGAGTTCGACGGTCCCGAAGGCCTCGACCCGCTCATCTCCGCCTACGCCGTCGAGAAGACCGAAGACGACCGGTTCGTGCTGGTCGTCAACGCCGGCAGCAACACGATTTCATCGCTGCGCGTTGAAAGTGACTTCTCACTCACGCTGGTCGACACCGAAGACACCGGCGGCGTTGGCCCCAACTCGATCGCCGTCTCGGGCGCACTCGTGTACGTGTCCAACATCGACGCCGACGGCGTGTTCAACGGCGAACCCGACCAGGAAGGCAACGTCTCGGCGTTCATTATCGGCGCGGACGGCACGCTATCGCCGGTTGCGGGCTCGACGCGCAGTCTCGCCAACCGCCCGTCGGCGGTACGCTTTTCACCCGACGGTGGTCACCTGGTCGTCGCCGCGATCAACTCCGGCTCGAGCGCGCTGGCCAGCGATAGCCAGGACGAGCTGGTGGTGTTCGACGTGAGCGCAAACGGCCTGCTGTCGAACGCGCCCGTCGCGGCCGCCACGTCCACCTTGCGCGACAACGCCGAGGGCCGAAACCTGCCGTCGGCGATTGGCTTCGAAATCGTCGAAGATGGAAACGGCGATCCGGTGGTCGTGGTAACCGAAGCGCGCGAGTTTCAACCCGACGGAGCGCCGCCGGCTTTTCCGGCGCTGCAGACCGGCTCGGTTTCGACCTGGGCCCTCGGCAGCGACGGCAGTCTCACCGCGCTACAGCTCGACGTGCTCGCCGATGAAAGCGGCGGTCTCGACGGTTCGCGAACCGCCTGTTGGGTCGCGTTCTCGGCCGACAACCGCTACTTCTGGGTGTCGAACGCCCTCGAGGCCAGCCTGTCGGCCTACAGCTTTTCCGCCGACGGCACCATCGAACTCATCGATGGCGTGGCCGCCCAGGGAACCCCGGCGACCAGCGAGGACCCGGCGACCGCCTTCGGCGAAACCGATGGCTGGATCGACCTCGACGTAAGCTCCGACGGTCGCTACCTGTACCAGCTCTACGGCCTCGACGGCACCGTCGGCGTGTACGCCATCGACGGCAGCGCGCTGACCCTGGTCCAGGAAGACAGCGGCAACCTGCCCGAGGCCGACACCCAGGGCATCATCGCCGTGGGCCCGCCTCGGTCGGTGACCAGCGCGTACGCCGGCGGCGTGTACGTGATGACCAACGGGCTGGACGCCAACCGCATCGTCTCCTACGGCCGCCGACAAAACGGCACCCTGGCGTCGCTCGGCTCGATCGCGACCGGCGGCGTCGGCAGCGACGAGTTCGACGGCCCGGAGGGGCTGGACCCGCTCATTTCCGCCTACGCCATCGAAAAAACCGCCGACAACCGCTACGTCCTGGCGGTCAACGCCGGCAGCAACACCGTGACCTCCCTGCGCGTCGAGTCCGACTTCTCCCTCAGTGTGGTCGACACCGTCGATACGCAAGGCGTGGGGCCCAACTCCATCGCAATCTCGGGTTCGCTCGTATACGTGTCGAACATTGACGAGGACGGCGCCTTTGCCGGTGAGCCCGATCAGGAAGGCAATCTGGTCGGTTTCATTCTCGGGGTAGATGGCTCGCTGAACCCGCTGCCCGCATCGTCGCGCAGCCTGGGCAACCGGCCGTCCGCGGTTCGGTTCTCGCCCGATGGCCAGTACCTGGTCGCCGCGTCGATCAACGCGGGCTCGAGCGCCCTGGCAACCGGCAGCGAAGACGAGCTCGTCGTTTACGAGGTCGGCGAAGACGGCCTTCTGTCCGACGACGACATCGACGGAGCGACGTCCACCCTGCGCGACAACACCGCCGGGCGCAACCTTCCGTCGGCCATCGGTTTCGAGATCGTCGAAGACGCCGAAGGTCGCAACATCGTCGTGGTCACCGAGGCCCGCGAGTTTCGCCCGGACGGTTCACCGCCCGCCTTTGCCGATCTGCAAACCGGGTCCGTGTCGACCTGGGTGCTCGAAAGCGATGGGACGCTGACGGCCCTGGCCCTCGACGTGCTCGCCGACGAAAGCGGTGATCTCGACGGCTCGCGCACTGCCTGCTGGCTGGCGTTTTCGCCCGACAACCGGTACTTCTGGGTTTCAAACGCCCTGGAGGCGAGCCTGTCGGCCTTCAGCTTTGCCGCCGACGGCGCCATCGAGCTCGTGGCCGGCATTGCGGCCCAGGGCAGCCCCGCCATCAGCGACGACCCGGCCACCGCGTTTTCCCAGACCGACGGCTGGATCGACCTCGACATCAGCGACGACGGCCGGTTCCTGTACCAGCTGTACGGCCTCGACGGCACCGTGGGCGTGTTCGCCGTAGACGGCAGCTCGCTCACGTTGATCGACGAGGTCTCCGGCGATCTGCCCGAGGCCGATACCCAGGGCATCGTCGCGTTCTAGAAAAGCGAACGTGCCCTTCCTCCTTTGGGCACTCGTCGTGCCGTCCCGCGCGCTGTGCGCGGGGCGGCCGTTTTCGTTTTCGGGCGCGGTCGCTAACCGCCGATGCGGGCGAGGATCTGTTTTGCCGTGGTGAGGTTTGGGTCCCCGGCCAGCGCCTCGCGCAAATACCAGCGAGCCGACACCGGATCGCCCGTCGCGTTGCAGAGCAGGCCGAGCGCCAGCAGGGCCCGAGGCCGCGGCATTCGCCCGGCCAAACTCTCTTCGGCGACGGCGCGCTCGCGACGCGCGGTTTCGTCTCGGTCTGCTCCGCGCTGAACGTCGGCGCGAAAGCGCGCCCAGGCGAGATACACCTCGTAGTCGCTGAGAGCCGGGTTGCGTCGAGCCGCGCTGGCGAACCGCGACACCGCCTGAAACACGTCGCCATCGATAAGCGCTCGCTGCCCCAGCTCGAAGTCGATTTCGGCGGCCTTGGGATCGCAGCCTTCCTGCTTCCACGTCTTCTGCAGGTCGGTGCCCTTGTCGCGCAGGTAGTCGAGGTAGCGGGTTCGGCGCTGCTCGTCGCGCAGGGTCTTGTGCGCCGAGACGACTTGTTTCCACAGCGGCTCCGCGAGCTCGCGCAGATCGCCGAGATCGACCGCTTCGAACGCCACCGGTCCGTAGCGCAACCCGAGCAGCCGCGCCGCAATGTCGACATCGGCGTGCGCGGCGGTCGGCGGCAGCTCGAGAACATCGTAGTAGGTGGCGGCGCCTTTGCGCAGACGCTGGCGACGCGCCCGCAAGTGATGCCGCAAACTCACGACGGCGCGACGCTCGGGCGTTGCATCGTCGATGGGCTCGCGACCGAGCGACAGCGACTGAAGGCAGGCGAAGGCCCACAGATGTTGAGCGGCTCGCGCCATGTCGAGGCCGTGGCCGATGTCGTCCGCGCTCTCGATGAGCGAGCGGACGGTGCGCGAACCATCGAGGCGCTTGCTGAGCTCGACGGCCGGCAGCTCGAGGGCGCGCAGCTCGCGAAGCTCGGCCAGTCGCGGGGTCGCGGCGGCGTAGTAATCGGTGTACGGCCGCAGCGCCTCGCGAACGACCTGAATCTCCGCCTTGTGCGCATGGCGAGCGACGGCAATGGCCGTCTCGTCGGGGCCGAGGCTCGCCGGCAGCCCCAGCAGTCCCACGGCGAACCCCGGGCTGAGCTGGCCGGCGTAGCGCATGACCAGGGCGCGCTCGACCCGGCGGGGGAGCTCGGCCATATCGACCCCGAGCGGCAAAAACCTGGCTCGGACCTTGGCCGCCGCCATCTCGGCGTCGCCACCCGCACCGGCAATGAGCAGCGCCGGGGGCGGAACCTGGCGTCGCCAGGCCTCGGTGCACTCCCGAATATCGACGGCCGCGAGCCCGGCCTGCAAAATGACCACGTCGGGCCGCGGGTCGGCCGCCTCGTCGGGCTGCGAGCCCTCCGACCGCGCCCAATGCACCTGATATCCCGCGCCTTCCAGCGCATCGACCCACTGGACCCCCGCGCCCAGGTCGTCGATGGCCAACTGCACGAATGCCCCGCCCACCAGGCAACTAGTTTGCCACAGGGCGCCGGGCTCGTGGGTTCGTGGCGCCAGCTGGCGAGAGGCGAACGGCGGAAACCACCAACCGGAATGCGGACACAGGGTTCCGCCCGAGAGAATGCTGACTACCACCATCAACAGGTGGTTTCCGCGCGTTCGCGTCTCAGTGGTAGCGTGGCCCGGGTTTCTGTGGTGTTTCCATCGCGTAAGAACGACGGAACACGCCCCCGCCCCTACCGGCCAACGGCCATGGCGCGCTCGATCGCCGCGAGGGCGTCGCTCATTTGAAACGGTTTGGCCAAAAAGCCGGTCGCCTCGGCCCGCTGCGCAATGACCGCGCCATCGAAGGCCGCGCTCATGACCACCACCGGCGTGCGCTTGCCCGCGGCCCGCAGCCGCCGGATGAAGGTTTCGCCGTCCTGGTTCGGGAGGTAGAGGTCACACAAGACCAAGTCGGGCTCGCGTTCGAGAACCACGTCGAGGGCGCGAAATCCGTCGACGGCAACCGCGGTTCGGTACCCCGCATGGGCGATGCGCTCGGCGAGCATGGCGGCAATGCCGGTTTCGTCTTCGACGATCAGAACGAGCGGTCGACCGCGCCCGCCCCTTCGTCCCACAACGCCGTCCACCATCCTGGGTATCGTACCCGCGCGCTCCCAGGGTGGGCGCCAGTTCTCGGCGGTCAATCCCAAAGCCGTGGCGAATGCCGCGGCGGAAGCGAGGTTCGTTTCGCCTCAGCGCTCCGAGCGTCCGGTGACAAAGCCGATGACGCCGAGGCCGAACCCGAGTGCGCCGAGCAGCGCCACCGTGCCCGTCGAGCCGCCGGTGGCCGCCTCGACGCTAGCCAGCGCGAAACGATCGGCGCCGGTGGCCAGGATCTGCGCGGGCACGTCGAGATCCGACTGGGCGCGCCACGCGGAAAGCTCGTCGATGGCGCGGTCGCCCAGCGGGCCGCGGGCGATGTACACGACCGCCAGGTACACGACCGCCGCGGCCACGACCGCGCTGCCGCAGGCCCCGAGCACCCGCGGGCCCGATCCCAGGTTCACGAACGCAATCAGCGCCAGGCACCCAACCACGAAGGCCAAACCGAGCCAGCGCAGGGCCCGCAGATCGCCCAGCCGGCGCCGCACGCGCTCGATCTCGAACAGGCGCTGTCCGCCGCTCGACGCGCGCCCGAGTAGATCGACCACATCGACCCGCAGGGGCAGCCGCGCGATTGCGTTGTGGGCGCGAAACCGCTGCAGCGCGATCACCTCGCTGGCGGCCTCGCGATTGGCGCACGCGGCGTCACCGAGAAACCGCTCGCACTGGGTATCGGCCCGACGAGCCAGCGCGTCCACCGCGCGCCCCAGCTCCGAGGCCACCGGCCGGAGGTCGAAGACCGCGGTCGTCGCGCCCTCCTCGAGGGCCTCGACGAGAGCGCCATGGGCCCCGCGCACGGTGGCGTCGAACCACGCCTGGGTCACGACGTCCGCGATGGCGGGGCGCAGGCCCGCCGCGGCAACCCGGCCGCCGCCTTGATTCACCTCGCGAGCCGCCAGTTCGCTCACCGCGTCGACCAAAGCGCCGCGGCTGTCGGCGACCCGGGCCGCCTCGACGACCTGATCCGAGTCGCCGGCAAACTGCAGCAGCGACCCGACGAAAAAGAACACGAAGAACGCCGCGATGAACAGCAGCGACAGCAGGCCCGTTACCAGGTCACGCACGTGATGGGGATTCCTTCCGCCTCATTGGGCGCCGCGGGCGCCGTCGGCCACGGTCGTAGCACGGACGCGCCTCTTGCGCGGACGAGGGCCCTGCCCCACTGTAGCGCCGTGACCGTCAAGCCCTGGGAAACACTGTCGAGCGAGGTCATCGGCGACCATCGCATTTTCAAGCTTCGGCGCCAGCGCAGCCGGTCGCTCCTGTCCGGTCGCGAGGGGGCGTTCGTCGTGCTCGAAACGCCCGACTGGGTCAACGTCATTCCGGTGACCGCCGACGGCCGCGTGGTGATGATTCGCCAGTATCGCCACGGCACCAACGACATCACCCTCGAAATCCCCGGGGGCATGTGCGATCCGGGAGACACGAAGCCGGCCGACGCTGGGCGACGCGAGCTGCGCGAAGAAACCGGCTACGACTCCGACCCGCTCGTCGAGCTGGGGGTGTGCGCTCCCAACCCGGCCACCCAGGACAACCGCATCTACACGTACCTGGCTCCCAACGCCCGGCCGGCCGGCGATCAGCAGCTGGACGGCAACGAAGAAATCGACGTCGAGCTGGTAGCGCTGCACGACGTGCCGGCCCTCATCGCCTCGGGCGCCATCACCCACGCCCTCGTCATCGCCGCGTTCTACTTTCTCGACCACCGCGATGCCGCGGCGGCCAAGCCATAAAAAAGGCGGGCCCCACGGGGGACCCGCCTTCGAACGCCAATCGGCTATCCGCGGCTAGAGGAGCTCTTTGACCGCCTCGGCCTCGGACTTCAGCTCGTCGATCGTGGCGTTGATCTTGCCCCGACCGAAATCGTTGATGTCGATTCCGCCGACGATTTCGTACTTGCCGTCCTTGCACACGCACGGGAACCCGAAGATGAGCTTTTCGGGAACGTCGTAGCTGCCGTCGGAGGGCACCGCCATGGACGCGTACGCCCCCTCGGGCGTGCCGAGCCACCAGTCGCGCATGTGGTCGATGGCCGCGTTGGCCGCCGACGCCGCCGACGACGAGCCGCGCGCATCGATAATTGCTTTGCCGCGCTGCTGCACGGTGGGGATGAACTCGTTTTCGATCCAGGCCTGGTCGTTGACCAGCTCCGCGACGCTCTTGCCGCCGACCTGCGCGGTGAACGGGTCCGGGTACTGCGTGGCCGAGTGGTTGCCCCAGATGGTCATCTTCTCGACCTCGGTGACGTCCTTGCCGAGCTTGTGCGCAATCTGGCTCATGGCGCGGTTCTGGTCCAGGCGCACCATCGCGGTGAAGTTGGCGGCCGGCAGGTCGGGCGCGTGGTGCATCGCGATGTAGCAGTTGGTGTTGGCCGGGTTGCCGACGACCAGCACCTTGACGTCGCGGTCGGCAACCGCGTTGAGCGCCTTGCCCTGCCCGGTGAAGATCGGCCCGTTCGACTTGAGCAGATCCGCGCGGAGCATTCCCTTGCCGCGCGGCTTGGCGCCGACCAGCAGGGCGATCTGCGTGTCCTTGAAGCCGACCATCGGGTCGTCGGAGGCCTCCATTCCCGCGAGCAGCGGGAAGGCGCAATCGTCGAGCTCCATCATGACGCCTTCGACCGCCTTCATCGCGGGCGGGATGTCCACGAGTTGAATGATGACGGGCTGGTCCGGGCCCAGCATGTTCCCCGCGGCAATGCGGAAAAGTAGGCTGTAGCCAATTTGGCCGGCAGCGCCGGTCACGGCGACGCGAACTGGTTTTTTCATTCGTAATTCCTTGGAGTTGGGCGTTTTTCCGAAGACGCGGGCGGTTATATCAGGACTTGTCCCGTTGCGACAGGCGGCAGGGTGACCCGCCGAGATGTCGCGGGGGCTCAGCGGGCGCGCTACCCTCGATCCTGGTGGATGGGGAGCGGCTCTTGGAGTGGCTGCGGGCGCTGGCGAAGGGAGACCTGACCTGGCGGATTGGCGCGGCCGGTGAGCGAGAACAGTCGGAAGTGGCGGCTTTGCTCGAGCAGGTCCAGCTGCAGTGGAGCCGCGAACGGCAGCGCTCCCTGGAGCAAACCGCCGGCGCCATCGCGCAAGTAACCGAAGTCTACGAGCGCGAACGCAAGCTGCTCGAGGTGATTGCCGATGGCCTGCTGGTAGCCGACGCGGACGGGCGCGTTCTGCGAATCAACGAAACCATGCTCGGCTGGCTCGGCCGCGACTCGAGCGAGGTCGTTACCCACCACGTGAGCGAACTGCTGGCAGGCGAGTCCGGCTGGCTCGAGTCCCTGATCGAATCGTCGGTGGCCCGGGACATCGCCCTCGACCTGCAGGGCCGTGACGAAGTCATTCCAATGAACGTGACCGGCAGCGTGACCCGGGACCACCGCAACCGGGTGCGCGAGATCGTGTTGCTCGCCCGAGACGTGCGCGAAGCGCGCCGGGCCGACGAGGTCCGCCGACAGCTCATCCACGCCGACCGCCTGGCGCTGCTCGGCACCATGGCCGCCAGCGTTGCCCACGAGATCAACAACCCGGCTTGCTTCGTGCTCGCCAACCTTCAATACAGCCGCACCCTGCTGGCGACGCTGCAGCAGAGCTTCGATAGCGTGCGCAGCGCCCTGCCCTCGGGCGAGCGCGAGGCGTTCGAAAGGTCCCGCGGCGCCGCCGTCGACGACGCCCTTTCCGAAATGCTGGACATGGCGCAGGACAACGCCCAGGGCATCGAGCGCATCTCCCGTATCGTGCGCGACCTGCGCAGCTTTTCGCGCAGCGACCAGGGGCGGCCGGAGGAGCTCGACCCCAACGAAGAGATCGAGGCGGCCATCAACATGGTGGCCAATCGCATCTCGCACCGGGCGCAGCTCGTGCGCAACCTGGCCCCGCTGCCGCGCGTGACCGCCCAGCAAGGTCAGCTGGCACAGGTCGTCATGAATCTGCTCGTCAACGCGGCCGACGCCATCGAAGACGCCGGCCAGGGAGACCACACCATCACCGTGTCCACGCGGGTCGATGGCGACTGGATGGTCGTGGAGGTCCAGGACACCGGCAACGGCATTCCCGCCGAGATCCACGACCGCATCTTCGAGCAGTTCTTTACGACCAAGCCCGTCAACCGCGGCACGGGCCTCGGGCTTTCCCTGTGCGCCGACATCGCGCACAACCACGGCGGCACCCTCGACTTCGACAGCCAGCCGGGCCGCGGGACGCGCTTCGAGCTGCGACTGCCCACCGACGAAAGCCGCAGCAAGAAGGCCCGAGGCGGCAACGGCGGGCGCGAGCGAAGCTCCTCGGCGGCCGGCCCCGGGTCGGGCGGCGGACGCATCCTGCTCGTCGACGACGAGCCGCTCGTACTCAAGTCCATGCGTCGCACGCTGTCTCCGCCCCACGAGGTCGTTTGCGTTCGCGATGGCAAGCAAGCCATCGAAGCCATCGAGCAGGGCCCCGAGTTCGACGTCATCCTGTGCGACATGATGATGCCGGGAGTCGACGGCGTCGATGTCTACGAGTACCTGCGCGACCACGCCCCCGCGCAGGTCGCGCGCATGGTCTTTTGCACCGGCGGCGTGTTCACCAAGCGCGTCGAAGACCTGCTCGAGTCCACGCCCAACCTGGTGGCGTCCAAACCGCTCGACTACGAAACGTTGCGCGCCCTGGTCGAACGGGTTCGCAACGGCGACCAGGACGCGGCCCGGCTCGACTCGTCACGCGTCTAGGCCGCCCGAGCCACCGGCGCTACAGTTCGTCGAACAGGCCGAGCGCAGCGGTCTCGGACAGATCGCGCAGCGCCGCCCAGGCCCGCACGGACGCCCCCTTGCCGTCGACCCGCGGGGAGTAGGCGGCGATGCCGCCAAAGCCGGGCACCACGGCGACGATAGCGCCGGAGATGCCGCTTTTGGCCGGAATGCCGACCTCGTACGCGAACTGCCCCGAGTCGTCGTGCATACCGCACGCGAACATGACCGCCACCGCATCGCGCGCGCAGTGCCGGTTGACGGTGCCGCCCTCTCCCGCCAGGCCGGCCGCCATGCGCGCCAGGTCGCCGACGCCGAGCGTGCGCGAGCAGTTCCGAAGGTAGAGTTCGAGGGCGCGCTCGACATCGTCTACGTGACCGAAGCTGCGCAGCAAGTAGCCGATGGACCGGTTGCGGCGGGCGGCCCTGCGCTCGGAGTCGAGCAGCTCTTTGTCGATATCGAGGGCAATGCCGGCAAAATTGCCCGGGTCCTCCTGCTCTTCGAGCAGCTCGGCCACGGCGATCGCGCCCGCATTGCCAAGTGGATTGAACGCCCGGTGGGTATCGAGGCGCAGGTCGATGGCGTCGAAGCTGTTGCCGCTAGGCTCGACGTCGACGCGCTCGTACACCGCTTTCGGATCGCGCGCCAGCGCCAGGGCAAATGCAAACGGGTTGGCAGCCGCCTGCAGCGAGAACCGGCACTGCGAATCTCCGCGTTCGACCAGGGGCCCGTCGGCAGGCTGTACCGCGATGGCGAACAAGTGCGGATCCGTGTGCGCAAGCTCGGGCGCGTAGGTGGCAACGCCCCCGCCATCGACGAAACGCTGGCGCTCCATCGCGCCGTCGAGCGCCTCCGAAAGCTCGACCTGGCTGCACCGCTTGGGACCGCGCGCGAACACGCTCGAGCGCGTCTGTGCCGACAGCGCTCGCATGGCCGCCAGACCGCGCACACTGTTGCCGCGGGCGTCCAGCCGCGGAGAGAACGCCGCCAGCGCGCCCGCGCCGGGAATGGCGCACACGACACCGCCGGCCACGCCGCTTTTGCCGGGCAGGCCCACCTCCAGGGCGAACCGCCCCGAGCCGTCGTACATGCCGCAGGTCATCATGACCGTGAGCACGTCCCGGGCCCACTCGCGCGCCACGACCTGCTGTCCAGTGATGGGGTTGCGCCCGCCGGTGGCCAGGGTGGCGCCCATGACCGCCAGGTCGCGGCAGGTCACCGCCACCGAGCAGCTGCGCAGGTACAGTTCGAGCGCATCGCGCGGTTCGTTCAGGCCGCCGAAGTGGGCGATCAACTCGGCGATCGCGCGGTTGCGGTCGGCGGTTTCGTACTCGGATCGATACACCGCCTCGTCGACCTCGAGTTCGCGACCCGCGAACCGACTGAGCACCGCTCTCGGATCCGGGCCACCGACCAGCATGTCCGCCACCGCGATGGCCCCGGCATTGACCATCGGGTTGTGGGGCAGGTGCGTCTTCTCTTCGAGGCGCACGTACGAGTTAAAGGGCTTGCCCGTCGGCTCCACGTCAACCCGGGCGAGGACCCGGCGACGCCCAAACCGCTCGAGAGCCTCCGCGTACATGAAGGCTTTGGCTATCGACTGAGCCGTAAACGCTACCTCCGCATCGCCCACGGCCGCCACCCTGCCGGCGGCGTCGCAATGGGCGAGGCCAAACGGCCGCGGGTCGGCGCGGGCGAGCTCCGGGATGTAGTCGGCAAGCTCGCCGCCGTCGAGCGGCAGCGCATCCCGGTAGGCGGCGTCGAGATCGGGCGCGTCCATGACGCGAACTGTACGACGACCCGCCGGGTTATGGGCCGCGTCGGGCTACCGCGCGCGGCCGGGGTCCGGCATTCGGTGCGGGCACCGCAAGATGAAGGCCGCGCCGCAAGCCATGAACGCCGCCACGCCGGCAAGCGCCAGGGGCGGGAGACTCGACGTAAGCAGCAAAAGCACCAGACTCGCCGCCATCGTGCCCAGCGCCATTGCCTTGGCCCGCACCGGGATGATGCCGTGGTTGCGCCAGTGCCGCAACGGCGGCCCGAAACGCGGATGCTCGTACAGCCAGTCGTGAAACCGCCGCGAGCTGCGCGAAAAGCAGGCCAGCGCCAGAATCATGGGCCCCGTGGTCGGGATCCCCGGCAGAGCGACACCGATAGCGCCAATTGCGAAGCACAGCCAACCGGCAATGAACCACAACGCTCGTCGGGCCTGACTGCGTTCGACCTGTTTCTTCGGTGCCACCTTGTTACCGTCGCCCAGTTCGTCCTCAGCGTACATCGCCCGAGCGGGGTGACTCTTGAGGGGCACCGTCGAAGTTATCCGTTTAGCTCGAGCAGCGCCTCGGCAAGGCGCCGGTGCCCCGTCTTGACGAGCAGCGACCGCACCTGGCTCTTGATCGTGTTCTCGGACACGCCCAGATGCGCCGCCATGCGTCGGCGAGGAACTCCCTCCGCCGCGCGCTCGAGTATGCGCCGCTCGCGCGGGGACAACGAATAGCGGCGTGCGAAACGCGCCAGTCGCTCACTCGCTTCCAGTGCATCGCTGTCGCCCACCCTCGACGCGAAATCGCGCAGGTTCTCGAGACACATGGGCTTCATCGCGAACTCGGCGCCGAACACCTGCGTTCGATTGATCGCGCTGGCGTCGCAGACTCCCGTGGCGACGAGCGCAGGCGCCGTTGGGTAGTACTGTCGAAACTCCTCCAGCACATCGAGACCCGACCCGCCCGGCAAGACGATGTCGAACACACCACCGGAGAAATCGCGTTCTAGATCGTGGATCGCCGCACATGCATCGGCGACGTCGCGAGCAACGACGACGTCGAAGCCGGTGAGCTGTTTCGAGTACGCCGCCGCCACGCGCACATCGTCTTCGACAAGCAACAGCGATAGAGCCCCCCCTCGCAGCATGCAAGCAACCCTAGCCGACGCGTTTCTCTCGGGTCACGCGGGAAATTCGTCCTTCGAGAGCGAACTTCGGCCATTCCAGCTACGCGAATCGACGCTCGTGATCGAACGCTGCGAAAGCCGGTTGCTCACCGACGAGTCGACGCTTGCAATCGCAACGACGCGTAAGCCAGTCGGCCAACGAAACCGCCTCGCTGCGAGCGAAACGGTCCCACACAAAGCCGGGCATCTCAGACATTCACCGACCTTCGGCGACGTTGTGGACCTCCCACACCAGTTCAGCAAGCGTCGCCTGGCCGGTCTTATCAAGCGTCGATCGCACTTGCGTCTTCACGGTGTTCTCGCTGACGCCCAGGGTCTCTGCGACCTCGCGGCGCGGCAGTGATGTCGCCGCCATCGCCACCACTTGCGTCTCGCGCAACGACAGCCCCGAACGCTCGCCCACGTAGGCCAGGGCGCGAGCGACATTTGCATCCGACACCCACTCGCATGCAATCGCGAAGCGCAAAAACGACTGCATGGCGCCCGTAAACGCCGGCTTGCAGATGTAGGTAGCGTGAAGCAACTGCACACTGTTGATCAATGCCGGGTCCAACGACGACGTCAAAATCGCGATCGGCAACCCCGCGTCGGCTCTACGCAGTTCCTCGGCGACATCGAGTCCACTGCCGTCGGGCAAGCCAAGGTCCAACACCGCGCCGCACAGGGCTCGCTTGCCGCTGAGCCAGTCGCGCGCTTCCCATACGCTGGACATGGCAGCGGTCGGCAATGCGCCGCGAATCACGCGCATGATGACACGCGTGACGTCGACATCGTCTTCGACGACCAGCAGCGTGCCGTTCGTGCGCCGCACCGCGAAGAGTATGAAGCACTCGCTTCAGCTCGCTATCACCCATTGGGGTGAACCGACGCGAAGTCGCCGCTAGCCGCGCGGATTCGCGGGGGACGCGCTCACCCCCAAGGGAGGATTGAGACCGATTTGCACGACCTCTAGGTTGGGAATGCAGACGGCTTGCGTAGGAGCCGTCGAAGAGAATCGGTCACACACCTGTTTTGGGCGACGAACCACGCAATCCGGCCTGTCCGGCTCAAGTGCGCAGCGCGGAGACGCAAGCGTGACAACAATTCTTCTCGTCGATGATGACAACGAGTTTCGGTCGTCCATCAAACGAGACCTGCAGCGCCAGGGGTTCGACGTGTTCGTCGCGGATTCCGTCTCGTTGGCGCTACAGCAGCTTGAGCAGGTCGACGGAGTCGACGTCGTTCTCACCGACCTTTGCATGCCGGGCGAAGGCGGGCTCGAGCTGCTCCGCGCAGTTGCACGGCGTTGGCCCGACACATCGATGCTCTTGATGAGCGCCTTTGCCAGCGCACGCGACTACCAGACAGCCATGGACCTTGGTTCAGCGCAGGTGCTGAACAAGCCGTTCTCACGAGCCGATCTTCGTTCCGCGCTATCGCGCGCGCTCGAATGTCGCCGCGGGTTTCACGGCACGATTCACGGCCTCTCCCTGGTGGACATTCTGCAAATGTTCCACGTTGCGAGGCGCTCGGCCTGCGTGACGCTCGGCCCAGACCGGCGCATCTATCTTTCGGCCGGCGAAATCGTGCACGCCGTCGCCGAGTCGCGCGAGGGGGTTTGCGCACTGGCAGCGTTGCTCGATCGCGACGTGGGTCATCTGCACACATCACCGCTGCCGGTCCGCGTCGATGCCACCATCACAACGCCGTTCGACCGCCTGCTTCTCGAGCTCTTGCAGGCCCGCGACGAGCGCAGCGGGCGAAGCGTCGCATCGAATCGCGTCGACGACTCGGCCGAGCTCGACCTGTCTGCCCTCGACGAACCGCCGCCGGCTCGAGCCGCGGATGGCGAGCTGCGCCAAAGTGCACTCGAGTGGTTCGCGGCGAGCGGGGTCGAGTTCGTCGGCCGCGACGCGCTCATCCTCGCCGCCCGGGTTTCGTCCAACCACACCACGGTGGTGCGGGGCGGAGTCGCGGCCAGCGCGTATGCCCCTGAGCTCCGCCTAGTGGCGCAAGCCGGGATGCGCTTTACCAGCGGCGCCCGCCGAGGCTCCTACGCGCATCTTCGCGCAGGCGTCGGAGTGGCTCTCACCTGGAACATCGACGACGACCTGCTCGTAGGCATCGTCGAGTCGATCGAAACCGAATCGGACGTCGGATGGTTTCGCCTGCATGCATCGGCGCTCACGCGTTGCGTTGGCGACTGACTGATAGCTCGCCGGGCGATGCAGCTGCGGGCGTTAACGACAAGGAGATAGGAATGGGAAAAATCGATGACGCTTGCAAAGAAGTGGTGACCAGCGTCGACGGCGCCGTCGCCGCCGGTGTCGTTGACCTGGACACCGGAATGCTGTTGGGCATCTACAACGCGGCGCAATACACCCAGACACTCAACGAGATCGTTGCCGGGGCGACCATGGACATGTTTCGCGGCAGCAACGTAGGACGCGTCGAGCAAATGGTGCGCGCCCACCGGGGCATACCCGAGGACGGAGCTCACTACTTCGAGGAGGTTCACGTTACGTCGGCCAACAACTACCACTTCATGAAGACCATCAAAGGCGGCAAAGCCGTCATTGTCCTGATCACCAAACGCACGACGAACATCGGCATGGGCTGGGCCCAACTCAAGTCGGTGATCCCCAACGTCGAGCCCCTGGTGCCTTGATTCCAATCTGACGAGCTCGACTCGCACGTATCCACAACCAGCAAAGGAATTGAACGAATGTCTCTCGACAACGTAATCCTAGAAGTTCAGAGGTCTGTCCCCGAGTGCGTCGCCATTGGCGTCGTCGACATGAAGACCGGCATGCTGCTGAGCGTAAAGACCCTGGACAGTCACCCGCAGGAGGTTCTCGACCTGGTCGCCGCTGCAACCGGGGACCTCTACCAGGGCTCGAACGTGTCCGCCATCGAGGCCGCGTTTCGCAAGTCGCGGGGCGTGACGGACGACGGCCACCACTACTTTCAAGAGATCATCGTCCTGTCCGACAACCTCATTCACGTGTTCCAGCGTCTCAAGCGCAACCCGGACATCGTGATGACCTGCGTCATGCGCGGAAACGCCAACCTCGGCATGGTGCTGACCAAATCGCGGCTCGGCCTTCCCAAGGTGGAAGCGGCGCTCTAGTCAGGACCCCTCATGGGCGCTCCGCAACCCTCAGCGATGCACGCGCGCAACTCTTCCGTCGTCGATATGCGTGGAGTGGTGCAGCTGCTCGAGCGCGTGGAGGACCTGGGCCCCGGGGCCAACGGCACGCTGTTTCTCGACGGCGCGTCAGGCCCCGGGGGCGCGGTGTTCGTGGACAACCGGCAGATATGCTGGGCCGCCGGTCGCGGGCAGTCCCGGCGTCTGACCGACATGCTGATCGAACGCTCCGACACCTTGTCGAGAGACGAAGTCGAGGAGGTCATTCGCGCCTGCAGGGCTTCGGAGCAGCCCATTGGGCAGGCGCTCGTCGGCAGCGGGCTGGTCACCGCGGCGCAGCTCGAAACCGCGCTCATCGACCACACCAGCGAATCGCTCATCGCGTTGAGCAGGTCGAGCGCAGCCCCGCGCTGGGTCGAACACCGGAACGGCTTTTCGCCTCGATGGCGTCTCGCTCCCACGGACGCGCTCGCCCACGTAGCCGCGCTAGCGGCCGGAATCGCCGCGCCCAACGTCGAGTGGATTACCGAGGTTGGAGCGGCGGTCGTGGTCTACGGACGTTCGACGTCACTGGGCATTGTGCCCGTTGCCACCTCGGGCACCGACAACCTGGGAGTCCGCGACATGGCCGAGCTCGGTCCCTGGATCGCCAGCGAGATGGATTTAGGCCGGGCCATTGACGGCGAAGCTCGCAACGTGGTTCTCAACACGGCCGCTGGCCTGGCGCTCTCGGCCTGGTCGGAGGACGACCTGCTGTACGCGGTTTTCTGCCCCGGCAAGAACGTGCTCCCGCGCGTCCTCGGCCGTTACCTGGAGCGCAGGAGATGACGCCTCATGCCCCTGCTCGATGAACTCAGCAATCGGATCGTCGCCAACATTGTCTACGACGGCATGGGGATGGCGGGCAAAACGACCAACCTTGCCCAGCTTTGCACCTTCTTCACGGACAGACGGCGCGGCGAACTCTACACGCCACAAACCATCAATGACCGGACGGCGTATTTCGATTGGCTTCGGCTCGACGCCGGTCTCGTTATGGGGCGCTGGCTTCGCTGCCACCTGTACTCGGTACCGGGGCAGACGTCGCTTTGGCGACGGCGAGCTCGCATCCTGGACCGGGCCGATGTCGTCGTGTTCGTGGTCGACTCGACCCGGTCGGGAATCGCTCGGGCGCGCGACCGGTTTCGGCGGCTGTGTGAGTTCGCCGCCGGGCGGTCGCTTCCGCTCGTCGTACAGGCCAACAAGCAAGACGCGAAAGCGGCCCTGGGAGCCGAGCAGGTGCTCGCCGAGCTGAATCCACCGACAGCCGTGCCGGTTGTGGGAGCCCAGGCCAACGACAGCGTGGGGGTCCGCGAAACAGCCGTCATCGCCATCCGCTCGGCGGCCGACGCGGCTCAGGCGTTCCTCCTCGAACACGGGTTCGAAGGCCTCGCCCCCCTCGATAGCACGCCTGACGACCTGCTGGAGTTTCTGCGCGGCGACGACCCGGACGTCCCCCTCGGGGCAGCCCTCGAGTTGCTCGACGACGGGTTGCCGCCGGCGCCGACGGTCCTTCCGCTACCGGAGCCCGCGCCTCAGATCCTCACCGTCGTCGTTGGCGACGACCCGACCGTCGACTGTACCGAGACAGAGAACGGGCTCGAACCTGTGCCCGAGGCCGAGACCGACGCGGACGTGGGAGTCAGGCCTATCGCGCGGGTCGCCACCATGGTCCGGGCTCCCTGGCCCTCGGCGACGGTTCCGAGCGGGTTCATCTGGCCGGGAAAGCGCGGGCGCGAGGTCCTCGCGGCGCTCGACTTCGAATCGGCCCGACCTCGACCGGACCTGATCGCGCAGCCGGGCCACAGCGACGGCAGTGGTCGCGACGACGTCGCCTTGTTCGAGCTCGACGGATGGTGCCTCAAAACGTCGGCGCGACGGCGCTACGCCGACAGCGACGACGCCCGCACCGCCCTCGCCCACCTGGCGCGCGCCAAGATTTCACTCGGGCCGCTCCTGATGAACGACACCATCCTCACGTTGGCCCCGGGCGACGACGATTGCCTGTGGCTGTGGACCCTGGCGCCATGGCGAGCAAGCCTGCGGGCCAGCATGCGAGATGCCGACAACGACCTGGAGCTCGCGTCGGCACTGCAAAACTACGCCACCGCCGTGGTGGATTCCATCGAGCTCGCGGCCAACCGGGGGCTGGTGCTCGATGTTCACCCGAGCAACTTTGCGGCCACCCCCGACGGCCTGTTCTATCTCGACGACGACATCCTGCTGGGGTCGAAACTGCCGGCTATCGGCCACGCGATTTTGCAGAGAGTCTCGGAGTATTCCGATCGCGTCGAGGTTGTCGAATCGTACCTCGCCCGCCTGGAACAGCAGCTCGAGGCCAGACTGCCGCTCGGCACCGTGCAGCAGCTTGGCATCGCCGACGCCATTGCCCGGGCGAGCGCCGGCGCCCCCGCAGCCATCGCAGCGCGCCGGCGTCTGCTCGATGCCCTCGCATCCGCGGCCACCACGTGAGGATCGCCCTGATGGCCGACGTGCACGCAAACCTCAGCGCCCTCGAGGCCGTGTTGAGGGATTTGGACGGCCAGGGCGCCGACATGGTTATCAACCTCGGTGATGTCGTTGGCTACAACGGCGAACCGGCCGCGTGCATCGACGCCGTTCGCGAAGCCAGCGATGTTGTTCTGGCCGGCAACCACGACTGGGGCGTGGGCCGACGCGACGAAGCGACAGGCACCAGCAGCACCGCCCGCGCCGTACAAGACTGGACCCGCCGGACCGTGAGTCCGTCGGCCGTCGACTACCTCGCCTCGCTTCCCAACATCGTGGTGAGCGACCAGTTTGTCGCGGTGCATGGGTGTTTTCTCAATCGAACCCACGTGACCGGCTACGTCACGACAACGATGCTGGCAGCCAACCTGGCCGCGGTTTCGACGGCATCGCAATGGGCCCCCCTGGCCTTCTGCGGCCACAGCCACCTACCCATCGCCGGGTTTCGCCGCGGCGATGAAGTCGCCGAGCCGCGTTGGAACGACGTGTTCGAGTGGCCGGAGGCAGCGGACGCCGTCCTCATCAACCCCGGGGCCGTGGGGCAGCCGCGCGATCGCGATCCGCGGGCGGCCTACGCCCTTGTCGACACGACCAGGCGGCGCGCTGTGCTCCGCCGCGTCGAATACGACATCGCCGCCACCGCAAGAGCCAACCAAAACGCCGGGCTGCCCGGCGAGGTGTCCGACCGGCTCTGGGAAGGAAGATAGCGTGATCAACAGCTGTGCACTCCTGGTGAAGGACGGAGCCATTCTCGGTACGTCGGGACCGCTCCTTAGCGGCATCGACCTCGAAATCCCACGGAACGCCGTCACGGTGGTCATGGGCCCGGCGGGCACCGGCAAGAGCGCTCTTTTGCGCGCTCTCTCGGGCTCCCTGGTCGCCGACCGTCAGCTGCTGCGCGGTGTCTGGCGCACCGACGACGGCCGGCCGATCGATTCGAAACGCGGACAGGTTCTATGCCCGCAGCCTTCCCGCGGTTCGACCATTGGAAGCTGGGCCTGGCGCGAAGCGCTGGCGAGCAGCGCGACCGCGGTGTTTCTCGATGAACCCACGGTTGGCTGCAGCGATGACGAGAAAGCGGAGCTCGCCGCGATGCTAAAGGAAACCCGAGCCCGCACGGTCGTCTTGATCACCCACAACCTGCTGTTCGCGCGCGAGGTCGCCGACTTCGTCTGCTTCGTTTGCGCAGGCGCCGTGGCCCCCGTCGTGGGCGCGCGCCAGTTCTTTGCGGAGCCCCCGTCCGAGCTGGCGGCGCGCTTCGTCGCAACCGGGAACTGCTGGCCGGCGCCGGAGCCGCCAGAGTTGCCCAGCCACTTTCGCTGGATACGCGACGAGACTCTTGCCGGGATGGGGCGCCCCGGCCTCACTCGAGACGCGGCCGTCGACCTCGAAGCGATCGCCAGCGCGGGGGTGGGTCTGCTGGTATCGCTCACGGAGGAGCCCTATCCGCCCGCGGAGCTACGCTCCTACGGCATTGAGCCCCGGCACTTCGCCATCAAGGACATGGGCGTTCCCGCCATCGGACCGACCGCGAGCCTGTGCAGCTACATCGAGCGCCAGGAAAAACGAGGCAACCCCGTAGCGGTCCACTGCCACGCGGGGCTCGGTCGGACCGGGTTGCTGCTGGCCAGCATGCTCGCGTGGCATGGGGCCGGTGCCGACGAGGCCATTGCCCGGGTGCGCCGGGCGCGGCGCGGCTACATTCAAAACCACGCCCAGGAAACGTTCGTGCGCCGATTCGCCGCACAGATGGGCGGCGGTCCCTGAGCCACGCCCGCCAGCGAGAGCGGGGCCGCTACGCCGCTACGCCGCTACGATGGCGCGGTCGAGCGGCACCAGGAACGCCCGATTGGCCCGAGGCTCGAAGCGGGAATCCGGGAACAGCTCGAACGGGCGATCGGCGATGTCGACGCCTTCGAGGCGGCCGGTGAGCGTCCGCCAGGCCAGCGGTCCCTCGGTCTTGACCTCGCGAATGTGGCAATGCTGCTTTCGTTCGCTCGCGCGATAGCGAGCGGCATCGGTGCGAGTCTTAAAAACGTAGACCAGCGCCCCGGTCAGCTCCTGGCCCTCGTACACGATGAACCCCGACAGGTACTCGTTTTCGACCAGCCCATCGCAATAGTCGCAGGCGTAGGAAGTAAAGAGAGGGCGCATTTCGCGCTTGCACGACGGGCACTGCACACCGATCTCGTATCACTTTGCCCGCCCGTCACCGAGGCAAAAATTCGCAGCCGCGCAAGCTGCTGGGATCCCGTCGCGCGCCGCGGAAAAGCCGGCGTAGCGAGCGTGAGGCAGCCTACGAGGGTTGCACGACGTCGCTGTCGGCGCCTCGCTTTGTCTCGCGGGCTGCCCTGCGCAGAAACACAAACGCAACCAGCGCAGCCGCCCCGCCGCCAACCAGATTGGCCGCGAGCTCGCTGGCGTAGATCCACTGCGCGTGAGCGCTGGTGCCGCGGGCGACGAGGCCACCAACGAACGCCACCGGTATCATGACCAAAACAACGCGAGCGAGCGAGATCAAGAGCGCCACGCTCGCGCGCCCGACCGCGTTGAAAACGCCAACGCCGACAATCAAAACGCCGTAGCCGGCGTAGCCCCAGGACGCGAGCGACAGGTAGTCGCTCACCGACGCAACCACCGCCGCATCGTCGGTAAAGACCCGCCCCAGGGCCTCGGCGAAGACCGTGAACAAGGCGGCGACAACCAGGCCATACGCCACCGAGAACCCGCCGGCGTACCGCACCGCACGGGCCGCGCGCTCGACCGAGCCGGCCCCCCAGTTCTGGCCGACGATGGCCCCGATCGAGCCGGACAAGGCCAGCAGGGGAACCACGGCAAACGACTGCAGGCGACCGGCAGCGCCGTAGCCGGCGACGGCATCGGGGCCAATGGTTGCCAAAAACGCCGTCAGAACGCTCAAGCCGATGGGATTGATCGAGTTGGAAACCGCCGCGGGACCGCCCACTCGAACTAGATCTTTGCCCCCCGATCGCCACTGCGCCCACGGCAGGCGATGACGGCGAATCGGCAGCTCACTTCGCTGCACCCAGACCATCGCCAGCCCCGTCGCCAAAACGTACGCGCCCACCGATGCGTACGCGGCGCCGGCGACGCCGTAGCTGGGAAAGGGGCCCCAGCCCGCGATCAGAAGGGGATCCAGGATCCAGTTGGCGATGGCAATGGTCCACAGCACCGACGACGAGCGCAGAGCGGCCCCCTGCGCGCGCAGGCAACCGTTGAGCGCCTGGCCGATCAGCAGCACCGGAAAGCCCAGGGCAAACGGCTCGACGTACGACTCGATGAGCGGCAGCAGCTCCTCACCGGCGTTCATCGCGCGAAACAGCGGCGTCATGCCGGCGCGCAGCGACACCGCGATCACCGTGCCCACGCCCACTGACAGCGCCACGCCGATCGAGGCTCGCTGCGCCGCCCGCTCCTCGTCGCCGGCGCCCAGAGCGCGGGACAGCACCGAGTTGATGCCGACCATCACGCCCACGCCAACGCTGCCCAGCGCCACGGTGATCGGAAAGATGAAGCTGATGGCGGCGAGCGCGTCCGCGCCGACCCGGCCGACGAAGTACGCGTCGATGATGCCAACCGACATCAAGCTCGCGACGCCCAACACCATCGGCGCCGTCTGTTGCCACAGGTGCCGGGGAATCGATCCGGTGGTAAGCGACGCCATCGACGTCGCGTGTATAGCCCGAGATGCCCCGCCGATCCGGCCTATTGGCCCGCGATCAGCCGCTCGCGCTCGGCCCGGGCCCAGCCGAGGAAGTGGAGGAACCGTTCCTTCGAAACGGCGCCGCGGAGCCCGCCCATGGGGTAACCCTCGGGATCGACCGCGATCACCGTGGGGACCGAATTCACGCCCAATCGCTTCGCGTGATATTTGCCGGCCGTCGAGTCGAAGTCGTAGCGAAAGAACTGGACCGACTCCAGCCCGTCCGCAACGGCGGGGTCGCTCAGCACCTGCGTTTCGAACCGGTGACACGGCCCGCACCAATCGGCATAGAACTCGATGATGAGCGGCTTGCCTGCGCCGTTAGCCCGGTCGACCGCCGCGTCCCAGCTGCTGCCACCGCACGAGACGACCGCCAGCATCAGGCCGGCAGCAACCAAAACAAAACGCGCGACGTACAGCGGGGCCTTCATTCCGCTCCGGATATCACGGGCGCTCGCAGCCCCCGCCCCGAAACTGGAGGCAGCCCCAGGCTCTGACCCGAAGTGGGCCAGAGCCTGAGGCATGCCGGGCCAGCGCGCCGGCCTCCCGGCTAGATGCAAACGCTGCCGGGACCGTCAGAAACCACCGCGCAGACCTGGCCGTCCGGGCATTCGGGCGTGCCCTTGCAGGGGATTTCGCACGAGGCGCGCTTCGCGCCGTCGATGCCCCAGTAGTCGACGCACTCGAGGCCGTCCGCGCAGGTCTCTCCGCCGGAGCAGGGCTGTCCTTGTGCCACGACAACGTCGGCCGACGGCACGGCGAGTACGACGATTTCGGCCGTGGCCGCCGGCGGTAGCCTGAGGCTGCACAGCGCAAGGCCATCCGGCTCACTGGCGCACGGCTCGAGCAGTCCCGGCGCGAGCGGTCGATCGTCCTCATCGAGGTAGATCACGTTAGCCCGCTCGGCACGCCCGGCCGCTACACTCCGGGTCGCCGCGCCGCGCAGTCGCAACTCCGCCTCGCCGCCGGCGCTGCGGCGCTCCACGGCGAGTTCCTCGACGCGCGCGCCATCCGGCGCGGCTCGTGCTGTTGCCGCAAGCGCGGGTCGAATGCTGACCGAGGTGAACTCTCGCGCGGCCCATCCGTTGAGCCAGGTGAACGACCACAGCGACTCGCCCGGCGCGACGCAGTCGCTGCGAACCTCGCCATCGACGATGCCAGCCGAACCGTAGAGGCGAGTTCCCAGGACTTGCGGCTCGCCGGCGCCGCCGAACACGAAATCGAGGCCGTCAATGCAAACCACCTCGGGCTGAGCGGAAACCAGCTCCGCCATCAGCAAGACGCTCGGGCCCACCTCGCGAGAAGCGACGACGGCAAGCTCGAATGCCTCGGCCCCCCAAAGCGTTGCGCTCACCGGCTTCGCCGAGCTCGGCTCCGGTTCGCGCTTCACCCGGAACCGGGTGCCGTTGTTCGAGAACGCCTCGACCAGGTCGAAGCCATGCAAGGTCTCGATCGAACCACCGGGGTCCTGGTCCGGGCCCGCGCCGGGCTCGGACTCACCCGTGCCACCAGAGCCCGGCGCAGTTTCGAACCCCGGAGTCACTTCGGGGTCTGCGCCGGCTCCGTCCGGGGTCCCGCCTGCTGGCGTAGGTCGAGGAACCTCCCAGGGCGTCGGCGAAATGCCGCTGTCGTCGGGCCCCTCGTCCACGCAACCAGCGGCGGCGGCGACCAGGGCAAACGCAAGAGCAGATGTAGAGGCAAGAGTAGAGGAAAGCGTAGAGGGCTTGTGCATGATGCCGCCCCAGTGCACGCCGCGTGCCCCCACGCAAGTTGCCAGACTCTGTGACACTGATGCGATACGCGCCGGAGCAATGATGCTCGCGCGAGCATCATCCGCTCACGCCACTCGCGCGAGCATCATCCGCTCACGCCACTCGCCAGGCGCATCGCCGCCATGCGCGGGCTCGCCGCGAACGAAGGCTCGCCGTGAACCACTGGCCATCCACGCGGCCGCCGCGACACCCGCGACTCGCCCCGAGAACCAACGCGGTGCTCGGGTGAGCTTCGCAGCTCACCCGTCGCGGGCGCACCCGCCGGTGGACACGCCGACCGAGTGGTCGTTGGCGTGCGCTCGCGCGCCGTGGCGTCGGGCGCTGTCGCCGCCCCGTCGTCGGACGCTGCTTCCGCGAAGCCGCGCGCGATGCCGGGGACACCCGACGAAGTTTGGCAGCATCGCGCCAGGAACCTCGGCGCGGTCCCCGGTGCCCAGGGACAGAATCGAACTGCCGACACGGGGATTTTCAGTCCCGCACCAACCCAACGATTCCCGCCCGTTGGCGGGGTGCGTACGCCAGGC